>Ga0123519_10013831_pt1 | contig 11547 bp, 9 predicted proteins | sample YelNatPaOPRAMG02_FD_87396 | JGI IMG/M metagenome (GOLD analysis project Ga0123519, IMG submission 87396) | Hot spring microbial communities from Yellowstone National Park - Yellowstone National Park OP-RAMG-02 (version 2) | ecosystem: Environmental > Aquatic > Thermal springs > Hot (42-90C) ... | reverse complement strand
TTAGATTGTTTCCCCTCTTAGTTGAAAGTGGATGACGGTTCATTGGTTTCATTTTATGCCACCTTTTCTATATATGTCAACTCCCGGCGCTCTTCCAGATATCTCTTCAAAATCCACAGCTCCTTATAGCCCTGGATTCGGCGGAAGTGTTTTTCGGTCTCCAAAAGTGCGCTCGCGCACCATCGCTGCAACATGACACCACTTTTGCAATTGCATAACCGCTTGGTTTTGTGTTGAACCTTCCCCCATTCGTTGGCCAGTTTTTCTGTCTATATAAGTTAGATATTCCCGTTGAGGCCTTACGCTTTTCCAGATGATTTGCAACCGAAAGGAACGAAACGGGAATGTTGAGGCTCATTGCCTTCTTTTGGTCTTGCCTCATTTTGTTCTTAGTATTTGCCACCAAGCTTGTCAACACGATTCTTGCATCCCAAATTTTCTTAAATTTCCAATTAGCATAATTGCTGATTCTTATCAAGAAAAAAATGCTGGTTTTTATAAAAATTTCATGTGAATATTAGAGACTGTTTCATAGCCCGCTATTCCATTGCCAACCCTTTGATATTATTGCACTTCCATTTCGGGGAGTTGGGGGTTGTAATGTCCAGGTCTGACCCCAATACAAGAGAGAAAGTTTATCACCGTGATTTTGAGGATCTGAAGTTAATCCAATTGTATTCATCAATCAATTTGGGTAAAGTCCTACCGGTGGCTTCCAATTTTTTTCTGTTGGAGGGGTTTTTAAGAAGAGCTTGCGCAATATGTTGCATAAATTGCATAAAATGAATATATCCATCGGCAGTGGGAGCGCAGCCATAGTGCGCACATATTCCATCATCCCACATAACAAATAGTTTCGGATTAATTCCATGCATTAATTTAGAAGGGCCCGTGCTTCCTAAGGTGAACTTTTTCTTTTCAGTATTTAGCGAAACTTCGGAAAGGACCTTAAAAATCTTTTTAATAGCTTCCACATTTTCATTGTCAAACTTGATTTTTTCAAGAACAATACCATCGAACATTTTAAATTTCGTTTTTAGCGAAATCAATTTGTTTTTGATTTTTTGCTTATGCCTGCCTATCGGTACTCGGTTATTCCATCTGCGAACAAAATCGATAATGATATCCAATTCGGCATGATTCCATGGATTATTTATATTTAAAATTGGGTCATAAGCTTTATCTAATCCGGACATTTCTTCAGTATGTACTTTAAGCAATTTTTCGCATGTTATAAAGAATGAATCTGGAATAAAAAAGCTAGCTAGCATTGCCATTCCCTCCTAAAAGGGTTTTGAAAATCTCGAATTGCCTCGGTCATTCCCGCGAAAGCGGCAATCAAGATTATTGATAATACTGGATTCCCGGTCAAGTGAAGATTCATTTTCTTAAATTTCAAATTAGCATAATTGCTGATTCTTGTCAAGCAAAAAATGCTGGTTTTTATAAAAATTTTCATGTGAATATTAACTGATGAAACCTGCTGTTTTGGCGGTATTTTTGAATTCGAGCAAACTATATTCTTTTTTGGCGGCTTGTTCGAGCATTTCCTGGGTGATGGGCATTGAAGGCTCGGAGGCACGGAGAAAGGCGAGCTGGCGGAGGGCGTTGAGCGCGGCGTTTTTGATGTGTCCGCCGGCGAGCGGGAATTTCTGGGAGAGTGACAAGGTATTGACATCTGGCGCGAGGGGCGCGTTTTTGAGGAATTTTTTCCAGAGCCTTTCGCGCTCGCGGGTTTGGGGGAGGGGGAATTCCAGTTTGAGGTTTAATCTTCTTTCCAGGGCCGGGTCCAGGGTTTCAAGCATATTGGTTGTGAGGATGACGACGCCTTCGAACCGTTCGATTTCCTGGAGGAACAGGTTTCGCAGGAGGTGTTCGACATTGTCGGTGGAAGTTCCGCGTCCGAGGTGGCGGGCGCTGATGAGGGAATCTGCCTCGTCGAAGAGCAGGACCAGGTTTTTGGCCCTTGCGGTTGTGAAGCATTCGAGGAGGTTTTTCTCGCTTTTCCCGTACCACATATTTCTGACATTGGCAATCTGGACGCGTGCCAGGGGCTTTTTCAGCTCACCGGCGAGCGCCTGGGCGGTGATGGTTTTGCCGGTTCCTGGCGGTCCGTAGAAGAGCGCGAGGAGCGCCTGGCGGTTTGTTTGGTTTTTCAATTTGGGGAAAAGTTTTTGGTATTCAGATGATTGATAGAAAAACAATGCTTTGGCGAGTTCGCTGTTCTGTTCAGGGGACAGGACAACGCTTTTCAGGCCGGCAGAGGGGAGGGATATTTCCAGGAGGGAACGGTCTTCCATCTCCATTTCCTCGCTTTCGTTCTGGGTGGTAATTAAATCAGTCTCTTAATCTGATATCCCGAGCAGCCAGTTGGCCAGTTCGGGCTTGAGAGAGAATTCGGATATGGGTTTTCTTTTCCATCCGAAATGTTCATTGGAGCAGAGGCCTTCTTTGAGCAGTCGGCTTTTTTCTGGGAGGACTGACACCCGGGCCAGGGCGAAGTTAGGTTCGGGGTAAATCAGATTGATGAGGCTGCAGGTGTCAAAGCCGCAGCAGCGGTCGATATGGGGGGAGTCATTGAATACCAGAATTTTGAGCTTAATGCCCAAAAGGCAGAGCACAATTCTCTGCTCGAGCCGGCTTAAATGCAGTTTCCGGCAAAACTTGACAAAGGGATGTTCCGCGCAAGGCCCGGTCGGGTTGTAAATATGGAAAAAAATCTTTTCCTTGCTGCGAATGGCTTTGAACAAAGAGGATGGCTCGTACCCGGCGGCCAAGGCCCTTTTGCCTCGTTCGAAATTTTCAAGCAGCCTCTCTTCAGGGCTGTTGATTTTGGCTCTTGAGGAAGAGATGGCGGAAACATATTTCTTTTGAAGCTCTTGCGCGCGGAGATTATAGAGATAAAAAAGTTCGAACACCCTCTGGTTAAATTCTTTCGTTCCTTTCATCTTTCTAACCTCCTTCCAAAACCAAAATAGCCGGACCTTGTCCAGCCAACTGGATTGTAATTCATGGCAATGTCAGATCAGGTCAGGATTCAGCAAAAATTTTTAAAGCCTTTGCTGATTTCAGGCGGTGATTATTTTATTACTGATTTTTCAGCGGGTTGCGGGTAGGGATGGTGTTTTTTGTGGAAGATTTTGCATTGTATCTATTGGCGGGACGGAATTTTGGGAGGTTGCACTTTGAAAGGTCAGAGCGCCGTGATATTTTAGTAAGGTGATGAAGGTTCGGTGCCCGATTTGCGGCAAGGAAGTGGAGTATGAGGGGAACCCTTTTCGGCCGTTCTGCTCGGAGCGTTGCCGGCTGATAGACTTGGGCAGCTGGATTGAGGAGCGCTATCGGGTTCCGGTTGAGGAACCGGTTTCGGAGGCGGAGGCGGAGGCTCCGGGCAAGGACAAGAAAGAGCTGCAATGAAAGTAGCCCTGGCCAACTCCTGTCAGTTTCTGGGAGGCGCCGAGTTCTGGCAAATTCGCTTCGCGCGGTTCCTGCAAGCAGCCGGGGACGAGGTTAAGTTTTTTTTAAGGCCCGGGGAATTTTTCGACCTGGTGAAAAGACAGGGGCATCATCCGGTTGAGATAGCGATGGGTCATGACCTGGACATTTTTTCCATCATTCGATTTTATCGCGGGCTGAAAATTTTCCAACCCGAGGTTGTGATTTTCAACGACCAGCGCGACTTGCGGCTCGGGGCGATATCCGCGGGGATGGCGGATGTTCCGCTCAAGCTTCAGCGCAAGGGCTGGAGCTATTTGAAGGGCAGTTTCCGCGACCGGTTCTATTATAAGCGGGTGGATTATGTGGCTTGCCTTTCGGAATCCATCACTCGGCTGTTTGTTGAAAAATTAAATATGCCGAAATCGCGTCTCTATCATCTGCCCAACGGGGTTGAGTTGGACAGGTTCCAAAACGCGGACCCCGGGGCTTTGCGCCGGAGCCTCGGAGCCGGGGATGGCGAGGTTCTTTTGGGAATGGCCGGGAGGCTGGCCCGGCAGAAGCGGCAGTCTGACCTGGTCCGGGCTGCGAAGATTTTACAGGGACGCGGTCTCAAGCTGCGGGTGGTTCTGGCCGGAGAGGGCAGGGAGCGGCCAAATTTGGAGGCCCTGGTCAGGGAGTTGGAGATGAGCGCGTCTGTGCATCTTCTCGGATTTGTCGATAAGATTGAAGAGTTTCTCGCCGGCCTGGATGTTTTCGTTTTCTGCTCGGAATGGGAAGGAATGCCCAACGCGGTGCTGGAGGCCATGGCCTGCGGCAAGCCGGTGGTCGCGGCCAACATCCCGGGAGTGAAGGAATTGATTGAAAATGAAAAGAACGGCATCCTTTATCCTCCAGGCGATGTCCAGGTCCTGGCCGCAAGGCTGGAGAGGCTTGTTAAAGACCGGCCTTTGGCCGCAGAGCTTGGCCAAGCCGCCCGGAAGACCATTGAGCAAAAGTTCGACGAGCGCAAAATTTTTCTTGCCTTCAGGGAATGGCTGATGCAAAGGCTGAAGGAAAAAGTATGATGAAATCTTATCCCGGAGACGACAAGGCGAGGGAGCTGGTTCAGGAGGAGCGCTGGGCGGAGGCGAGGGTTTTGCTGGAGTCGGTGAACGAGGTATTTGAGGGAGCGGCTGCCATGAACGACCTGGCGCTGGTGCTGGCCCGGACCGGTGAGCGGGACCGGGCGTTTGATTTGCTCGAGCAGGCCGAGTCCAGGCCGGATGCGGACCTCCGCGTGCGGCTCAATCGCTTTTTCATCTCCGAGCTTTGCGAGTTCGATGACAGCCGGGGGCAGGATGCGCTCAAGCGGGTGGCGGACCTCACCAGGGGAGATGCTTCGCTCAAGCCCAAATTGAGCATCATCATGCGCACCTTCAACCGCTCTCATCTTATCGCGGAGGCTATCCAAAGCGTGCGCCGTCAGAAGTTCCAGGACTGGGAGCTTGTGATTGTGAACGACGGCGGGGACCGGGAGGTGGACAAGATAGTCGAGCGGAATTGGGACCAAAGGATGGTCTACGCCTATGCGCTTCATTCCGGGCCGGCCGGTGCTTTCAATGTGGGCTTGCGGCTTTCTCGCGGGCCGCTTTTCAGCTTTCTCGATGACGACGACCTTGTATATCCTGACCATTACTACCGGCTGGTCAGCCACCTGGAGGCGCATCCCGAGGTCAAGGCCGTTTATACGGACCTCAAGCTGGTCTGGCTTGAGGCGGAGAGCGGCAGGGCCATCCGCGAAAAAGTTCACCAGGCCGGAGCGTATGAGCCGGGCAAGCTCTGGGGCAGTTTTTACATAATGAACCTTCTAACCATGGTCTTGCGCAGGGAATTGCTGGAGCAGACGCCCGGCTTTCTCGAAGGCTTGAAAAGTGCGGTGGACTGGGAATTCATGCTCGCCTTGAGCAGGCATTGCAGCTTTGCCTACCTGCCCGAGCTGGGAGGAGAACTGCGCTATCGGGAGGGTCTTTCCCAGCTGGGCAAGCGTTCGGTTCTGGACCGGAACCTGCAAAGGAATCTGGTGCTTTATTATTACGGCAAGGCCCCGCTTTACAGCTGGAGCGTGGGCAAGACCGAGAGCAGCCGAAAATTTTTGGACGCGCTGTCCGCTTTTCTCAAGGAACAGCCGGGAATGATTCCCGGACTGGAATTGCGCAAGCTTTTCCGCGAGCCGGAATACGCCTTGCTTTATCAGCTGGGACGGGAGCTGGAGCGGGAAGGGAACTGGCAAGGGGCCTGGAGCGCGTTCCGTCATGCTTTCCGGTTGGCGCCGTATGAGACCAGAATCTGGGGCAGGGCCTTGAGGAGCTGGTTGAGGAGCAAGGTCTGATGAGACTGTATTCCGGAGCAGGGGCGGTCAGGGAATGCATTTATGGGGGCCGCTGGGAGGATGCGGCGGGACTTCTGGAGCGGGTGCTCAAGGAAAAGGAAAGCGCTGCGGTCTTGAACGATTTGGCCCTGGTCTCTGGCCGGCTCGGACAGGACAGCCGGATGCTTGAATTGATTGAGCGAGCGGAGCAAAAGCCGGACGCGGACATCAGGGTGAAGGTCAATCATTTTTATCTTTCGGAGCTGTCCCGGCTTGACCGGGGCCGGGGGGAAAAGGCCCTGGAGCGGGTGAAGGAGCTTAAGCGCGGAGACCCGGAGCTGAAGCCCAGGTTGAGTATTATAATCCGGACTTTCAACAGGGCCGAGCTTTTGCAGCAGGCGGTCGTCAGCGTGCAGAACCAGGAATTCAAGAACTGGGAACTGGTGATAGTTAATGACGGCGGCGATAAGGGGGTTCTGCAGGCATTGCAGGCGCTTAAGGAACCCAGGATTGTCTATGCCTACGCGGAGCATTCGGGCGAGTCCGGGGCGTTCAATATCGGGTTGCGTCTGGCGCGAGGGGATTTTATCGGTTTTCTCGATGACGACGATGTTCTTTATCCCGGCCATTATGCCCGAGTAATGGATTATTTTGATAGGCATCCGCAGGCCAAGGTTGTTTTCACCAATTTGCAAAGAGTCTGGCTGGATGAGCACGGCGCGGTCAAAAAGCAACGGCTGGACCAGACCCATCTTTACCATCCGCCGCGCAACTGGGGCGTTTATGCCATGAATTTCATGGCGCTGGTCATTCGCCGCGAATGTCTGGACAAAGTTCCGGGTTTTCTTGAGGGCCTGGGGGGACCTGAAGACTGGGAGTTCACCATCAGCCTGAACAGGCATTACAGATTCGAGCATCTGCCGGAGACGGCCGGCGAATTCAGGTTCCGGCAAGGTCTCAAGCGGGTAAGCCTGGCCAAGACCGCGGAATGGCACAAGCAGCGCAACCTGGTGCTTTACTATCACGGCATCTCTCCTTTTTACAGCTTCGGCCTGGCAAGATATAAATTCAGCCGGAGATTTCTTTACGCGCTCTCCGGATTTCTCCGGAATTTCCCCCAAATGACCGAATGCCTGGACCTGAAAAGACTGCACGATGACCCTCCCTACCGGTTCTTCTACGAGCTGGGCAAGCTCCTGGAGGTTGACAGCCTGACGCCCGAGGCCCGCGCCGCTTATCGCTGCGCCGCGCTGCTTGCGCCTCACAAGGCCAGAATCTGGAAGAGATTGTTGAGGGCACGACCGAAATGAATGCGGAATACGAACGCGCGAAAAAGCTTATCCGCGAGGACAAGATAGGCGAGGGCTGCGAACTTCTTGAAAAACTGGCGCAAGAAGAGCCGAACCCCGAAATTCTCAATGACGCCGGTGTCTGCCTTTATCTGCTTGGCGAGTTCAGTTCCGCCATCGAGAGGTTCAAGCGCGCGCTGGCCGCCAAAGCGGACTTTGCGCTCCCTAAAATAAACCTGTTCTATCTGGAAAAGGCCTGCGACCTGACGAAAAGCTTCGACCTCCAATTCAGGTCAATCAATCACGATAATTTCAGCCAGGCCGCTCCCCCACCGAAAATTAGCGTGATTGTCCGCACCTATAACCGGCCGCAACTGCTAAAGAACGCCCTCGCCTGTCTTAAGAACCAGACCTTCAGAAATTTTGAGACCATCGTGGTCAATGACGGCGGCCCGGAAGAGATTGAGAAGGTCTGCCGGGAATCCGGCCTCAACGGGCTGCGCTATCACCGTTTTGCGCACGGCGGCCCTGCTGCGGGCCTGAACCGCGGCCTGGAGATGGCGCGCGGGGAATTCATCGCCTTTTATGATGACGATGATGTTATCTATCCGAACCATCTCCAGGGATTGCTCGGCTGCCTGGAAAAGGCAGGGCAGCCGGGCGTGGCCTATTCGGATGTGCGGGTGAACTATTTTGACCGCAGCGAAAATCTGGTGCGGAGCAAAATCCGTTCCGAGCCGGAAGTGAACCTGGAAGTCCTTTTCCGCTACGACCCTATCTCTTCCATGCTCGTGCTGGTCAGCCGGGAAATTTTTGAGAAACTGGGCAGGTTCTATGAGCCGCTGGCCGTGACCGGAAACGATTGGGAAATGTGGATAAGAATCGCCAGGCACTATAAGTTTTTTCATCTCCCGGAAATCACCGCCGAGTTCCAGGAGCGGGACCGGCCTGACCGCGGCAGCCGGCTGGGACTTTTCGAGCGTTATTACTACAGCAACCTTGTGCTTTACATCCACCGGGCGCTCGCGCTTTTCAGTTTCCCCCAAATCGCGGCCAACGAGAGCGCCTATCGAACCGCGGTCGCCGAGCTGAATCGGTTGCTCCAAAAATATCCCGGCCTGGAGAAAAAGCTTAGGCTTTACGGTCTTTATCATGCCCGGACCGTGCACGGATTTTTTTACGAGCGCGCCAGGAACTTCAGCGGATTCGGCGCCGGAAGCGAGGCGCGGGATTTTTATAAACTGGCTCTGAAGCTCAAGCCTCTGGAGCCGAAAATTCTTATCGGCTTTATGCGGTCGCTTTTTGGCCGAAGGGGAGGAGGGGCCTGATGCTTTGGAGAAAAAAAGTCTCCGGGCCGCTCGTGGCCATTAACCATAAGCCGCGATTCCTGACCGGTTCCCCCCACTTCGGCGAGCAGTTCTTGAAGGAAGCCCGAAGACAGGGCCGGCGCGTGGTTCACTGGGAAAAAGATGTTAAGCCGGATATCATCCTGATGATTGACTGGACTTTGGATTTTGACCGGCTCGAGTATTACCGTTCCCAAGGGGTCAAGGTGGTGTTGCGCATTGACGGTGTAGGCGTCAAGCACGAGCAGGACCCCTTCAAGGACAATCGAGTATATGCCACTTTTCAAAAAACAGATGCCGCTGTCTTCCAGTCCGAGTTCTGCAAGCAAATCTGGCTTCGGTGCTTCAAGCTCGATAAACCCCACACCGTGATTCTCAACGGCGCGGACGAAAATATTTTTTCCCCCCTGGGGCCTGCTGAAAATTTCGGATTCCGGCATTTCATGGTCACCGCCGCGAGGTGGCGTCCCTGGAAAAACCTCGAGCAAATGATTGAAGTTTTTCTCCGCCTGGAACAGAAAGACCTCGGGCTCGTGGTGATTGGCGCAGATGCCAAAGTTCCTCCTCATCCCCGCATCAAGGCCACCGGCAAACTTTCCCACCGGCAGATGGCCAAAGTTTTCCGCGCCGCTGACCTGTTCCTTTACCTGCCCTGGCAGGACTGGTGCCCGAAGGTTGTTTCCCAGGCCCTGGTCGCAGGCCTGCCCGTGGTCTGCTCGTTCAAGGGCGGGACCAGGGAGCTGGTGCAGGACTGCGGATTGGTCATTCGCGGGACCAGGGATGAGGCGGTGCCTTTTGAGCCGAATCCGGTGAACACAGAAGAGGCTGTGGCCGCGGTGAAACAAATACTGCAGAAAGGCGAGCGCTGCCGGCCGAGGCCGGACCTTTATCTTTCCAGCATGGTCAAGCAGTATTACAATTTTTTTGAAGAATTACTCGCGGGTCGCCTGAAATAGAGGGCATTGATTTAGCATCCAGGGTCTTGATAAGGGAGGCGGAAAAGTGCTTTGGTTCTGGAAAAAAAGAGGAATCAGGGTCTTGGTCAATAATACCATCAATCTGCGCGACCCTTCCCCGGGTTTTACTGATTCATTCGTGCGCGAGGCCAGGCGCCAGGGCAGAAAGGTCGACTACTGGCGGCGGGGAAAAGCTGACATCGTGCTGCTCATCGGCAAGACCAAGTTCAAGGATAAGATGGAACATTTTCGCCGGCAGGGCGCGAAATTTGTCCAAAGAATAGACGGCATCGGCGTCGAAGACCAGGAGCACCCGGAAAAAAACAATTACAATTACGAGACCTATCAGAAAACCGACGCGGTGATTTTCCAGAGCAGGTTCTGCCAGCAGGCATGGCAGGAGTTTTTCGGCTCAACCAAGCCTTACACCATAATCCTCAATGGCGCTGACGAACTGGTCTTCAGCCGGGAGGGCGAGAAAGAGGATTTTGGTTTCAAGCGATTTATTGTTACAGCCGCGCGCTGGCGGGAATGGAAAAATCTCAAGCAGACCATCGAGCTTTTTGAGGCTTTGGACGACCGGGAACTCGGTCTGGTGGTCATAGGAGAAGACGCACAAGTGCCCAGGCATCCGAGAATCGTCGCAACCGGCAGGCTTAATCATAAGCAGATGGCCAGAGTTTTCCGCGCCGCGGAGTTCTTTGTTTATCTGCCCTGGTTTGAGTGGTGCCCCAAGGTGGTGGCGCAGGCGCTGGTCGCCGGTCTGCCGGTTCTCTGCTCATACAAAGGAGGCACGCGCGAACTGGTGGATGATTGCGGAATGGTTGTGAAGGGAGAGAAAGACCATGACCTGCGGCATCTGGGGCCCAACCCGGTCAATTTGGAACAGGCGGTCAATGCCGCAAACACCATCCTCCAAAAACGCGAGCGGATACGAACCCGGCCAGACCTTTATCTTTCCAAAATGGTCGAAAACTATTACGCCTTTTTCCAGAAAGTGCTGGACAATGCTCTCTGAATCAGGTCTGGACAAGCCGGGCTGGAAATATATTTTCGCGGACGAGAGCGGCCGGCAGGTGGTGGCGCGGCTTGAGAGCAGCGTCCGGGGGAAAGTGGGAGAGAGCTTTGAGCTTTTCAAGACCACAACCGGGAGGAGGAGGATTTATCTTTTTTCGCCGGCCGGCTCTGCGGAAAAATATCTGCTCAAGGCCTATCTTCCTGCCAGGTTCAGCAAGCGCTTGAAATATCTGGTCCGCAACTCGAGGTGTCGGCAGGAGTTTGTCGCGGCCAAGAAAATGGCCGAGCTGAAAATTCCCGCGGTCAGGGCGCCGGCCTGTGGGTATCGCATGAGCGGACTTTTGCCCGCGGAGGAGCTGGTGATTGAGCCTTATCTTTCGGAACTGAAAAATTTCTCACAGCTTTGGCAGGAAGCGGGAGCGGAGCAAAGGAAAAAATTGTTCATTTCCCTGGCCGGGCTGGTCTCGCTCATGCACCGGAAAGGAGTGCTCCAGCGAGATTTCAAACCGGATTCAATTCTGGTCAGGCAGGTGAACGACAGTTTCGAACTGGTCGTCGCCGACCTCGAACGCATAAAATTTTATCGCAGACCCCTGGCCCGAAATCACCGCATCGCCAACCTGGGAAAAATCATGCAGGCCTTTTTCCGGGCGGAGGAATGCGAGGAATGGGAATGGCTGCTGGAGGCTTATAGTTTGGAGAGCGGGATGAATTTCCGCGAGGGTGTTTTGCGACGGGCGGTTCTGGCCAGCGGGGTGAGACAGAGCAAAAAGCAGGCCGAGCAGCGCAGGAGCTGGGCCGCCGAGACCAACGAGTTGATTGAAAAGTTCGAGCATAACGGTGCGGAAATCCGGGTCAGCAGAGAAATAGGCCGGGAACTGCTCGAGAAATTTCTGGCGCAGAACTTATTGCCCGCATCCGGCACGGTGGAAATCAGCGGCAAGAAACTCGAACTTTTCGCGGCAGCTTCGGCCCGGGCCGTGATGGAAGACTATTTCTATCTGCGGGAGCTGCGCATCCCGGTGAGGCCGGTTGTGCTTGCCATTGACAGAGCGGGCAAAGGACTCGCCGGGGTCCTGGTCGACCCCTCGGAAAAACCGCTCATTGATTTCCAAAAGACCGCCTCCGCCCAGGACCGCGCCCAAATCGCAGCC
>Ga0123519_10013830_pt1 | contig 11548 bp, 8 predicted proteins | sample YelNatPaOPRAMG02_FD_87396 | JGI IMG/M metagenome (GOLD analysis project Ga0123519, IMG submission 87396) | Hot spring microbial communities from Yellowstone National Park - Yellowstone National Park OP-RAMG-02 (version 2) | ecosystem: Environmental > Aquatic > Thermal springs > Hot (42-90C) ... | reverse complement strand
TCAGAATATTCCGTATCGTCGAAGGTATCCGATGTTCACCACAGTATTAAGCAATTGGGATATTACGTCCCATCTTGGTCTTCTGGTCTCCGGAACGATAACTACATCGCCAGGCTCAAGAACAACATCCTGGCTTAAGTCACCCTCATTAATCAATTTCGCAAGATCACATTGTACGCGTTGTGGGTTGCCCGGTGCTCCTCTAACTACAACTGTTCCAGTAAGTCGACCGCGTTCAGTTGGACCACCAGCAAGAGTAATGGCAGCAAGCGCGGTCGTCTTCTCTTTTAACGGGTATATACCCGGGCGAGCAACATAACCCAGCACATAAATCTGATTCGAATAAGTCGCCGGTGGTATAAAGATAGTATCGCCATTCTTTAGTTCCAGGTTCTGGGACAAATCGCCGTAGTTGAATAGCTTGCGCAAATCCAAAGGTATCGGCTTATCCGAATCCTTTCGGGTCAGAGTAGCTTTTTCGAGCCACGCGTTTTCCTGGTAACTTCCTGCCTGCGCAATCGCATCCATAATGGTGTCGCCCTCTTTGAAAATGATCTCCCCTGGGCGGTTTACGGCTCCGAGGACACGACAACGAGGCTTGTGTATAGACAACAAGGTTATCTGCACTCTTGCATTTGCAACGATTCCTGCCTCCTCCAATTTCTTCGAAACGGCTTCAGCAAGCTCTTTTTGCGTCATACCAGCCGCCTGAATCTCACCTATGAACCCAATGTTCACCTTCCCATCAGGCGTAATTTGAAGCTGCTGCTTGGAAAGCTGAGGCTCGTTCCAAACATCAAGTTGTATGACATCTTCTTCGGTTAGTCGATAGTTTTCGTCTACTGGAGCCGAGGCAGGCACCACGCTGCTATCTCCTACCGCATTGGACTCCTGCGCCGCAGTGGGCAACAGAAATCCAACCAGCAATAGCGTAACACAGACACTCTCAACGAGAACAATTGCAGACCTCTTCACGCGCTCTACCTCCTTGTCGCTCCCCTTACTAGTTGTCGCCGGCAATAGCAATTATTGCTCGAAGCGCTCATAGTCTTTAGACTCAAAGCCCTATTTCTGCAACTAGTCTCCGATTACGTTTACAATCAAGCCACTGTTCCCGAAAAACGAATTCTGTCTATATGAACCAGAATTATAAAACCGTAAACCGTTGTATAGCAAACGCTTCTGTCGTATTTTTATTAAGCCTTAATAGAATCAGATCTAGACACTATAAAGCCCCTATTACTATCTGACTCCTCAGACGCTAGACGCACCGACACAACCTTGCTCACTCCCGGCTCCTGCATAGTTATTCCATACAAACTGTCAGCCGCCTCCATTGTCGCACGGTTATGCGTAACCACAATGAACTGCGATCGTTCTGCGAATCCGCGCACGAGTTCCGCAAAACGTTCTACATTACCTTCATCGAGCGGTGCATCTACTTCATCCAGAACTATAAGCGGGCTGGGTCTCACCATTAGAAGTGCGAATATAAGAGCAGCAGCAGTAAGGGCTTTCTCTCCGCCAGAAAGGAGCGCCAAGTCTTGTAGCTTTTTCCCTGGCGGTTGAACTGCGATTTCCACACCAGTCTCTAATACGTCGTTGGGATTTGTCAGGGTAAGCTCCGCCCTTCCGCCGCCGAAAAGCCTGGAAAACGTAGTCTCAAAACTCGTCGACACACTTGCAAACGTTTGCAGAAACATCCCACGTGTGTTAGCATCAATTTCCCGAATCGCTTCCGTCAGTTGCACTTTTGCATTTTCGAGGTCTCGGCGCTGCTCCGTTAAAAAGTCCCAGCGCTCCTTGATACGCTCGTATTCCTGCACGGCTCCCGTGTTAACCGGTCCCATCTCTTTAATCTCGCGTCTGAGCCTCGCAACCTCCGCCACTGCCCCGCGCTCTATATCTAGCTCTTCCTCCGGCCACTGCAAAGCCTGGTCATAACTGAGCTCGTACTCCTCGAACAATCGATCAGATACCTGGTTGAGCTGAACTTCCAGTCTAGCCAGTTTTACATCAGCCTCGTGCGCTTCGGATGCCTTTTCATTTCTCTCGATGGTAACAGCCTTAATACGATTTTCCAATTCAGCTGCTTGACGCGACGAGTCCGCCCGGCTGGTTTCAAGCTCCTTGAGCCGTCTCTGAGCAGCATCAAGAAGTTGATGCTGAGTCGAAAGCTCTGCGTCGAACGTGTTGAGATCCGATCGCAAACACTCTATCTCTTGGACAACTGCCTCTAGCTGAGACCTGCGATCCTGGACTGCGCGTTCGGTTCGACCAATCGACACACGCATATCTTGAAGGGAAGCTAGAAGTGCACGATTGCGTTCCTGTAAACCAGCAAGATCGACCTTAAGCTGGCTCAGGACATCGCGTTCTTCTGCGAGTTTCTTTTCCAAGATACGAACTCTTTCCTCAGCACCAGCCAACTGTCCGTCCAAGTTTGAATCTTGTAAGTCAACATTGGCTAGCTCGGACCGGAGACTCTCAATTCGTGCAGATTGATCAGCAAGCTCCTTTCGAAATTCCGATAGTTCCGTGCTGGTAGACTGCTTCTGCCTTTCAAGCGCTGCGATATCATGCTCATAAAGATTGACAAGCTGTTCCTGCTCGCTGAGAACAGATCGCATCGCAGCCAAATCGCTCCGTTTGGCCTCAACTTCCGACTCGAGCCTAGCCGCGTCTTTCTCTGCATCATGCAATTCCGACTTGAGCCGTTCAGCACGTCCCTCAAGTTCCTTGATAGTCTTTTGAAGCCTGGTAACTAATTGTTTCCGCGCAATCAGCCCGCTAGATCTGCCTTTGCTGACCCCACCAGTCAGCGCACCGCTAGGCAAGATAAGCTCCCCATCTAGGGTAACTATCTTGCTCCATCCTACGGCTTGACGCGATATGGATAGGGCATTGTCTATATTGTCTGCAATCAATACTCTCGCCAATAGCGATCGTATCGCTGGACCGTACTTTGCCGAAAATGTAACCAAGTTTGCCGCAATACCTATCAGACCGTTTCGTCCCTCGGAAATACCTTGTATGTCCCTACCCGGGGAACGCATTGAAGTAAGTGGCAAGAAAGTCGCCCTGCCAGCCTGTCGTGATTTCAGGAACTCGATAGCCTTCTTTGCCTGCTCCACATTGTCGGTTATAACGTCTTGCAGGCTCGTACCAAGGGCTGTTTCAATAGCTGTTTCCAAGCCCTCTGGCACATTGATTACGTCGGCTACGACGGCGAACTCGCCTGCGAGAATTCCCTGCCTCGCAGCGTCCACCACGTTCCTGACACCTTCGTAGAAACCTTCATGGCTGTCAACCATTTCCGCAAGCGTTTTGAATCTAGATGTCTGAGCAGCCAGTTCGCGAGCGATCTTTTCTCGCTCTGCCCGTAGCTCTGCTATCCGCTTTCTGCACCTTTCAAGCTCGAGTTCCAGATTTGCTATCTCTTGCTGACTCTTGTCTACATTAGTGCGTAAATCCCTTAACTGAACGACAGCCTGTTCTTTACAGCGGGTCTTCTCCTCCAAAGAAGAGGCGATTTCGGATAGCACCTGAGTCTTTCTTTCTATCACCGCTTCGATCTGACTGATGCGTTCTGAAAGGGTCTCGAAAATACTACGCTTCTCGGCGAGCTTGCGTGTCACATCTAAGTAAGCCGATTTTTGCTCTTCGGCAAATAGAACGATTTGTTTCAGCTCTTCTTCGAGAGAACAAATGCCTTCTAACCTCTGTTGGACCTCTGAGCTGAGTAGTTTTTCCTTTTCTGACCCTGACGCTAGTGCTGCTTCTAGATCTCTAGCGCGGGATTTAGCTTGTTCAAGGCTGTTCGTAAGCTCTGATAGTTCCGTTTCAAGACGCTTTTTGCTGCCCTGTCCCGCTGCAATTCGCTCTTCGACGATTGCTTTTTGATTCTCGAGGCGTTGAACGTTCGAAAAAATAGATTGGACAGCCCGTCGAGCAACTTCAAGTTCCTCTTCTACCTTGGCAATGGTAGCCGATATCCGCGTTCTCTCGTTATCCAATTCGACAAGCTTTTCATCGAGCTGCTCGATCAAAGTTTCTGCCTGTTTCTTGGCGGCGCGGGTTTCAGATATAGAGTTCGTTAAACGCTTCAAGTCGCGAATGAGCAAACCAACCTCGATATCCCACAATCGTGCCTGAAGCTCGTTATATCGTTTTGCTAATTCTGCCTGCTCTGCTAACGGCTCCAACTGCGTTCCAATCTCCGCCATAACATCGCAAACCCTGCGCAGGTTGGCCTCGGTGCGTTCTAGCTTACGCAACGCCTCCTCCCTTCGATATCGATATTTCTTCACTCCCGCTGCTTCTTCGAACAGATCTCTGCGGTCTTCGGGTTTTGCGGAAAGCACAGCGTCTATCTCGCCCTGACCAACTATGGAATACGCACCTCGGCTGCCCAATCCCGTATCCAGAAAAAGTTCATAGATGTCCTTGAGCCTACACCGCGCACGGTTGATGAAAAACTCCCCCTCGCCAGATCTGTACGCCCGACGGGTGATAGTAACTTCATTGAACTCTAACGGAAGGATGCGGGAGGAATTGTCCAGTGTAAGAGAGACTTCTGCCATGCCCACGGCTCGCCGCGTTTCACTACCATTGAAGATCACATCCGTAACACGCTGACCACGCAAATTGCGAATATTAGATTCGCCCAGCACCCACAATAACGCGTCAACAATATTGCTCTTACCACTGCCGTTGGGACCGACGATGGCGGTTATTCCTTCGCTGAACTCTATACACGTCTTGTCAGCGAATGTCTTGAACCCGAGTAGCTCTAAGCGTTTTATAAACATTTTATCGGATAGCGAAACTCTTTTTCGTCGGTTCAAGCCTATTCAGGAACGAGCCCTTGAACTATGCGGAAAACGTCCAAATAAACTATCAGCACGATCAGTATCACTACAGTTGTGAACCCGGCTAAGGTAATTGCTTGCACCTGCTGCGGGCTCAACCGTTTGCGTCGAATTGCCTCGACAAGCAACATCGCGAGCAGTCCGCCGTCGAGAATTGGAATAGGAATCAGATTAATGAACGCCAGGCTTAAACTTAGCATTGCAGCCGTATCAACGACGTAGTATGCTCCTAAACGAACCGATGAAGCAGTGACCTTCGCAATCATTACTGGACCGCCCACATCTTGTGCCACACGCTTGCTAGTTAGCACCCTCAGCAAATACATTGTCCTCTCGCCAAATTCACTCAATCCCCTGGAAACAGATTCCGCAAAACCAGCTTTCTCCAATGCCGGGGCAGGTACGAAACCGAGCAAACCGATTGCATCGTGGTAACCAAACCTGACCGGTCCAAAATCAGCTGGCGAAAGTTTAATGGTTACACGGTCAGACTTTTTTCCTTTACTTACGACCAGCTTGATAACCGTGTTTCGTTCAGAACTCTGCCGAAGGATTTCTAATAGCCGCTCCCCAGTGTTGAGTCTAGTACCATTAACGCTCAGAATCCGGTCGCCCGGCTCAAGTCCCGCACGACCAACTGGTGACGATGGAGAGATCTCACTATTCTTGGCACCGGATTGCACGAATGCGCCCGGAAAACTCCATTTCGCTCCGGCAAACGTAACCCACTGCAGATCAGGAGTAACGCTAACTTTCAATTGACGCCCGGAACGCATGAGAGTCAAAACAGTGGCTCGAGAACCTCGCTCCTTGATCGCATCCACCATAGACTTGCCACCGTAGATAGCTCGTCCATCTATGGATAACAAGACGTCCTCAGCCTGGATTCCCCGCCGTTTTGCTTCGCTACCATCTCTCACGCTTTCGACCTGTGCACGTTCGCACAACATAAATGACCAAGTCGCACCCAGATACGTGACAACCCACTGGGGAATAGCTTCTTTCACGAACTGTTTTCCGTCACGCTTGATAACAAGTTTAATCTTCTGACCTGGCCGCTCGTGTATATAATCCGTCATTTCCTTGCCTTTGCGAACCACGATGTTATCAATCCGGATTATTCTGTCCCCAGCCCTAAGCCCAATCCGTCTGGCCTCGGTTTTCGGATAAACTTGCCCCACCCTGTTTTCTGGAGCGTTATAATTCGGAAACCCCCAATAAACACCCACGAAAATCATTGCCAGCACAGCAAGCAAAAAACTCATGACCGGGCCAGCCACTACGACTAAAGCGCGCTTGCTAACAGGCTGTGCTTGAAAACCATCTGGTACATCTTCCTGCCCTGGTTCCATTCCCGCGAGCTTTACAAACCCACCTAATGGAAGCAGATGAACAGTGTAATCCGTACCACGCCGGCGAAAAAGCCTAAATAATCTGGGACCCCAACCGAACCCAAACTCCTCCACACGTATTCCAACCAGCTTGGCAGCCACAAAATGACCAAGCTCGTGGAAAAACACCAGTGAACCAAATATTAAAACTAAGGCAATTGTCGTCTCGATGACCACAGGTTTACCCTACGTACCCTCTTGGAAGTTCTTATGATGACAAATGGTAACGCGAAAGTATGCGTTTGCGCGTTTCCCTATCGATTTCGTATATCTCATCCAACGTGGGATTAGGAAGAGGCGAATGTCTTTCCATTTCCTCCCGAATCAGACGTGGAATATCCAAAAACCCAATTCTTTTTGCAAGAAACAAGTCTACCGCAACTTCGTCCGCCGCATTCATTACCACGCACAAAGATCCACCCACTTCTGCAGCCTTCATCGCCAAACTCAAGCATTCAAATCGCTCGAGATCTACCGGCTCAAACGTCAGGCTTCCGACTTTCGTTATATCGAGTCGCGGAAGCTCTGTAAATACTCGCTCGGGATAGAGTAAGGCGTACTGTATAGGCAACCGCATATCCGGCAACCCAAGCTGGGCAATAACTGAACCGTCACAATAACGAACCATAGAGTGCACTATGCTCTGCGGATGAATCACCACCTCGATTTTGTCAGGGCTTACTCCAAATAACCACTTGGCTTCTATAATCTCCAATCCCTTGTTCATAAGCGTAGCTGAGTCCACAGTGACTTTCCGTCCCATTTTCCAAGTAGGGTGCGCCAGCGCTTGCTCAGGTGTTATGCGAGCCATGTCTTCCTTCGTGGTGTTCCGAAGCGGACCACCCGACGCCGTAAGGAATACCCGTTCCACACTCGAAGTGCTCTCCCCATTCAAACACTGCAAGATTGCAGAATGCTCACTGTCGATTGGAAGCAGGCGTACCCCGTGCTTTTTGGCCAAATCCACCACAATATGACCAGCCGCTACCAAAACCTCTTTGCTCGCTAGTGCTATATCCTTACCAGCTTCTATCGCACGAATAGTCGGCGCCAGCCCAGCTGTTCCGGCAACCGACACGACCACCTTATTGGCTTCCGGCAGAGAAGCAACTTCCTCCAGACCTTCCGGACCGCTTAAAACGCGGACCCCAGATTCCGCAAGTGCTTGGTTTACAAAGTCATAGAGGAACTCCTTACCAATACTAACAACTTGGGGCCTGAACTCCTTTGCCTGGTCTATCAGCAATTGTGCATTTGATTCAGCACTCAAACCAATAATCTGAACCTTCTCTGGTCCAAGACGGCGAACTACGTCTAAAACCTGCGTTCCAATTGAACCCGTAGATCCCAAGACTGAGATTTTCACAGACATTCTAGACTTGCTCCACTACGGCACCAAACTTTCGCGTTCGCCGCTGGTAATCCTTAATTGCACCTATCAGATCGTCTTTAGAAAAATCTGGCCAAAGCGTTGGAGTCACGTACAGCTCTGTATAAGCGCATTCCCAAAGAAGAAAGTTGCTAATTCGCATTTCTCCAGCAGTGCGTATAAGCAAGTCTGGATCCGGAAGCTCCGGATGGTACATCAGACTCGCTATGAGTGCTTCGTCAATCTGGCAAGGTTCGATCTCCCCACGTCGCACCATCTCTGCTGCAGCACGAGCCGCGTCGACAATTTCTGCCCGCCCTCCGTAGTTCACGGCTATGTTCAGTATAATTCGTGAGTTCCCCGCCGTTGCTTCAACGTCTTCATTCAACTGCTTCTGTACCGATTTCGGCAGCTCGTGCAGTCGACCGCTGACCACAATCCGGACTCCCTCTTTCTTCATCTCATCAAGCTCTGCCCGTGCAGCATAGCGTATCAGCCGCATGAGGCCAGACACTTCAGCCTTCGGACGCTTCCAGTTCTCAGACGAAAAGGTGTAGGCCGTTAAGACTTTTACGTCTAGTTCAGCCGCGGCCATTACTATGGACTTCAGTGTTTTGTAACCCTGCCTATGCCCTTCTAGTCGTGGCAGCCCTCGACGACGTGCCCACCTACCATTGCCATCCATGATCACGGCGATATGGCGAGGGACGCGTTGTGGATCAATGCCTTGCATAGTGAGCTCCTTGAACTTCACCTGCGACGGTTAATAAATTATGAAGCAGAGGACACAGAGCCTAACCTGAAAAGTCAGCCCTCATTGCCCCCTGCTCCTCTTAGCACGGCCTCTAGGATCCTCAGACTTCCTTGAGCTCCGCTTCCTTAGCCTGGGTCAGCCGGTCGATCTCTGCAATGTACTTGTCAGTCAGTTTTTGTATCTTTTCTTGCTCTTCTTTCAAATCGTCTTCGGTAATTTCAGACTTCTTCTGCTGAGCCTTGAGTCGTTCGTTGGCATCTCGTCTGATATTTCGAATAGCCACGCGGTGCTCCTCTGCTTTCTTATGAAGCAACTTGATGAGCTCTTTTCTGCGTTCTTCAGTAAGTGGAGGAACGTTGAGGCGTATTACGTTGCCGTCGCTCATCGGAGTTAACCCAATGTCTGAGGCCTGTATTGCTTTCATTATTGCGTTGATGGCGGTTTTGTCCCACGGGGTTACTAGAAGCTGTCTCGGCTCAGGAACGGATATCCCCGCTAGTTGTATCAGAGGAGTTTGTGTTCCGTAGTATTCGACCTTAATGCTTTCGAGAATAGCAGGATTCGCTCTTCCTGTGCGTATGCCGGCAAAGTCGTGGCTTGCCACCTCGACGGCTTTCCGCATGCGCTGCTCGGCATCTTCTGTCACTTCCATATGGTAATCCCCCTATCGAACTACCTACATGCTTGATGTAACAAGTGTGCCAATTTTCTCACCGCGAGCTGCACGAGCAATATTGCCTCGCTTAGTCACATCAAACACCACAATTGGCAAATTGTTTTCCATACATAGCGTGAAAGCGGTCAAATCCATTATACCCAAGTTGCGATTTATAGCATCGGCGTATGTAACGGTTTCCAGCTTGATAGCATCGTGGTTCGTATTCGGATCAGACGTATACACTCCATCAACATTCGTAGCCTTCAGCACGACGTCCGCTTTGATTTCAAGTGCCCTTAGAGCTGCAGCGGTATCCGTTGTGAAAAATGGATTCCCAGTGCCAGCGGCCATAATAACCACGCGACCTTTTTCCATATGTCTAATGGCTCGTCTCCGAATGAAAGGCTCCGCAACTTGGTGCATCGCGATTGCTGTCTGTGCTCGAGTGTCTACTCCTAGCTTCTCAAGGGCGTCCTGCAACGCAAGTGCGTTGATTACCGTTGCTAACATGCCCATATAGTCCGCCGTAACTCGATCCATTCCACGGTCGGAAGCTACACCGCCGCGTATAATGTTCCCGCCACCCACCACCACGGCCATGTCTATGCCGCTACTTAAAGCCTCTCTTATGTCCTCAGCCAAAGCCTGAACCGTATCAGGACAAATGCCGAAACCCCGATTGCCCGAAAAGGCGTGTCCAGACAGTTTCAGCAGCACCCTACTCCATTTGGTCTCCGCGTGTCTACTCGGATTCACGCTGAGTCTCTCCTACCCGGTAACGCACAAATCTGGCAACCTGAATTTTCTCACCGAGTTTCGCAATTGCGGCATTTATTACGTCTTGCACCGTTTGCTCTTCGTCTCGAATGAACGGCTGTTCGAGCAAACAGACTCTGGAGTAGAACTCATTCATCCTACCCTCGACAATTCGATCTATGACCTGCTCAGGTTTACCCTGATTGATAGCCCATTGCCTATGCACTTCCCGCTCTTTCGCTATAACCTCCTCCGGAATGTCTTCGCGGCGGAGATAGTCAGGATTGCTCCACGCGATCTGCATTGCGATTTCCTTGGCCAAGTTCTGAAATTCGTCAGTCTTTGCAACAAATGTGGTTTCACAATTCAGCTCAACCATCACGCCTATTTGGCCACCCGTATGGATGTAACAACCGATTATTCCTTCAGATGCTGTTCTCGACTCCCTCTTCTGGGCAACAGCTATACCTCGCTCACGAAGGATTGCTATAGCCTTCTCAAGGTCACCATTTGCTTCGAGAAGGGCTTTCTTGCAATCCATCATCCCAGCGCCGGTCTGTTCCCTTAATTTCTTGATGTCCTCAACGCTAATAGCCATTACTGTTCTTCCTCCGCGAGTTCTTCGAAGTCCGACAATTCCTCCTCGTCAAACGGGATATCCGTCAACTCTTCTGGCTTCAACTCATCCTCTTCTTCAACAGCAAACTCTTCCTCGGCTTCTTCTTCACCAAGCCCCTCTTCGAATTCCTCGGCACCTTCAGCGGCGACCTCTTCGCCCTCTGCAGGCGGCTTAACCTCCAAAATGGCTTCAGCTATTTTGCTAGAGATTAGCTTTATTGCCCGAATGGCGTCGTCGTTGCCCGGGATTACGTAATCCACTTCGTCGGGATCACAGTTCGTATCCACGATAGCTACGACTGGTATCTCAAGCTTTCTGGCTTCAAGCAGCGCGATTCTTTCTTTCTTGAGATCCACTATGAAAACTGCCGACGGCAGCCCGGGCATATCTTTTATGCCTCCGAGGAATTTCTCCAACTTGTTTTTCTCTTCCCTCAACCGCGCAGCTTCTTTCTTCGTAAGTTGATCCAGCGTACCATCTTCCTCCATCTTTTCGAGTTCACGGAGACGCTGGATACGAGTTTGGATTGTCCGGTAGTTCGTCAGCATTCCTCCCAACCAGCGCTGATTGACATAGTACATGCCACAGCGCTTGGCAGCGGATTCTATAGCCTCTTGGGCTTGTTTCTTTGTGCCGACGAACAAGACGTGACCGCCTGCCATCACAACGTCTTGAATGAATTTGCAGGCTTCCTCAAAGAGTTTTAGAGTTTGATGCAGATCGATGATGTATATGCCGTTGCGTCCCCCGAAGATGTATCTCTTCATCTTGGGGTTCCAGCGGTGAGTCCGGTGCCCAAAGTGGACTCCAGCCTCGAGAAGCTCTTTCATTGTGACAGAAGCCAAAGTAACGCCCTCCTTACAGGTTAGACTTCCCGCTCCGTCACTCCGAGGATTATATCTCCCGAACAACTTGGAGACACCTGCTCCCCGGTCGGAAGCGGTGTATACTAGTGGTAAACTGCTAAATAATAACACGAGTGACGCAGGCACGTCAATCGAACGTGCCTGGAGGTTGTTGCGATAGACGCTGGGTCTGTGCGGACGCGAACGCTGTCTGGCGGCGGGTTCGGCCCGGAGCGGCCTCAAGAGGACGGCTTGGAGGGCTGGAGGGCGGGCTGGGTCCTGTTT
>Ga0123519_10013828_pt1 | contig 11549 bp, 10 predicted proteins | sample YelNatPaOPRAMG02_FD_87396 | JGI IMG/M metagenome (GOLD analysis project Ga0123519, IMG submission 87396) | Hot spring microbial communities from Yellowstone National Park - Yellowstone National Park OP-RAMG-02 (version 2) | ecosystem: Environmental > Aquatic > Thermal springs > Hot (42-90C) ... | reverse complement strand
TCTTTCCAGCTCCTCTCAGCCTCTTCATATCTCTTCATCCCAAAATATGAACACCCAAGATTGTAATAACCAAGAGCATCACGAGGGTCTATCTCAATAACCTTTCTAAAAGCTTTTACCGATTTTTCAAATTCTCCTTTTTTGAAATAAATATTCCCAAGAAGATCATAGGCTTCAAGGAAATCATTACCATGCTTTATAGCAAGTTCGAAACCCCATTGTTCAGGAGAAATTTCATCATATACTCCCTTGGCTTGCGGGATTTTAAATGCCCACTTTAACTCCCTCTTTGATTTTGGTTGGAAATAGGGAGATTTTGTAGCAATAAGGGCATGCCTCTCTGCATCTTTATAATTTTCGAGAGAAAAATAAATTAAGCCTAAGTTATAATTTATCTCCGGAGCTTCACTCCATATTTTTAATCCATTTTGAAATCTTTTTACCCCTTCTAATAAATATCCGCCTCTAATATATTCTAAGGCGGTCTGATTGATCTTTTCAAGTAAAAAAGTCTTATCATGTTTGTATTGATATTCATATTCAAGGTCTTCTTCAAGTTCTTTTATAAGAGGTATATAATTGGGGCATTTTTCAACAATTTGATCTTTCTGAGGCAATTTATTTAATTTTTTAAAAGAACAGTTAAAATAAACTTTTATAACTTCATTATCAGGTTCGAGTTGGATTAGTTTTTTAAAATACTCTAACGCTTTTTCATATTCCCCTAAATTGTAATAAATCGAAGCCAAATTAAACAAAGCTTCCTTAAAATCTGATTTCAAAAAAATTGCTTTTTGAAACTGAGCTATAGAATCCCTCAATAGTTTTACATTTGTTTTAGCTTTTAGATATAAAAGTATCCCATCGTAAAAAATCCCCTTGAGCTTCTCACCACAACTTTTTGTTGGTTTTTTGAAAATCTCCATTGATAAACTCGATTTTTCTTTTAGAGATATGTCTTCTATTTGAATGTTACATTTTATGGAACTATAGCCCCTATAACGAGCTCTAATAAAATAATCCTTTGCTTTTTTGAAATCTCCTTTTCTCTTAAAATAAAAACCCAATATAAAATCTCCAAGACCGTTATTCTTTTTAGACTCGGAAGGTGCTTCTAACTTTAAATTTAATCTTTCAAAAATATTAGAAGCTTCCTCTATTCTATTTGATTTAAACAGAATATAAACTAAAAGGTCGTAAGCTTCAGTATTCTCAGGAAACAAGGACAACTCTTCCTGAAGATATTTTATGGCTTCCTCAATTTTTCCAAGATTGAAACATGCATAAGCCAATCTTTCTCTTATCTCAGGTTGGTTAGAATCTTTAAGCAATGCTTTTTTGAAGCATTTAATAGCTTCATCATACTCACTCATATCCAGTAAAAGATCACATTTTTCTAAAAAATCCTCTTTATCATTTTGAAGAATAGCAAGGGAATGAAAGGAAGGGATTAAGAAAATCAAAGAAAATGTTAAAACTTTCTTAAAAGACATTTTCTAAGTTTTCCCTCTAATTAAAATTTTAAATTTATATCATATAAAGTCAAACAAAATTAATAGTTAAAAAATGTGGGGAGGGCAAGCACAAAATGAACTACACCAATATTGTTCGCAGAACCCTGCTGGGGAACAAGATAATGAGCCAAAAGACCCTCCCATGCAGGGCAATTCATACAGTTAATTCATTTCTTCTCTCTTGGAGTTGACAATTTTTCTAAATTGAAGAAATCATCATCAAAATTAACCCCCTCTCCAATTTTCAATTCCAGAATCTCCTCTTTCTCTTCAATTACAATTGCTTGATGGGCTCCTGCTCCCAAAAATCTTGATGTGGATTCAGACTTGAATGGAATTAGTACATTTTCCACTCTTCTAAAATCTTCATAGGTAACCGATTTTGTTATATTGTAAGATATTCCACCCATTTCAAAATTATCCCTGTAAAATATCACCTTGCTGGGGAGATAGGAGTTGACATCTACAAAAATTGTAGTCCAATTCTTCCCCTTTTTAAATTTCAGCTTATAAAATGTTCCCTCCTTTTTCCTCTCCAGTTCTAAAGTAATGGGCTCCTTTTGCTCTTTTATAGAATTTAATAGCCATTCCCAACGATTCAAAGTCGGCTCTACACTTCCATTTTTTGTTTTTTCTATCTTTTCTGGGTTCTCTCCTAAATTGGTCCATTTATTCTCTCCATCAAAGAGAACAAAATATCTTCTGCTTCTTCCCGTTCTTTCAACAAAATGAACTTCCATTTCTACCCTTACCTTGTTGGGAAACTTAAAATATTCGATGATTTCTAATCTTTGCCTTGGTTCTAAAGAAGACTTGCGCTCGACAACCTTTCTTAAGATATAATTAGAGCTACAAATTCTCTCTACATTCTCTTTGCTGCCTAAGGATATGAGCATTCTTCCTATTATTATGGAAGGATTTATATCCTCAGTATTTAAGATACTAAATATCATCAAAATATAAAAAACTTTTTTCATTTAACACCTCCCATAATATTAATGAGACTGTTCAATATATTGCAAAGGCTTACTCATAAAGCCTATGCCCATAATGAACATTTCTCTTCTACTTCCATTCTATGGTAGAAATGGGATTTTTTGATGGAAGATTCCCTGCAATTGAGAAATTGAAGGGTAGAAAAGCCATCATCTTCTTTCATCTCCTTTCTCGCCTTATTTCTCCTTCAAAAAGTTTCTCCTTCCTAAATTTTTAACAGAATCATTTATAATATATTTCGTTATTCAAATTTGGTCAATAATTGGCATTTTTAAAAATATTCTTTGAAAGGTCTATTCAAAAAAGGAAGAATTTATATTCAACAGCTTTGATTTTTATGATAAAAAAGTGGATACATCTCTCTTAATCAACTCCCTCAAGTAGCATCCTGTTCTTTTCAGACCTGCTTTCTCCAACAGATGTTACCCTGATGGCAGGGAGATCAGAAACAGGGCATTTGAACTCACATATTCCACAACCTATGCATTCAACAGGGTCAACAATTGGTGCCTTCACTCTTTTTATTCCATCCTTTGTCGGAGTCTCCACTTCAACCATCTTTATTGCCTTTGGAGATGTCGGACATACTTCCTCACAGACTATACATGATACTCCAAAGGTGTAGGGAAGACATCTTGTTTTATCCACAAAGGCTGTTCCTATTTTAATCTTCTTCTTTTCTTCCATACTTATTTTTCTCAAAGCATCAGTTGGACATACCTGGGAGCAAAGATAGCAGTTGAACTCACAGTATCCAATTCTCATTATTAGAATTGGTGTCCATAAACCTTCAATTCCACCTTCAAGAATTGAAGGCTGGATAACATTTGTTGGGCAGATTTTCATACACTCAGCACACCTCACACACTTCCTCAAAAAATCCGACTCCTCAATTGCTCCTGGTGGTCTTATAAGGGAAGGGTTTGACCTTCTGGATGAGAATGTTGTTCTGAAAAGGGGGAATGTGAGAAGGGAAACCCCTGAAGTTAAAAGGAGCTTTCTTTTAGAAAGGTCTATATTCTTTCTTTTGGATTCTCTCAAGGAAAGAGGAAATTTTACCTCTGAAAATGGGCATTTATCAGCACAATTGAAACAATAGAAACATTCTGTTGGTTTCCATTTACCCTCTGGAAATGGTGTTGCTCCTGAAGGACAAACAATGTTGCATAAATTGCATTCACTGCATTTATTCTTTTCAATCTTTAATTTGAGAACTGTAAAGGGACTTAAAAAACCAAGAAGGGCACCAAGGGGGCAAAGGCTTCTGCACCAGAATCTCTCGGAAATAATATTCAAAAGAAGGATTCCAATAAAGATAAGACCAATTAAAATTCCCTGAGAGGAGAGTCTTTCTAAGTAAAATCCCTGGACAAACTGATATAAAGAATCCCAGGATAAATGAAAGGAAAGGGAGGAAAGGAGAAATCCAGTTGCTGGAATGAGGGAAGTAGCGAAGGACCTGAAGAGGAGGGAGAAGGGATCAATAAGTCCAAAAAGATTTAGGGAAAAGATTGAAAGGATAATAAGAAAAACGAAGATATAATATTTCCACCAGACTTTTTTATCGTTTTCAATCTTTGGTTTGTAAATCTTCGATTTCTTGAAAATAAAAGAGATGAAATGGGTTATAGAGCCCATTGGACAGAACCAACCACAGAAGAATCTACCAAATGCAATGGTTAGAAAAACAACTATCAGGGAAATGAGAAGAGTACTTTTTAAAGAATGGGTTGAAAGGAGAGTGCTAAGAAGAACCAGCGGGTCTATCCTGAAGAAGATGTCAAGGGGGAAAGAGATCTCATCCTTTTCTGGATAGATAGTGTAAAGGAGTAGAAAAATAAATAGAAGAAAAAAAAGAGCTTGGGAGAAGATTCTCAGATAGACAAGAAATCTATATTTGTCAAACCTTCTTCTTTTCAATTTTCAACCTCTGGAGCTCAACCTCTCCCAATCCTCTCTCCTTTGCAATTTTAAGAAAAGGAAGCTCCTCATAACTCTTTCCGAAAAGGAATGCTCCGTATGAATCCACAGCAACATAATCCTTTCCAGCAACAATAATTTTCTTTAAAATAACATCTCCTGGGCTTCCACCTGTTGGACCGTTTCTTACCATCATTCTCCACGCATCAAGAACAGTGAGAGCGGGTTTAAAGAAGTTTGAAAAGTCATTGACTGCCTCGTGAATCTTCTGATGGAGTCTATTCCTCTCACCTCCAACAGCTCCGAGCCAGTTTTTCATTCCAAGGGTAAGAATTGCGAGGGAATGGTTTTTTGCAACAGGAACATTTATTATTTTGTCAGCCTCAAGGAACTGGGGAAGAACTTCCCATTCCTTAATCCATTCTCCTCCAATCTTCACTCTCTTTGCAACCCTTGGATTCGGAAGGGGGGTCTCAGCTCCCATGTCTTTTAAAGCTTCAATAATTCCTGAATTCTTATAGCATCTTCTTGGATCATTGACAGAGTTGTCCATAACAATTACTTTCTTTGCACCTGCATTAAAACACATTTCAACTATGGCTTTTATAACCTCAGGATTTGTATTTGCTCCGAGCTCAGGTCTTCTATCCCATCCCATATTGGGTTTAACAATAACAACATCCCCCTTTGAAACAAATCTCTTTATTCCGCCAATTGCCTCAACTGCTAACTTTGTTCCCTTGTAAGGGGATTCAGATTCAACAACTGCAAGGTCGGGGAAAGATGTCAAAGAATTAATATCCTTTATATAAGGGAGGAGGGAGCCAAAGACTAAAAACTTAACAAATTCCCTTCTTTCCATAAATCCTCCGAGATATTAATTACGATAAATCACATGGAAGGTTTACCAAAGGAATTTATATAGTTCAATATTCCTTCAGATAGTCCAAGGGCAATATTTGTCCTAAAAACATCAGAACAGAGCCTTGTCCTATCATTTAAATTTGAGAGAAAACCTACTTCAACAAGAATTGAAGGCATCTCAGCACCAATTAAAACATAAAAGGGAGCCTCCTTAACTCCAAGGCTCCTGACCTTTGTGTGTTTTATCAGATTATTCTCTATAAATTTTGCAAGGTTTATAGATTCTTCTTTTTTTGTATTTAAAAGGATCTTTTTTATTAATGATTCCAATTCTCCAATTGTCTTAGAAGATACAGCATTCTCTGATGCTGCTATTTCTATGGCATGGGGGTCTTTCGTAAAATTTAAAGTGTAAACTTCAAATCCTGAGATATTCTTATTCCTTGTTGAATTGGCATGAATTGATACAAAAAGGTCAGCCCTTTCTGAATTGGCGATTGCTGTTCTCACCTCAAGGGGGACAAAAACATCCTTATCCCTTGTAAGGACAACCTTTAAATCTGCGTTCTTTTCAAGAAGCTCCTTCAGCTTAATGGCAATGTCAAGGGTTATATTCTTTTCGAGAACCCCACCCGGGCCTATTGCTCCTGGGTCATCCCCTCCATGTCCGGGATCAATAACAATCTTTTTAACTCCAAGTCCCAATTGTCTTGCAATTGTAAGTTCCTCTGGTTTTGAAACAGGTGGTGTTTTTGGTATAGCTTTTCTTTCACCGTAGATATCAACAACTATTCTAAAGGGACTGTAAAGGGTGAATGTTCTGTATTTAACAACTTCAGCAAATTCGAGGACAACTCTAACTGTTTTAAGAGTGAACTGTCCAACCCTTATCTCTTTTATGTAACCCTTGGATACAGGAATTGATGGAGGAAGATTAAAAACCTTTGCATTATCAATGTCAAAGTAAATCCTTACCCTATCAGGCTCTATTAATTTCTTTTCCTGAAAAGTGACAGGTCTGTCAATATCTATAACAACCCTTGTGTAATCAGAGCTGGAAAAATACCTTATGTTATGAACCCTTGCCCTTTCCTGAGAGAACAGAATTAACGGAAATGCCAGAATGAGTATTGAAAAAGCAAAAAATTTTTTCATTCCAGAATTTAATATAACAGAAAATTTTAAAATATCAAAGCAAAAAATGAATTCATGGAAAATTTTAAAATTCGGTGAATTTGACAAAATTTTATCCTTTTTCCATAATAAAATTGTAGATGCCGAAGTGGCGGAAATGGAAGACGCGCTACATTCAGGGTGTAGTGGGCGAAAGCCCGTAGGGGTTCGACTCCCCTCTTCGGCATTATTTAAATATACTAAAAAAATCTTGACAATAATTGACTCATATATTAAAATAAGATTGTATGAAAGATTATTATCAGATTCTTGGAGTTGACAGAAAAGCAACCTTAAATGAGATAAAGAAGGCTTACAGGAAGCTTGCAAGAAAATACCATCCTGATTTGAATCCAGGGGACAAGGAAGCAGAGGCTAAATTCAGGGAGATTCAGGAAGCTTATGAGGTTCTCTCCGATCCAAAGAAAAGGGCTGAATACGACAGAACTGGAAGGGTTGGGGAGGGTTTTGGACAGAGGGATTTTGACTTTAAAGTTGGTTTTGAAGGATTTGATTTTTCAGATTTTGGAACATCCCCCTTTAGAGAGTTTTTTGAGAGCTTTTTCAGAAAAAGGGATGAGGAGGTTCCTCAAAAGGGAACTGACATTCACTACTCCTTGACATTGAGCTTTGAGGATGCAATTAAAGGAATTACTGCACCAATAAGAGTTACAAGAAAGGTTAGATGTCCAGTTTGTGGAGGGCTTGGATATGAAAAGGGAAAGGGAAGAAGGGTCTGTCCAACATGTAAGGGAACTGGTAAATCCCATCTCCGTCACGGATTTATGAGATTCGCTACTGTTTGCCCCACCTGTGATGGGAAAGGGACAATTCCAGAAGAACTCTGTTTCCGATGCAACGGAAGTGGATTTGTTGACTCCACTGAGGATATAAAGGTAAGAATTCCTGCTGGTGTTTCTGATGGAAGGTTGAAGGTTCCGGGAAAGGGTAATGATGGTAAGTATGGAGGACCTCCTGGAGATCTTTACATAACTGTCAATGTCCAGCCCCATCCAATATTCAGAAGGGAAGGAAATAATATTTATATAACTGTGGATATAAGTGTTACAGAAGCAGCTCTTGGCGCAAAAATTGAGGTTCCAACAATAGATGGGAAAGCAACAATGAAGATTCCACCTGGGACCTCTTCAGGACAGGTTTTCAGGTTAAGGGGAAAGGGTGTGCCATCCCCTGATACAGGAGTAAGGGGTGATCAGTTTGTTGAGGTGAGAATTGTTCCTCCACCAATTGATGATGAGAGGATAAGGGAACTCCTCCGACAGCTTGATGAGAGATTAAAAGTAAGAAGGGAGGGAAGATAAATGAGAAAGAAAAAAGATACAAAGAAAGGTGAAAAGAAGAAATATTTCATGATATCTGCGGTATCAAAGCTTTACAATATTCATCCCCAGACCCTTAGACTTTATGAAAGGGAGGGTCTTCTCAAACCAAGCAGAACCGAGGGGAACACAAGAATTTATACAGAGGAGGATTTAAAAAGGCTTGAGATAATCCTTAATCTGTCAAGGGATCTTGGTGTGAATCTTGCAGGGATTGAGATTATACTAAATATGAGGGACAAAATGGAGCAAATGCAGAGAGAGATAAATGAATTCCTTGAGTATATAAAGAGGGATTTCTTTGAGGGTAGAGAGGAAGAGTTTGAGAGGAGAAAAAGCGGGATTGTAAAATCCTCTTCAATGACAATTGCGAGAATAATCCATGAAGACAAAACCGAGAATTCCAAGACCTGATGAAATTTCAGAGGGTCTTAGAGAATATTTAAGAGAGATTTCTAAGATCCCCACCCTTAGCGCTGAGGAAGAAAAGGAGCTCTGGAGAAAATACAAATTGGAAGGAGATAAGGAGGCTTTGAAGAAAATCCTTGAGTCCAATTTAAAATTTGTTGTTAATTATGTCAAGAGGTTCAGGGGGATGGGTCTCTCCTTTGAGGATCTAATAAATGAGGGCAATCTTGCCCTTATAGAGGCAGCTCTCAGATTCGACCCTTCCCGGAATGTTCGTTTCATCTCCTACGCTGTATGGTGGATTAGACAGGCTATAATAAATGCCTTTGCAAGGGATAAGAGAATATTTTCTTTGCCCGTTAAACATGCTTATCTATGGAGAAAACTATCCAAGAAAGAGGAAGAGCTCGAAGAACTTCTTGAAAGGAAACCCACAACAGAGGAGCTGGCATCTGAGCTTAAGAGGAGTCCTGAGAAGATTGAGGAGCTTATATCTGTTGCAGATGAGAGACTTCAATTCAACATAGAAAGCGAAACCTCCTCTGAGCCACCCTTTGTAATCAGTAGTTCGGAAGACTCTGATGTTGAGAAGATTCTCATGAAGGAGAGTTTTAATAAGCTAATGAATGAACTACTTTCCAATTTAAAGGAAAGAGAAGCTGAAGTTTTAAAAATGAGGTATGGTATCGAGGATGGGAAACCAAAAACATTACAGGAAATTAGTGAGAAGATGGGTATTTCCAAGGAAAGGGTAAGACAGATAGAGAAAAGGGCTATGGAGAAGCTAAGGGAAAATAAAAAAATATCTTTATTGAGGAGTTATCTCAATTGAATTGTGAAAAGTGTGGTGGTACAACCTGGATCATTGTTGAGAAAAATGGTGTATCTTATGCTAAAAGATGCGAATGTTACATTAAAAACAAAATTTCCCTTTTAGAGGCATCTGCTCAGATTCCTGAGAGATATTCCCATTGCTCCTTTTCCAACTTTGAACCTACAAAAGGGACTGAGGATGCTCTTAAAATATCAAAGAAGTTCGTAGAAGCATTCCCTGATGTTGAAGTTGGTCTTTTATTCATGGGTCCTCCTGGCGTTGGAAAGACCCATCTTGCGGTAGCAATAATGAAAGAGCTTATCAAAAAAGGTGTTAGCTGTTTATTTTACGATTTCAGGGATCTTCTCCATAAAATTCAGAGCACTTTCTCTCCCGATTCCAACGAGGAGGAAATGGACATCCTTGGTCCAGTTTTTGATGCTGAACTTTTTGTCCTCGATGAACTCGGTTCAAAAAGGTCATCTCCATGGGTGGAGGAAATCCTTTTCTACATAATAAATTCCCGTTACAACTCAAAAAAATTGACAATTTTCACTACAAATTTTCTTGATGATATTCCAAAGAAGAAAAAAGAAACATATGGTTTCTTTCAGGATCTTGATGAGGAGCCTCTGATAAAGGAGCCAACCCTTGAAGAAAGGATTGGAAAAAGGTTGAGATCAAGACTTTATGAGATGTGTAAGACAGTGAGGATGAGTGGAGAGGATTTTAGAAAAAAGGTTAAACAGGGAAGTTATAGGTTCTGACTAAAAGATTATAACTCCTGCGTAACCAACAACCTCAGTGAAATCACCTGTTACATCGCCTGATGTTGCATAACTTACTACTTTGGCGCCCTTTGCTCCCAGTCTCCTTGAAGCAGAGAGAGTTGATACTACAGGCGCAATTCCACACATTGAAATATCTTCTCTTTCAACAACATCATATAAATCTTTTGGATTTATATCTTCAATCTTTTCAAGGGCAAGCCAATCTTTTCTTTCAGCTTCATCCTTTGGAATATAGTGGCTCATATCTGAAGATGCAACAATAAGAACTTTTCTTCCATACCTTTTAATAGCCTCTGCCAAATCCTCGCCAAATCTCTCCAACTGTTCATAGTTCGTCTTCTGGATACAGATAGGAACAAAATCTGCATTGGGATTAAAGAACTGTATAAAAGGGAGTTGAACCTCAATAGAATGCTCCCATAAATGGGCAGTATGGTCGATACTCGCAAGAAGGGATTCCTCAAGAATTAGTTTTGCGAGCTCTTCATTTATTTTAATATCGCCAAGGGGAGTTTCCCACTCACCTTTGTCCATTATAGAAAAAGCTTTTCCCATTCCTGTGTGGTTGGGACCCAGAATGACAACAGTATCAGGAATTGATATCATGGAAAATGTCTCACCAGCAACTTTTCCCGAATACATATAACCAGCATGGGGAGAAATGGAAGCAATGCAATCCCTTTTTTCCTTGCTTTCATCCACAAGATTAGAGATGATTTTTAGAAGCCTCTCTTTCCCCTGGGGATAAAATTGTCCAGCAACTGCTGGCTTTCTTTTATGACCCATTTTCATCACCTTTCCATTTAAAAGTAAAACATATTTGTTAAGGAGTTGTCAATTATTTGGTTTATAATTCAGGAAAGGGATATTCAGGGGAGTTTAGAGGTTCCCCTGAGAACTTTTTTAAATTTAAGAACTTTCAGTTATAATTAAAATTTCAGGAGGAAATATGAGTATTGATCCTGAACTCCTTGAAATTCTTGCTTGTCCTCTTTGTAAAGAGGATGTAAAGCTTGTTAAGGATGGAAATGGACTGCAATGTGTTAAGTGTGGAAGGATCTATCCAATAAGAGATGGAATACCAGTAATGCTCATTGACGAGGCTTATTTTGAAGAGGAAAAGAAGGATTCCGAGTAGTTTTTAATTGAATTCCTTTTGTGAAATGAAGAAATTTAATTATTCTAACTCAATAAAAAAGATACTCATTGTAAGATTGAGACTAATTGGTGATGTTTTGATGACAACTCCATCTTTGAAAGTTTTGAGGAACTCCTTTCCTGAAGCTAAGATTTACTATCTTGTTGAGCCTCCTCAACATGAGCTTTTAATTGGTAATCCAAACATTGATGAGTTGATTATATTAAAAAGAGATGCTCGCCTTAAGGATATTTTAGGAGTTATTAAGAAGATGAGAAAGGAAAAATTTGATTTAGCAATAGATTTTCACGGTGGTCCGAGAGCATCCTTTCTAACTTTACTTTCAGGAGCAAAATTTAGGGTTGGTTATGATTACTCACCGAGGAGGATTTTTTACCATTTGAGAGTTGAAAGGGGAGTTAAAGGAGGTTATATCCATAGTGTTCTTAACCAATTTAACCTTTTGAAGGCTTTGGGAATTGAAAATAATGATTTGCCCCCTTTATTTATGTCTGATCTTCAGGATTATGAAAGGGAGAGATTTGAAAAAATCCTGAAAGAGAAAGGAATTGAGAAAAAAAATTTCATTGT
>Ga0123519_10013823_pt1 | contig 11552 bp, 8 predicted proteins | sample YelNatPaOPRAMG02_FD_87396 | JGI IMG/M metagenome (GOLD analysis project Ga0123519, IMG submission 87396) | Hot spring microbial communities from Yellowstone National Park - Yellowstone National Park OP-RAMG-02 (version 2) | ecosystem: Environmental > Aquatic > Thermal springs > Hot (42-90C) ... | reverse complement strand
TCTGTTCGTGAATCTCGTGCGAGCAGGCGAGACAGGCGGCGTGTTGGACACCATATTGAGGAGGCTCTCGACGTTTCTCGAAAAGTCAGAGGCCCTCAAGCGCAAGGTGAAAGGTGCGATGGTGTATCCCGTCGTGATGCTGATAGTGGCAGTTGCGGTCGTTGCCATACTCCTGGTTTTCGTTATTCCGGTATTCAAGGAAATGTTCGCCGGCGCGGGACAAAAACTCCCCGCGCCTACCTTGTTTGTCATTGGACTGAGCGAATTTGTGCGCGACTACATAATCCACATGATCGTGGTTCTAGGAATGGTGGTCTATGGGTTGCGTCGTTATTACAATACGCCTTCGGGGCGGCTGGTGTTTGATTCGCTGGCGCTCAAAACGCCTGGCCTCGGCGATCTCCTGCAAAAAGTAGCCGTAGCCAGGTTCTGCTCAACCCTTGGCACAATGCTCTCCAGCGGCGTGCCCATCATGGACGCCCTTGCGGTGACTGCGCGAACCGCGGGGAACCAGGTGATTGAAAAGGCGGTCCTGAGCGCCAGAAAGGCGGTCTCCGAGGGGCGTTTTATGGCGGACCCGCTCATGGAAACAGGGGTCTTCCCGGGTATGGTCATCCGGATGATAGCTGTAGGAGAAGCCACGGGCGCGCTCGATGCCATGCTCGCCAAGATTTCCGAGTTTTACGAATCAGAAGTCGATACCGCAGTCCAGTCCTTGACCCAATTGCTCGAGCCTATCATGATCGTTTTTCTCGGCGGCGTGTGCGGGGGTATGGTCATTGCCATGTATCTGCCTATCTTTTCGATGGCTGGAGCCATCGCCGGCGCAAAATAACATTGCCGCACGTGCCATGAAAGGCCGCTCCGAAATGCTGGTCCGAGACCACCTTGGGCGGCCTTTCCGTGACCTCAATGTAGAGCGCTTCCCGCAAGAAAACGTGAATGCAATAAGGGCTCAAGTCGTTGATGCATGATAGCCCAGGTTGCCACGTTGGTTTCAGTTCCTCGCAATGACGAAAGGCCCGTTGGCGTCATTGCACGCAAACAGCGCAATCCCGCGAGGGCTTTGCAAAGAAATGACAATGTATCCAATAAGATAGAACATCTTTACCATGTTCTTTCTCATGGAATCGGCCTTAAAGCGCCTCAATGCGCCCAGGCGCTTGACTTTTCTGGTAGAAGAGGATAAATACGCAATCTAATTTAGGAAACGCTCAGGAGACACCTACGTTGCCTGTTCATTCATCAACGGAATCAAAGGCAAACATTGCATCCCTCGTGGAAATACGGCGTCGAAAGCTTCAGGAATTTCTCGAGGGGGGCGTGAATCCCTACGCGACGGGATTTGCCCCGGATTTGACGTCCGACGAGTTTTCGACGCGATTTGGGTACGTGAAAGAGGGCGATGAATTGGTCGATCAGGTGAAGATGGCCGGCCGCATCATCGCCATGCGTGTGATGGGCAAAGCCACCTTCGCTCGATTGCGCGATTCTGCGGGGGATTATCAAATATACCTCGCCCGCGACACTGTGGGAGAGCAGCATTACAAGCTCTTCAAGAAGTTTGATATCGGAGACATTGTGGGAGTTGCAGGGATTCCCTTCCGGACACGCACGGGGGAACTCAGCCTCATGGTGAAGCAATTCGTGCTGCTCACGAAGTCGCTCCGCCCTTTGCCGGAGAAATGGCACGGGCTCTCAGACGTGGAGACGCGATATCGCCAGCGGTACTTAGATCTTATTGTCAATCACCACGCGCGGGAGATCGTGATCGCGCGAAGCCGCATCATAGCTTATTTGCGAAATTTTTTGGAACGCCGTGGGTTTCTGGAAGTCGAAACCCCCATGATGCAACCAATTCCAGGAGGCGCGACGGCAAAGCCATTCGAGACGTTCCATCATGCGCTCGGACGACAGCTCTACCTGCGGATAGCCCCGGAATTGTATCTCAAGAGACTGCTCGTGGGAGGGTTCGATCGAGTTTTTGAGATAAATCGTAATTTCCGGAACGAAGGGATCTCGACGCAGCACAATCCTGAATTCACCATGCTTGAATTCTACCAGGCATACAGCACCTATGAAGATTTGATGGATCTGACCGAGGAAATGTTCTGCGGCCTTGCCATGGACCTCTTTGGGAGACTACGATTCCCTTACGGGGAAGGCGAAGTGGATTTCACGAGGCCGTGGCCTCGTAAGACGGTTCGGGAGGCCCTTATCGAGTATGCGGGACTGTCCGAGCAGGAAATAGATGACAGGAACTCCATGTTCATCAAAGCCATCGAGTGCGGCTTGGATGTGCCACAAGATCACTCTTTGGGAAGGCTGTGGATGGCTTTGTTTGACGAACTCGTCGAGAAGAGACTGTGGGGCCCTGTTTTCATACACAAGTACCCGGTGGAGGTCTCGCCCCTCGCGAGACGAAATGAGGAAGATCCAACGGTGACGGACCGTTTTGAGCTTTACATTTGCGGCCGTGAAACCGCAAACGCCTTCACGGAGCTTACAGATCCCATAGACCAGAGAAGCCGTTTTGAGGAGCAAGTCCGCGCCCGGGCCAGCGGCGATGAGGAGGCTCATTTTCTCGACGAGGATTTTGTTCGCGCATTGGAATATGGGATGCCTCCGGCAGCGGGAGAAGGCATAGGAATCGATAGATTGGTCATGTTGATGACCAATTCCGCGTCCATTCGTGAAGTGATCCTCTTTCCACACATGAGGCCGGAAAAAAGCAGCGCATGAACCTGCCTTTTGAAATCAGCATTGGGCTTCGCTATTTGAGGGCGAAGAGGAAACAGGCGTTCATCTCGGTGATAAGTGCATTTGGCGTGCTTGGCGTCATGTTGGGAGTCATGACCCTTATCATTGTGCTCGGGGTCATGAACGGCTTCGAACGCGATCTCAAAGAAAAGATTCTGGGGACGGTCTCCCACCTGGTGGTCATGAATCATTCAAGTCGTTCTCTGACTGGCTGGCCTGAGCTTGTGTCACGGATCAAGGCGTTTGATGGAATTAAGGCGGTGACGCCTTACGTCTATGGTCAGGCCATGCTTTCCTCTCGGGGCAGGGTGCGGGGAGTGGTCATCAGAGGCATCGATGTGCAGACTGCGGGCGGCGTGATATCGCTGCCGAAATATTTGCAGAGCGGCTCCATCCAGGAGCTGGGCGCGACAAAAAACGGTTTGCATGGCATTATTATCGGCCGAGAACTCGCCATAGCCAACTCATTGAGGGACGGCGATGTGGTGCAGCTCATCTCCCCGCAGGGAAAGAGAACGCCTATTGGCGCGGTGCCGAAGGTCCAGAATTTCAGGATAGTGGGCGTGTACAAGTCCGGAATGTACGAATTCGACGCCAACCTTGTGTACATGGACTTGACCGAGGCTCAACACTTTTTTGAGATGGGAGATGGCGTCACCGGCATCGAGGTTGCGGTAAAAGACGTGTATTATGCGCCCAAGTTGGGCAATCGTATCGAAGCCTCCCTCGGCCACAACTATTGGACGCGGACATGGAAGGATATGTATAGGAATCTTTTCAGCGCGTTAAAGCTGGAAAAGATCGCCATGTTTATTATTTTGACGTTCATCGTCCTGGTTGCGGCCTTTAATATTATCATCTCGCTGATCATGCTCGTTATGGAAAAAAGTCGAGACATTGCTATCCTGAAGGCGTTGGGGGCCACCTCAGACAGGATTATGCGCATTTTTATGGTGCAAGGCATGATCGTAGGAATAGTGGGGACGATCCTGGGCGCCGCGGGCGGCATAGTGGGTTCGGCGCTGCTGGCTCGCTACCCGGTCATCGAGCTGCCTGAGGAGATATACACGATATCCAAGCTTCCGGTGGCCGTACACCCCGTTGATGTCTTGATCATTTGCGGCGTCGCGCTGACCATTTGCTTCTTGGCAACGCTGTATCCGTCGGTAAGAGCGGCGCGCCTCGCGCCGGCAGAGGCCTTGCGGTATGAATGATCAGTTCATTTACGAAGTAACTGACCTGTGGAAGAGTTATACCAACGGCGTCAAGAAGATAGAGGTATTGAGAGGGATCAATCTAAAGGTCAAGCGCGGAGAAAGTATAGCGATAACAGGACCTTCTGGCGTGGGGAAGAGTACGCTCCTCCATATTCTCGGGCTTTTGGACAACCCCGGGAGCGGCTCCATCCTCTTGGATTCGATCAATGTCGGCGAGCTGACCGACGCAGACAAGGCAAAGGTGCGCAACAGCAAGATAGGCTTTGTTTTTCAGTTCTTTCAGTTGCTGCCGGAATTTACAGCGCTCGAGAATGTGTCCATGCCGGGTTTGATTGCCGGCCGACGCCGTGAGGCATTAAGGACCAAGTCGTTGGACCTCTTGGCAGCGGTCGGACTCTCCGACAGGATGGGCCACAGACCAGGCGAGTTGTCCGGCGGCGAACAGCAGCGGGTGGCGATTGCCAGAGCCTTAGTGATGGATCCCGACGTGTTATTGGCGGACGAACCGACGGGCAATCTGGACCCCGAGACAGGCGCCGAGATAGAGAAGCTTCTCAAGGATCTTAACGAACAGAGGGAGACCACTTTGATTGTCGTGACGCATAAGGATTCCCTGGCGCGGTCCATGGATCGCCGGGTAGGCCTTGTCGGCGGAAGATTAGAGGAGCTGGAATGAAGAGGCTTACTCTTGGAGTCATTTTCGTCTGTCTGCTGCCGCTGACGGTGATGGCGCAGCAGAATCGTACACATAAATGTATGATTTTCCCTTTCAAGATTGTGTCCGAAGGCTCGTCCCCGACATACAGCAATGAAGTTGCCGCGATCTTGGGGTCTGAATTGGCAAGCGAGGGAAATTTGGAGATGATTTCCGGTCGGCCTTTCTTGTCAGCCGTTGAAGGACTGCGCCCCGACCCTGAGCGATTGACGCGAATCGCTGAACGCGTGGGCGCCAGCGCCTTGATCTGGGGGACAGTAACCAAACTCAGCGACGGCTATTCCATAGAAATCAATGCAATGAAAGGCGCGCCCAGGAGCAAACCGAAATTGTTTTCTGCCACGGGCAAGACCATGGAAGAACTGCTCCAACGAGTGCAGGAACTAGCCGTTGAGATCGGTACGAGCATCTTGGATCAACCCAAAATAGCCTCCATACGCATAGAGGGAAACCAGCGGATCCAGAAAGAAGCGATCCTCAACAAGCTCGAAATGAAAACAGGAACCCCATTCCGGCGATCAGCCATAGGCGACGAGATTCGTGAGATATACGGGATGGGCTATTTTGATGACGTCAAAATAACAGCAGAGGACGTCGGGAACGGCCAAGTCGATCTCAAGATCACGCTCAAAGAAAGACCCTCAATAAAAAACATCGAGATCCAGGGGAACAAGGTGCTTACCAAGGACGAGATACTGGATGCCTTGACGACCAAGTCATTCTCCGTGGTGAGCACCGAAAAGATCCGTAATGACATTGAAAAGTTACGACAAATGTATGAAAAGAAAGGCTATTATAAGCCTAAGATCGATTATGAGATTAAGGAGGCGTCCCCAAAGGAGGCTTCATTAATATTCAAGATCGATGAAGGCCCTAAGAGCTACCTCACGGACATTGTATTCGAGGGGCGGAACAAGATTTCTGAGAAGGAGTTGAAAAAGATACTCTCCATTAAGGAGAAGAGTTGGTTTTGGTTTCTCGACGAATCGGGAATTTTTACCAAAGACAAATTGGAAGAAAACCGCATGAGGATTATGGCCTACTACTTGGACAACGGTTTTATAAATATTCAGGTGGGCGTGCCAGAAGTCGATATCAAGGGAAACAAGGTCAAAGTGACATTTCCGATCCGTGAAGGCGATCGATACCAAGTGAGAAAGTTAGATGTCGAGGGAGACCTTATTGCGCCAAAAGAAGAGTTGATTTCGCACCTCAAGACTAAGCCGCATACGTGGTTCAAGCGTTCGTTGGCAGCCGAAGATATAAAGGAACTGACGAGGCTTTACAACAACAAGGGCTATGCATACGCAGACGTAGAACCTCGTCAAAAGATCAATGACCAGTATAAGTTCCTCGATATTACCTACAAGATCAACCAGGGCGACAAAGTAACCATTGAAAAGGTCGATATCGTCGGCAATGACAGGACGCGCGACAAGGTCATACGAAGGGCTGTGGCGATATCGGAAGGCGATTTATACAACGCCGACGCACTCGAGAACACCAAAAGCAACTTGGAGGCCATGGACTACTTCGAAGCGGTAAAAATCAAGACCTCTCCGTCTTCAAAGCCTGACAAAATGAATGTGACTATTGAGGTAATGGAGAAGAAAACGGGTTCTCTCTCGGCGGGCTTGGGATATTCGTCGCAGGACGGGGCAATGGGAAACATCAACCTCAAGGAACGAAACCTCTTTGGCCTCGGCATAGTCGCAAATGCGCGATCGAACTTGTCAGGACGCCGGAATGATTTTGAAGGCTCGCTGACATACCCCTGGATGTTCGACTATCCCCTCACCGGAAGCGTCCGAGCGCATAGAGCCCAACAGAAAGAGACGTATTATCTCCGAGAGACGGATGGATTCAGCGTCCATTTGGGGTATCCGATCTACGGATTGTGGTCTATGTCCACTGGCTTCTCACGCGATTCAAACAAGTTATCCGGTTTTCAGAAAGTTTTTGCTCAGTCCGTCATCGATTATTACAGCCAGTACGGTACCAGCGCCCAAAAGTACATGAACATTTCCGAAAACTCAGTCTCGCTGAATTTCTCTCGTGACACGAGGAACAACTCAGTCATACCCACCGGCGGAAGCAAGGTATCGTTTGGAGGCCGTTTTTCAGGACTAGGGGGCGATGTCGCCTACAACAGCTACTATTCCGAAGCTATGTATTATTATCCACTCTTCTGGAAAGCGGTGGTAAAGCTGCGCGCCAATGGGTCCATGCTTCAAGAATCTGGCCGCGATCCCATTCCATTCGATCGCAGAATCGTGCTCGGCGGTATTCAGAGCATCAGGGGCTACAAGATGGGGGACATAGGTCCAAAGGATAAATATGGCAACATCATCGGCGGGGATCGTGCGCTTTTTGCCAACGTCGAGTGTCTGTTTCCTTTGCTCGAGCAGCTCAAGCTCAATGGGGTCGTGTTTTTCGATGCCGGAAATACCTGGAACGTGTCTCGAAGCCCTTTTCTCACGGATGTGAAGGCTGGCGCGGGGATAGGGGTGCGGTGGATATCTCCCATGGGGCCGATCCGCATAGAATACGGATGGAAGATCAATCCTGAAAAAGGTGAAGAACCCGGCGCCGTAGCATTTGCCATGGGGCAGTTATTCTGATATGACGTCTTGCCTAACGAGGCCTCCTCTTGGTGTGGGGAGGCGGCCTGTTTCTCGACAATGGTGAGCTCGTCAATCCGTTGTTTTCGCAATGTTACAATACCAATGAACGTATCGTAAGGAGTAAGCGATGAAGAAGTGTCTTGTCATCCTGTCCATGGGCTTTGCGGCGATCTTGTTCGCCGTGCCATTTCATGAATGTCTTGCGCAAGAGGCAAAATTTGCCTTTGTGGATTTCCAGAAATTCGCGGCCAAATCCAAAAGGGCTCAAAACCAGCAGCAGAAATTTGCTCAGATGGTTGACGCAAAACGGGCTGCCCTGGAAACCAAAAAAAAGGAGATGGAAGCTCTCAACGAACAGCTTCAGAAACAGGGCCCCATGCTGAAGGAAGAGACGCGCAACGAGAAGATCAAACAGCTTGGGATCAAAGAAATGGAATTCAAGCTGGCAGAAAAGGAGGCCCAGAACGCGCTCCAGAACGAGCAACGAGAACAGCAAGAGATCTTTAAGAGGGATATAACCAAGGTCATCAACCAGATTAGGGCGGCGAAGCATTACACGTTGATCTTTGATTCAGCCGCGCTGCTGTCTGCAGACGACGCTCTCGATATCACCGATGAAGTAGTTCGCCTCTATGATGCAGAGCCGGAAGACGCCAAGGGCGCCGCAGCCAAGCCAAAGCCTGCAGCCCCGACCCAGGCGCCGGCGCCGGCGAAGCCAAAGGCCCCAAAATAAGAGAGCTGAGCGATCAGGACGCAGCGTGATGTCTTTTTCACTCGAGGAATTGGCGAGTTTTCTGTCCGCGGAGGCGTCTCATAGTCCAGGTCCCACTATATCGGGGGCGCAGCCAATTGAATACGCCGGCGACGGAGACATCACCTACGTCCAAGACGAGGTGTATCTGAAGAGGCTTCCTGGCAGCGCATGCGCAGCGGTCATAATTCCAATGCGCATGTCTTACGATGGATTGCCGCACATCCGCTCTCGAAATCCGGAAGCGGATTTTGCTCGAATCACGGCCTTATTTTACGGATACGAAAAGGGTGAGGGCCGCGTTTCTCCCAAGGCGGACATCAGCGACCAGGCTGAGATCGGGGAGAACGTCTCGATCGGGCCTTTTTCGGTGGTTGGTCCTGGCGTCGCCATAGGAGACGGGACGGTCATCGAAAGCCATGTGGTGCTGATGCGCGATATCACAATAGGTCGCGACTGCCGCATATTTCCTCATGTGGTGCTATATCCTCACGTGAGATTGGGAGACAGAGTCATCATCCATAGCGGTACGGTGATCGGCGCAGACGGCTTCGGTTTTGCCAGGGATGTGCTCCCTGACGGGACGCTCGTGAATATCAAGAAGTATCATCATGGCAGCGTGACGTGCGGCGATGACGTGGAAATCGGAGCGCTATGCGCCATTGATCGAGCCTTCGCCGGCGCCACGAAGCTGGGTAATGGCGTAAAGCTGGACAATCTGGTTCAGGTGGCCCACAATTGCGAGATAGGCGACGGAACCGTAATCGCTTCACAGGCGGGCATAGCAGGCAGCAGTACCATCGGAAAATTTGGAGTAATCGGCGGTCAGGCGGGTGTACGAGACCACGTGAATGTGGGCGACGGCGTCGTCTTGGCCACGCGAGTAGGCATTTACAGGAATGTCCCGTCTGGGTCTGTGATGGCCGGCGCGGTCCCTGCGATGCCGCACAAGGTGTTTCTGCGCGCCCAATCTTTATTCAAGCGGCTGCCAGAGATCTTCGAAAGGGTGAGGAAACTGGAAGCCATTATTCACGAGAAGTTCAAGGACAATACATGATTCATCCTACTGCGATTGTGCACCCTGGCGCTCGGATCGGACGAGACGTATCCATTGGACCATATTCCGTCATAGGAAAAGATGTAGAAATAGGGGACGAGTGCGAACTGGGACCGCACGTCGTCATCGAAGGCCGAACGACCATCGGACGAAACACGCTGATTTCGCAGTTTGCATCCATCGGCGGCCCGCCCCAAGATTTTTCGTACAAGAACGAGGACACCGAAGTTCGGATAGGCGAAAGGGTGCGCATTCGCGAGTACGTCACTATTCATCGTGGGACGCCCAGGGGTGGAGGGCAAACGGTGATCGGGGACGACTGCTATCTTATGGCGTATTGTCATGTCGCCCACGATTGCATACTCGGCAACGGCGTGGTGATGGCGAATTCGGCTCATCTAGGCGGACATATACAGATAGGTCAGAAGGCCATCTTGGGAGGAATCGTCGCAGTTCACCAATTCGTCCGAGTGGGAGAATATGCGCTGGTCGGGGGCGTATCAGGGGTAGCCAAGGATGTACCGCCATACACCCTCGCCTCTGGCGCGCGTATCTACGTGTATGGATTGAACGAAGTTGGCCTACGAAGAAACGGATTTTCCAGGGAGACCATCATTTGTCTAAAGCGCGCGTTTCGCATTGCCTTCCGTACCTCTCTCAGGATTGAGGAAGCGGTGGATCGCATACGGGCCGAAATGGCCGATGTGCCGCAGGCTATGATCTTTGCAGACTTTCTCATCTCGTCGCGCAGGGGAATGGCTCGAGTCTCTCTCAGCCGCCATGCATTTCGGTCCTTGTGACGTCCGTCGCTGACAGTTCCCATGAAAATAGACGCTCAAGAGCATACACAGGTAGGCATGATTGCCGGCGCCGGATTTCTTCCGCTGCATATTGCAGAGGAAGCCGTCCAGAAGGGCTATCGCGTCTTGGCAATAGCCTTCCCAGGATTCACGAATCCCGCGCTGGAACGTCTTGTCAACGAAATCCATTGGTTGAAGTTGGGACAGCTTCAGAAGGCCATTTCCATTCTGAAGTCGTCTGGGATCGAACGAGTGGTCATGGCCGGCAAGGTCGAGAAAAGCAATCTTTTGAAACTTTGGAAGATAATGCCGGACAGGAGGGCCTTGAGGCTGATTCGATCATTGGAGGACTGGCGCGATGACACGGTGTTGGCTGGCATCGCCAATGAGCTCGCCTTGGACGGGATCGTCGTGGACGAAATTACGACGTGGGCGTCGAAATTGATGGCGCCCCTTGGAGTGTTGACTCGCAGGTCTCCCACGCCGGAACAAATACGTGATATTTCCTTCGGCCGCGCCATGGCCCAGGGCATCGGGGCGCTTGATATAGGTCAAACGGTGTTGGTGCGAAAGCAGGCCGTAATCGTGGTGGAAGCCATCGAGGGCACAGACAAGGCCATACGCCGCGCAGGGGACTTGGGCATCCCTGATTGCGTGGTGGTAAAAATGGCAAAGCCCAACCAGGACATGCGCTTCGACGTCCCGGGCATTGGGCCTGAAACCATCGAGAGCATGATTGCCGCTCGCGCGCAGGTCCTTGCCGTAGAGGCCGGGAAAACCATGATCTCCAACATCGATGAGATGATCGACAAGGCGAATGAGGCGGGCGTTTGCATCATTGGCATTCCATCGCAAGGGCCTGTGCTGGAATTTGAGACAGGTCAACGATAATCGCGTTCAAGAATGATGACGGAGATTCTTCACGGGGGCCTCGATGAAAACCTGTGTACTCCTTTTCGCCCTCGCGGGTGGTAGGATGGCTCGCATGAAGTCACAGCGGAGATTCCATTGCATATCTATCGTCGATTACTGACCTACCTCAAACCTTATTATGGCAAGCTGGCGCTCGCCGGTCTGTGCATGGTTGGGGTCGCTCTGCTCACCGCGTCTTTGGCGTACCTGGTCAAACCCGCGCTCGATGAAATCTTCTTTCAGAAGCAGCTCAGGATGCTTTACTTGATCCCTGCCGTGGTGGTCTTGGTGTACGTCCTGAAAGGCGTATGCGACTTCGGGCAGTACTATCTCATGTCTTATGTTGGTCAAAGCGTCATCAAAGATCTTCGGGCTGAAATGTTCAGGAAGCTCGAACAGATGTCGGTCCTTTTCTTTGTGCGGCACTCTACGGGTGAACTCTTGTCTCGCATGAACAATGATGTAGCCATGGTTCAGGGCGCCATGACCAACGCCATTACCGGCCTGGTGCGGGACGCTCTCACGGTGGTAGCATTGATTTTTGTGGTTTTTTATAGGGATTTCACCCTTGCGTTAATAGCGTTGATCGTCTTCCCTTTAGCCGTGTATCCCTTGCTCTCGTTTGGCAAACGCCTCAAGCGCTATTCCAGGAGAATGCTCATTTCCTTGGAAGACATCACCCGACGACTCAATGAAACCATCACCGGCATCAGGAT
>Ga0123519_10013821_pt1 | contig 11555 bp, 6 predicted proteins | sample YelNatPaOPRAMG02_FD_87396 | JGI IMG/M metagenome (GOLD analysis project Ga0123519, IMG submission 87396) | Hot spring microbial communities from Yellowstone National Park - Yellowstone National Park OP-RAMG-02 (version 2) | ecosystem: Environmental > Aquatic > Thermal springs > Hot (42-90C) ... | reverse complement strand
GTTAGTCTATACGGTGACTCACCTGGTAGCGGAAATGGGGAAACGTTTGCCGTTTTGGTTCCAATTTCAATCTTTGCCGCAAATTCGAGCGTTCGGAGATTGGGTGATCCTTATGATGCCACGCGGGTCTGCTTATTCGAGCATGGACTGGTACATCGAACACAGTATCACACCCGATAAGAAGGCAGTGGATGCAGACACCTACCTGCGATTGGTGGAGATGGAACCATGGCAAAGTTCAACCCCACATTTTGATCTTGCCCTGGTGGGGCGAGATTTGAGTGACACTCACGGTCGCTCTGTACTTAGCGTTGTGCGTGATGGCGTAGCCGCTGTTGTCTCGGTTCACCAATTACGCCATTCCTTTGAGCAAGAGGAGCGAATCGTGAAGCTGAGTCACCTAGTAGCGCACAACCTGGGTCGCGTCATAGGCATTCCATTGCCCGAGCGCAAAACGGGTTTGCTCCATGTGGGGGAGGATGTCTACTGTGCTCATTTGTGCGCTATGCGCCCGATAGCGAGCTTGGAAGATTTGGTGGAATTGTCAGAGCAGATTACTGACGAATGGGGCTTCTACTGTGAGACCTGCCAGAGAGAGATGGGGGCGGTGTTTGTTAGCAAGTATTACGGCATCAATTGAGATGCTTATCTCTGCGCGTCCCAATGGCTGAGGATCTCCCAACCGCTTTTGTGGCCCGAATACGCGCGTTACTCGGCACGGATGCGGAAGATTTTCTGAGGAGTTTCAGCCAGCCTCCACGTTTGGGCTTGCGTGTGAACACGCTTAAGATTGCTCCGGAAGCATTTCACTCCATTAGCCCCTTTTCGCTTGAGCCCGTGCCATGGTGCCCCGAAGGCTTTCTGGTGGTCACCAATGGAGAACAGGTGCGCCCGAGTCGCCATCCTTATTACGCTGCCGGTCTCTACTATTTGCAGGATCCAAGCGCCATGGCCGCGGCCGTCTTGCTCGACCCCAGGCCGGAAGAGTGTGTGTTGGATTTATGTGCTGCACCAGGAGGAAAAGCCACTCATCTGTTAGCTCGGATGCGAAATGTGGGTCTCTTGGTGGCAAATGAAGCAGTGCGCAGCCGAGCAAACGGGTTGCTAACCAATCTGGAGCTGTTTGGGGCTCAGTCGATCCTGGTGACAAATGAGAGCGTCAAAGCGCTGGCAGACCGGTGGAGTGGGGCTTTTGATCGCGTTTTGGTCGATGCCCCGTGTTCGGGCGAAGGATTGTTTCGCAAGGATCCTGCTGCGCGTCGTGAGTGGTCGCCATCTGTCGTGGAAGGCTGCGCAGCACGCCAAAATGCTCTGCTGGTTATGGCGGCAGATCTGGTGCGGGAGGGCGGAAGACTGGTTTACTCGACTTGTACCTTTGCCCCCGAAGAGAACGAAGCGGTCGTGGCCCGTTTCCTTCGTGCGCGAGGAGACTACCGTCTCGTTGAGCCGCCACGCTTGCCGGGGTTCAGCCCTGGGCGACCGGACTGGATCGCATCTGATTTGGCGCGAGGATTGCCCTTGGAGCGCTGTGTGCGTCTTTGGCCCCACCTCACTGTCGGCGAAGGCCATTTTGTTGCGGTATTGGAGAGAGAGGGCGCTACCACGCATCAGCGTTTCGCATATTGCACTGCCCCCTTGCCCGGCAAGATCAGTCGTTTGATCGAGACATTCTGGAATGATACGCTCTCGACAAAGAAGATGCCCAGTTCGGGCTGGTATTTAGCCGGACGAAAGCTTTTCTGGTTGCCCATATCCCCCACTGAGTGGAGGGAGTTGCGTGTTTTACGAGCTGGCTGGCTCTTGGGCAGCGTCATGCATGACCAGTTTGTCCCTTCTCATGGCTTGGCGATGACACTACGTCGTACGGATGTACAACGCTTTTTGGATTTGAGTGGCAATATCTCCGCGGCGGTCTCCTATCTGCAGGGCCAGCCCCTACCAAGCCCTGGTCCTGAGGGCTGGGTGTTGGTTACCTATGAGGGATATGCCCTGGGGTGGGGTAAACGGGTTGGAGCGGTTGTCAAGAACCACTATCCGCGCCACATTCGGTGGTCATGATGGTCTCTTAGGAAGAAAACTTAGATGCTCACGGAAAAGGGTTTTGCCCGATAGCTGTGACCATACTATAATCTGCCAATAGAACTATGGTAAGCGAGGGATAATGTTGAGCGGCTTTTCGGAAGAAAGAGGCAGAGATAATCCATCGCCAACCCCCTACGTGCCCACCGCGCAGGCAGAGGCTGGTGACATGACCCTTGTACAAGAAGCTCAGCCTGCCAGCACAAAGAGCATACGCAGCGTTGTTGGGGAAATCCTGGAAACCATTGTACTTACGCTGATCATCTTCTTTGCGATCCAGGCGCTCGTACGCAATTTTCGGGTAGTGGGCACCAGCATGGAACCGAACTTGCATAACGGCCAGTATCTTATCATCGATAAGGTCAGCTACCGCTTCAGTGATCCCCAAGTGGGCGATGTGGTGGTGTTTGAGCCACCCAACCGACCCGGTGAGGACTACGTAAAGCGCATCATTGGCTTGCCAGGTCAGTTGGTTGAGATTCGCAATGGACAGGTCTATATTGACAACAGGCCGCTCAAAGAGCCCTATACGGTGCGTCGCGGTTCCTATTCAATGGAACCACGACGCGTGGGGCCAAATGAATACTTTGTCCTGGGGGATAACCGCGATAGTTCAAGTGATTCACATATGTGGGGCATGCTACCGCGTGCCAATATTGTGGGCAGAGCGTGGATCTCTTACTGGCCACCCAGCTCGTGGGGATTGATTACGCGCGATGCGCCTACTTCGACCACTACCCTGTTCTACTGGTTGGGAACATTGTTTGGCTCTAACCATCAGTCCAGCAAGGAATAGGCGAGTTCATGGAACCAATATGCCCGGTATGCCATATAGGTCGGCTACAACCGCGCGTGATGAGCTATGTTCGATGGTTGGGTGACCGTCTGTTAGTGGTTAACCAGGTGCCCGCGGTTGTATGTGATGTGTGTGGTGAACGAGCTTATGATGATCGCGCCATGCAGCACTTGCAACGCCTTTTGATGATGTCTAATGTGGATGCCGCTGTAACTTCGCGTCCCTACTATTTGGCCTAGCCTCGGGCCATTGTTGAAGTTATATGCCCATAGGGGGGTTCCTATCCGTGTACACTGGTTGCTCTGAGTGGAACCGCGAATACGCCCTGCGCGAAGAGATAGTGCGAATTGGCCATTTGATGTATGAGCGCGGCTATGTTGTGGCAAATGATGGCAATCTCTCTGTGCGGCTGAATGAGAGCCATGTGCTGTGCACCCCTAGTGGCCTTTGCAAGGGGATGATGTCCCCCGATCAGATGATCATCGTGGATATGGAAGGTCGCAAGGTGGGACAGGCGACTGCAGCCAATCGCGATCTGGTGCCCACCAGTGAGGTGTTCATGCATCTGGAAGCATATCGCCAACGTCCCGATATCCAGGCAGTGGTGCACGCGCACCCGCCGATCACAGTGGCGTTGAGCATTGCGGGTATCTCTTTGGCGAATTGTGTGCTTCCGGAAGTAATTGTGAACGTGGGCTTGATCCCAACCACCCAATATGCAACGCCGGCCAGCTTGGAGAATGTGTCGGCCATTCGCGAGCTGATTGTCGGCCACGATGGCATCGTTCTGCAACGACATGGCGTGCTCACGGTGGGCAAGTGTTTACTCGAGGCTTACATGCGTTTGGAGGCCATTGAGCAAATCGCCAAGATCACCGTTATTCTGGAGCAGCTGGGCCGGGGTGAGCCCTTGCCCCCTGCTCAGGTCGAAAAACTTTTGGAACAACGACGCAAAATGGGATTGGCACGCCCAGGCGAGGAGGTGGAATTCTGTCGCATCTGTGGTGTATGTCCAGTCCAAGGTTCGTCTGCGGAACCCCCACGGACAGGGGAGAGCTCTTCTGAGACGGATGCAGATGCTCAGGCGGAACTGGTGCGCGTCGTAACCCGAGCTGTTCTGCGCGAGTTGGGTTACTCCGGTTAGCCTTTCCTCTATATCCCATGTCCCACTCTATGTGGCATAGAACGCTCGTATGCCTGATGAGTCGGCGTTCGTGGCCGATTGGGTTATGGTGCATATCCGCATTAGTGTTGGCAACAAGTGACCACCTCATTGGGCGTGCTCTCGCGGCATTCCTGATTCTTTGGTTTTTGCCCGGTTGGCTCTGCCTGGAAGCTTTGTCAGCTGCTCCTTCTGATGTAATTGAGCGTGCCATCCTGGCGTGTGGACTGAGCTTTGCTTGGATCATTCTCGGTCTGCTTTATCTGGCCTATCTCAATATTCCCCTTGTGGGATGGCATCCGATTGCGATTAGCGCTGTGATCTCTTTGCCTGCCTGGCTGTGTGCTCGGCGACGTAAGCTGTCTTCACTCTCCTGGCCTTCTACCCGGATGGGATTCATCCTGGCTGGGGTGTTTGTGATTGCAGCAGCGATACGTTTCATCCAGTTGGGTTATGCGGAATTTCACGAAGATGAAGTGGAAGTGCTCAGCCTGGCTGTACGGATCAGCAAGGGCGAGGGATATGCCGTTTTCTTGCATCGCAAAGGCCCGCTGCAGGTGTTAGTACCTCTGGCGTTCTGGCTGCTGACGGGGCCGATCCACGAAGGTTTGGCACGCATGCCATTTGCAGTCGCCAATCTGTTGGGGGTATTAACAGTGACGTGCCTGGTCACCCGAATAGGTGGGCGCGGAGCCGGTCTTGTCGCCGGAGTGTTGATAGCGCTCAACGGCTATCTGGTGGCATTTAGCCGGATGGTACAGTATCAGTCGTTCGTGTTCTTGTTGATCAGTTTGAGCGTATTTTGTTTGTGGGAAGTTGTGCGTAGCAGTGAGAAGACTTTGATCTTTCCCGGCATTTTGTGTACGGGGGCTGGGTTGCTGGCACACTTCGACGCGGTTGTATATTTGCCTGTGATCGGCTATCTCGCCTGGCAAATTGTGGGACGTTATCCGGCAGCCCGCGGTCAAGTGTTGGTATCCAGTGTGATAGTGCTTGGGCTGTGCCTTTCTTTCTATGTGCCTTATGGATTTGATCCCCAGTTTCAACATACGCTCAGCTATCTGTCCGAGGATCGGGTGGGTACACAGTGGCTTTATAATAACTTGCCCGGGTTATTGGAGCTGGATCGCGTGTATTCATCGCGTTATTATCTTCCGGTCGTGGTAGCTTTAGTGGCCGGTTTGTTCGTTACCTATGCCGTAAAGAGCACACGGTTCAAAGGCTTGACAATGCTTCCGCTTTTGGTGGGAGTGGTAGCCACATCTGTTGCTTCACGGTGGCCGGAGCTCTATAAGTTCGATGGGATCAATCTAGCCATTTTGCCTGGTCTTTGCCTGACGGGCGGTGTGTTCTGGGCGTTACGTAAGATATCATCCTGTCCCGGGGATGTCGTTAGAGATGAGCCCGGTTCAAATGCGTCGGTGGGCTTCGAGGTATTAGCTCTGTGGTGGGCGGTTCCGGCGTTGGCATACACATTCCTGGTGCGGGCCCCCGGTACCCATGTGTATGTGATGTATCCGGGGTTGGCGGCATTGGCGGGTTTGGGTGCTCTGTCTGTGTGGAGCAGGATGACCCGGCAAATGCGAATACTATTGGTCTCGGCAGGTTCCACATGTTTGGCGTTGATTCTCGGATATCAGTCGGTAATTTTCTTGCTGCGTGAGGCGCTCTGGAGCGATGTATGTCTCCAGTGGAAAGACAACTGGGCAGGCTGGATCTATGGGGCATTGCCCAAGCCCGCTTCATATTTTGGCTACCCGCGGCGCGTCGGGTGGAAAGGGGCAGGCTATCTAATGGATAGAGGAATTATCCCGGATGATTTTCGCAGCATTGGGGTGGAATTTAGCGTGCCTGTTTGGTACATGTTCGATACACCGCGCTCGTGTTACAGTGATGCAGCGCTCTACTTAGTGGTACTCCCTCCAGATGCTGAAGCGGGCTACATACCGAAAGTTCTTCCATCCAAGTCAGACTATGGGCACATTGCTACGATTTACGTTGAAGGACGTCCACGCTTATCATTGTGGCAGAAAGGTGTGGTAGGGATGAGATCTCCTGCAATATATAAGCTGGAGGAGCTGTCTTCTCGTTTTGACGAGATAGCTACAATAAAGCGCTTCAGTGCGCTCGATAGTGATATGATCCAGACAAATTATCGTTTTGCAACGGTAGCTAAATTGCTCGGTTACCGCGTGCAGCCACGTCCTGTCGCGGGAGTAGTTAGGGCATCTCCGGGTGATGAGTTGATGTTATGGGTGTACTGGCAGAGCATCCAGCCGCTTAAGGATCTCTATCGTGCTTTTGTTCACTTAGGTGAAAACCCTGTTTGGACGCAGCAGGATGACGATCCCGCGTGTCGTCTACCGACGTTGCTCTGGCGTGCAAGACAGGTGACAAGAGGCCAGTTCCGCCTGTCAATCCCTCGTGAGATGCCATCTGGACGGTACCCGCTCAACTTAGGGTTATACGATCCTGTCACTATGGAACGCTTATCGGTTGTGGGAGAACATGGGCAAGAGCTTGGAGATGCTGTATTGCTGGTTACAGTGGAGATCGAGAGGCCGCCCCAGTGAGTGTGCTGAATGGCGGTAATAATTGGAATTTCCGGTCAATCTCATGATTGACGCATCGTGTAGTTCACCGCTCCGAGCATTCCATTTTTGTTTCGCTTTGCTCGTGGTGCGGCTTGGTGTTACAATCGCATCTGGCAGAAGCACTCCTATACTGCAATGAGCCGTAAGGCTGTCGGTGGATCAGCCAGTGTCCTCTATGCATTCACATGGCACAAAAGCATCCCGATTGTCCCGCCTGCAAAAATGGTTATTGGCGCTGATCCTCATCTGCGGGGCAGTGTTGCGCTTCTACAACTTAGCTTGGGATCACGGCACGCTGCCACACCCGGATGAGCGCTCTACGGTGGCGTTCTATGCGCCCTCGCTGCATTGGCCGGAGAGCTTGGAACAAGCTTTGGATGCACGGCGTTCGCCGCTCAATCCCTTTTGGGATGTAGAGGCGGGACATCGGCGCAGTTATACCTACGGACATTTCCCTCTTTACACACTTGCATTGACAGCCGCCGCAATACAAAGCTTGGCGCCGACAGCGCGAGCGCTCAGCTTACCCGCTGAAGCAGTTGCCTTTATGGAGACAGCGCGTTCGCCAGTTGGGTTTGCCATCATTGGCCGCTTTCTCATGGCATTGGCTGACATGGCAAGTATTTACCTGCTTTTTCTGCTTGGGCGGCGCCTGTATGGAGTGTGGGCGGGGTTGTTGGCAGCTGCTTTTTCGGCATTCACCGTGTTGCAAATTCAATTGGCACATTTCTTCGCAGTGGACCCCATTTCGGCGACGTTCGTTTTCCTGGCTCTATATGCTTCTATCCATCTGGCAGAGCGACGCAGTGTGGGTGCAGCCTTTCTGACCGGGCTGGCCATTGGCCTGGCAGTCGCTTGTAAGTTCAGCGCGTTGCCCATCAGTGCAGCGCCGGTAGTCGCCCTGATGATACGCCGCCCTGAAACGAACAACGATGAGTCTTCCCCTGCGGGGCAGCCGAAGTGGGGTTTGTTAATCTTGGTAGCGTGTGTCGCGCTGGTGACTTTTGCACTCACCTCGCCATTCGTGTTCCTCGATTTTCAGAATTTCTGGCAATCTGTGGTACAGGAACAAGGGGATATGGTCACCGGTGTGGCAGACTTTCCCTTCACACGACAGTATCGTGGGACGCTGCCTTATCTCTATTTCTTGGAACAACAAGTATTGTGGGGCATGGGACCTCCGTTGGGCGTCCTTGCCCTTTTGGGACTGCTTTGGGCGATCTGGCGTGCACTGCGGCGCCAGGCAGTCGCTGGTGAATATGTTATTCTCGCTTGGTTGATATTGTACTTTGGTCCAACAGGGCTGTTCTTAGCCAAGTTTATGCGTTATATGGCTCCGGTAACTCCTCTGTTGGTACTATTCGGAGCAGGGATGGTGGCCCATCAGAGCGTCCAGAAGCCCTTGAACTTGGAAGGCGAGACAGAGGGGAGCTCAAGCAGGCGTTTCATCACGTTGCGCAGCATCGCCGGCGGTCTTGCGTTGTTGGGCGCTATGATGTGGGCCTTGGCCTTTGTGAACGGTGTCTATGGCTCGGAACATCCCTGGGTGACAGCTTCACGTTGGGTGTATCAGAATATCCCAGATGGAGCATGTATCGCTGCCGAACACTGGGAGGAGGGGTTTCCGCAGTCTTTGCCGGAGCCGGGCATGAATCCCGGGGCACATGGCTATCGTCAGCCTTTGCTCCCCATGTATGAGGAGGATACACCGGACAAGTTCCAGATCATCAAGGAGACCCTGAAGCATTGTGATTATCTTGTGTTGGCCTCGAACCGACTCTGGCGCACTATCCCCCGTCTGCCTCAGCGTTATCCGATGAGTGTGCGCTACTATGAGGCACTTTTTAGTGGAGAGCTGGGTTTTGAACCGATTTATACGTGGTCGGCGTCGCCGCGTCTGGGTCCGTTGGTCATCGACGATCAGGTGGCTGATGAGAGCTTTACGGTCTACGATCATCCTCGTCCCATCATCTTCCGTAAGACCCGCCAGCTGAGTGACGTGGAGTGGGAGCAGCTGTTGGGTGGCTTATGGCAAAAAGCGATGCCCGGTTATGTCGGTCCGCCGCCGGCGCTGGCTTGGCTGCGCAAGACATTTCAAATGGGATGGGTAGTACAATCACCTGCCGAACAGTCCACGGAGAAACGTAAGTCGCTATTATTGGATACTCCGGTGGACGCGCTGCCTGTCGTGAACGATTTCCGATGGAACACTTTGGCGAACAGTTCCACAATAGTGGCTGTTGTATGCTGGTGGCTGGCTGTGCAATTTTTGGGGTGGTTGGCATGGCCGGTGGCACGTCAGGTGCTGGGAACTCTAAGCGATCAAGGTTTTCTGTTGGCAAAAAGTTTGGGTTGGTTGTTGGTCAGCTATGGTGTGTGGATACTGTCAAGTTTACGTGTGTTGCCCAATGCATTGCTCACAATCGGTGTATGGGTTTTGGTGCTTATGATGGTGTCAACCTGGTTGTTCTGGCGAGATCGGCAAGCAATACGTGATCTCTTCAGACGCCGGGGGCGCTTCATCCTATTGGGAGAAGGGGTTTTTGCCCTGGTGTTCTTGTATTTCGTTGGATTGCGGGTGCTGAACCCCGATCTGTGGCAACCATGGAACGGTGGCGAGAAAATGTTGGAGATAGGTTTCCTCAACGCCATCGTCAAAAGCCCTTATATGCCACCTTATGATCCCTACTTCGCGGGAGGATACATCAACTATTACTATTATGGGCTTTTTCTGGTGGGCATTCTGGTCAAATTGACCGGCATCCAACCTACTGTCGCCTTCAATCTGGCTGTGCCCTTGCTCGCAGGATTGACAGCGAGCAATGTCTTCTGTCTCGCCTACAACCTGGCCCTGTCGGCAGATGCAAGGATTCGCAGAGAAACAAAACTGTGCGTGCAGAATGAGGGGCATCTGCCGGGACGTCCGCTGCTTGCCAGCTTGCTCGCGGTTATGCTGGTGATGTTTATCGGAAATCTGGCCGGCTTTCGTCAACTGGTGCGCTACCTGGAAGATGCCGGCGGCAGCAACTTCGCCACAGGCTTGCCTCTGGTAGGAGAAGTGGTGCGGACGCTCGTGGGATCATGGCGCGTGGTGTTTGAAGGTGTACGGTTGCCCGCCTATAGCTTTTGGGACCCCACGCGGGTGATCCCGGACACTATTAACGAGTTTCCTTATTTCAGCTTTTTGTTCGCTGATCTGCATCCCCATCTTATTGCGATGCCGTTTGCGGTGTTGGCGCTGGCACTGGTCTATATGTTGCTGGTGAACTGTACGACGCACAATGATACCCTTGTCAGCGTCTCGGAAGAAGGTGTACGCGGGAGCCCGATCAAACGCCTCTGGTGTGCTGGTGTGAACGTGGTGCGTGTGCTTCTGGGTGGTAGCATTACGATCTGGCTGGCGTTGGCGTTTTGCCTGGGAGCGCTGGCGGCGACCAACACTTGGGATTTGCCCACATATACCGGACTGGCAACTCTTGCCTTTTGGTTGGCTCTTTATCGATCTGGGCACAGCCGAGCTACCTTGGGGGAGCAAGGAGCGGTGGAGCAGTGGGGGAGCCAGCCGGTACGCTGGCTAATCCGAGCGGTCGGTTTTGGAGTTGTCACGCTGGCAACCGGTTATCTGTTGTATTTGCCATTTTTCCTCTTCTACCAGCCGCTTGACGTTGGTTTGGGATTGGTGAGGGATAAAACTAATCTGGAACAGTTCCTATGGATTTGGGGGTTTTTCCTTTTTGTGGGGTTTAGCTATTTACTCGTCACTGCGGTGCGTCCATGCTCACGTCTATGGGTGGCGCGTCTGCTCAGTCTGTGGTTGCGTCACTGGAATGTGGCGCCGCGTCTGCCCCGCCTGATGAGACAGATGGCGGTGACAGCGATGCCGGGCAAAGCGACTTTGCTCTGGGTGATCGTCGTTGTCTTGGCGCTCACCGTCGTACTCTGGGCATTAGGTTATCATGTTATTGGATTATTGTTGCCCGCTGTGTCCCTTGCCCTGATTTTGCTGCTGCGCCCGGAATTATCAGACGGGCAAAGCTTCACGGGCCTCTTGTTCTTCGGAGCCCTGCTTATCCTTCTGGGGGTAGAGATTTTCTACTTGCGTGACTTCCTGGGTGGTAGCAGCTATTACCGGATGAACACCCTTTTCAAGTTCTATATCCAGGCTTGGGTTCTGGCAGGGGTGGCAACAGCGGCTTTGCTGCCAGAATTGTGGGAACGTATTGCAAACTGGCAACGGGCCCGCTGGATCCCGGCCTGGAAAACTCTGGTGGTCAGCTTGTTGCTGGCTTCCTTGGTGTATCCGTTGTTCGGCACCCGCACGCGGGTATTAGATCGCTTTGACGATCCGCCACCAATAGGCACCCTGGACGGCATGGCATATATGATCACCGGCAAGTTGCACTGGCCACATGGTAACGTAATTGAGCTGAAACACGATTATGAGGCGATTCGCTGGTTGCAGGAGCACGTTGCGGGTACCCCTGTGCTTGCCGAGGCGAAGATCGGTTACTATCGTGAGGGGGGTATGCGTGTATCCAGCTATACCGGCTTGCCCATGCCGCTGGGTGGACTGCACCAGAATGAACAACGTTGGCCGGATCAGATTGGAGAGCGCGACGGACTCTATATGGAGTTCTGGAATACTCCGGATCCCGAGAGAGCATGGGAACTGATCCATCAATTGCGCATTTCTTATATCTACCTGGGTCAGCTGGAGCGGACGCTGTACGATCCAGACATCGCGCGGTCAATCGAGGGTTGGGGAGTGAGTTTGTTGCATCCCGCGGGCTAGAGGAAATTCGAGGTATTGTGTTCGCAAGGACGGCTGAAGCTCGTCTATGAGAACGAGCGTACACGTATTTATCAGGTAATCAAAGAGGGGTAGCATAAAGTGATCATCGCAACAGCAGCGCTTTGGTGGGTG
>Ga0123519_10013816_pt1 | contig 11557 bp, 9 predicted proteins | sample YelNatPaOPRAMG02_FD_87396 | JGI IMG/M metagenome (GOLD analysis project Ga0123519, IMG submission 87396) | Hot spring microbial communities from Yellowstone National Park - Yellowstone National Park OP-RAMG-02 (version 2) | ecosystem: Environmental > Aquatic > Thermal springs > Hot (42-90C) ... | reverse complement strand
GGGCTTGAGAGCGCCCTGCTAGCCCAACTTGGAAACTGATCAGGTTGTTGCCCAGGCCAGGGACTACGCGTGCTGATGACCCCGCTCGCTCGTCACGCAGCAGGTAGACTTGCACGCCATCGGCCACTGTCTCTACGTCAACCCTAAAGGGACTGGAGTGGGCTGTCATAGCCATACCCTCCTTCTCGTCTGCCGAATCATGCACCCCACAGACTGGTTCGTCTGCCGAGTCGCTCCTCTACGGAATGGCTCGTCCGGCCATCGTTCCCGTACACCGGCCACCGTCTACCGCCAGCTTGCCATTCACCAGTACGTGCGAGACCCCTTGCGCAAGGCTGCGCGGGTCCTCGAACGTGGCGGTATCGATCAGCGTGTCGGGGTCGAACACTACCACATCCGCAAAGTACCCCTCCTTGAGGTAGCCACGGTTCTTGAGGCGGAAGGTATCGGCAGGCAGAGCGGACATTCGCCTGACCATCGCTTCCAACGAGATCGTGCCGTATTTGCGACGGAACCGCCCCAGGAAACGGGCGAAGCATCCATAGGCGCGAGGGTGCGGCATGCTGCCCACGTGGATCGCATCGCTGCCGACCATATAGTATGGTAGGGATAGCAGCTCCATACCGTCTCGGTTCACTTGATCCCAGATGCGAACGCTCATGGGTGGGCTGCCTCGGAAACCGACTACCAATTCCTCATCCAGAAGCACCTGACAGAGCATCTCTGCAATAGAGGTGCCCATCAGCCGCGCAGCATCGCCGAACGACATCCCCTCCAGACGCTGGTTCTTGGCCGAAGGCAGATACGTTAAACAGTTGTCCGCCCAGCCAGGCTCGTTAGCCTCGGTCATCTCCGCTACGATGCGTTGCCGCGTAGCCGGGTCGCTGAGTCGACCCATAATCTCCGCGGGGCCGCCCTCGTTGACCCAGCCGGGAAGGCAGTAGATGACGTAACCGCTGCCAGCGGGGTAGGGATAAAGCTCGAGGGTGACGGGCTGTCCAGCCTTGATCGCCTCGTCGATGGGAGCCATCAATCTCTCCACGGCACCCGCGTTGTGAGGGCCAGTACGAAAATGCGAGTAGTGCAAACGAGCGCCACTCCGGCGCCCTATCTCCAGCGCCTCGTACACTCCACCCTGAGGATGGCCACGCTCCGGGTAAGCCGAGCGCAAGTGCGTCACGTAGACGCCATCGTAAGGCACTAGCGCCTTGCAGAACTCGGTGATCTCTTCCATCGTGCTCCAGGTGCAGGGATAGTAGCTCAGTCCTGTCGAGAAGCCGACCGCGCCTTCCTCCATCCCTTGGGCAATGAGCCGCTGCGCTTTCTTGATCTCATCCGGGGAAAGCGGGACGTCACGCCAGCCCACCGTCTCCAGGCGAATCGCGCCATGGGGAATCAAGTAGGCTGTGTTGATAGCCACCGTCTCATTGAAGCGAGCACGAAACTCGGCCACGCTCGACCAATCCCAGGGCACATCGGAGTCGCCGTTCAGGCCCTTCAGGTACCAACGGTAGGCCTTGAGGTTCTCAGACGAGAGCGGGGCGTAAGAGAGGCCATCCTGGCCCAGAATCTCGGTCGTAACGCCTTGCCTCAGCCCGCAGGCGTGCTGAGGATCGCCCAATAGAACGCCGTCCGAATGCACGTGAGTGTCGATGAAGCCCGGGGAAACGGCCTTGCCAGTGGCATCGATCGTTCGCCTAGCGGAGGCCCCGGCCAGGTTGCCAATAGCCGCGATCCGGTCCCCTTCTATGGCCACGTCAGCCTTTCTGGATGCAGCCCCAGTGCCATCAACAACTTCGCCGCCGGTGATCAGTACGTCGAACAAAGCGCCGCTCCTTACACTACATAATCGTCAGGCCAGGAACGCGAGCGCTATCGCGTGCGATAGCGCTCGACAGCGTCGAGGTCCAGTTCACAACCTAGCCCCGGTTTGTCGGGAACGATGGCGTATCCTTTCTCGAACCGCATTGGCTCCACTATCAGATCGTCCTCGCGAGTCCAACTGCCCACGAAATCGCTCGGCAGCACGCAGTTTCGAGCCGCCGCTACCGCGTGCAAGTACGAGTGCTCCAGGATTCCCAAGTCCACACCTGAGCCGTGCCAGCACAGCATACCCGCGGCTTCCACCATATACGCGTTCTTGACGAACTGCGTCATGCCCCCTCCCAGATTCATACAATCGCAGGCCTCGGCCTTGATGGCTTGGAAGATCTGGTGCGGGGGCTGAAGATGCAAGGCAATGGGCACGTTGACCGCGCCGCGGATCTGCCTGTACCAGTCCAGGTTCCACTTGGGGACCGGGTCCTCGTAAACGGCGATGTTCGGAAACCTCTCCAGCCGCCGGGCGAGGCTCAAGAACTCCGACGGCCGGTAGAATCGCTCGTTTGGATCGATAGTGAGCTTGAAGTCCGGGCCCACTGCGTCGAGAATGGCTTGGATGCGCTCTTCCCACGGGTCGTCAATGGTGCACTTCATCTTCATCCCGCGAAAGCCGCGTTCCTTGCCCAGACGCGCGTTCCGAGCCGCGTCCTCGGGATTCTGAATGCCGATCCAATAGTCCACCGGCACTCGGTTCCGGTAAGCGCCACCCAAGAGGTAATGAGCGGGCACGCCAAGTGCTTTGCCGGCCAGGTCGAAGATAGCCATTTCGAAAGCGTCATAAGCCGGGCTCTCTTCCAACCAACTGTGAGCCACTTCCCAATCTCGACCCTGATGGCGCATGCTGCCTTCCGCGCCGCTCAGGCGCAGGTATTGGAGTGCCGTCTTAGTCGGATCGAGGTCGATGACGCTAGCCGCCGCCCGATCGACGGCCTCGCGCAAGACGCCGCGATAGGTCTCTCCGATGCCGAAGATACCTTCGTCGGTGTGCAGGCGGATGATGTGCTTTGAAACGCGGTCGAAATCAGCTGGCCCATACTCCGGGCTGGTGACCGTCCCCGGTCTGGTCGGCACTATCACCTCCCAGACGTCCACCTGAGTGATCTTCATAGTTCGTCCTTGCCTCCTCAGTGGGCTGGCTGCCACTATGGCCGCCTCTCTTCGCCCTCCAGGCTTCTCTGCCGACGGCCAGATCGCATAGGCAGAGGCGACGGAGCGTACGCCCGCAATATAGGCGCGGCTCCGCACCCTGTCAAGCTGCACGCTCGGCTCCAAACAGCCCAAGCTAAGAAGCTTCATAGGCAATAAAAGTAATATATTGTCAAAACCCTGCCCGCATGTTATAGTGGTAACGGGGCAAGGCTCTCGATCGATCCCAGAAGGTGGATGACAGCCATGAGGGTACAGAGACTGGCGGCCGGGTTGGGCCGCCTGGGCTATCGGCTGGTTACCTTGACCGAGATAGGCGTCAAGAAACCTGTCTTCGGGTGTCAGGCCTGCGGCCAATGCGTGCTAAGCCAGACTGGCCTTATCTGCCCTATGCGCTGCCCCAAGATGCTGCGCAACGGGCCCTGCGGCGGGTCGGCCAACGGTTTCTGCGAAGTCTACCCAGATCGCCCCTGCGTGTGGATCCAGATCAACCAACGGGCGCAGCGATTAGGCTGGACGAACCGTCTCCGTCGCCTCCGCTGGCCCGTCGACTGGTCCCTGAAAGGCTCCTCCTCTTGGATGAACTATCTTGCCGGTAAAGACCGCCCGCCGAGCCACGCCAGTATCTTGACCCGCTCAGCGACTTCGACGACCACGTTGCCACGCAGCGCTCTAGAGAAAGCCCTGAAGTCCGGCCAATTCGTGGTGACGGCGGAGGTGGGGCCGCCGCGCAATGCCAACCCGGAAACTATTCGCCGCAAAGTGGCGCTCCTGCGCGGCTTCGTCGATGCCGTCAACTTGACCGATAACCAGCGTGCCGTCGTGCATATGTCCAGCCTGGCGGCCTCCGTATTGGCCCAGCAGGAAGGACTGGAAGCCATCGCACAAATGACGGCTCGCGACCGCAACCGCATTGCTCTCCAGAGCGACCTTCTGGGAGCGGCTGCCCTTGGCATTCGCAACATGCTACTGCTTACCGGCGACCATCCGCGTCACGGCAATCACCCGGATGCCAAAGCCGTTTTCGACCTCGACGCTGCCCAAATGGTGATGGCGGCACGAGGCCTGCGCGACCACGGGCTCTTTCTCTCCGGAGACGATCTCAAAGGCGACCCAGCGCTGGCGCGGCCTCAGCTCTTCCTTGGCGTGGCGGCCAACCCGGACCTGGAGCCGCTGGAAGTGGAGCTGCTCCGCCTGGAAAGAAAGATCGATGCCGGCGCCGAGTTCGTTCAGACCCAGGGAGTATTCGACCTCGCTCGCTTCGAGCGCTGGATGGCGGCCGTGCGCGAACGCGGACTGCACAAGAGAGCTTACTTCTTAGTTGGGGTACTACTTGTGCGGTCCGCGCGCGCTGCCCAGGTCATGAAGAGCGAAGTTCCCGGCATCCATATGCCGGACGATCTCTACCGCCGCATTGTGGAGGCGGCCAACCCGGCCGAAGAGGGCATCCGCCTAGGCATCGATACCGTTCAGCGTCTACGCCGGATAGAGGGCGTGCGTGGCGTGCACCTCATGGCGATCGGTTGGGAAGAGGCAATACCTCGCGTGGTCGAGGGCGCCGGCCTATTGCCCCGCCCGACCAACGTGCAGCCAGCTGCCGTGGCCTGATTCCCGAGTGTGCTCGCCACTGCTCTCACTCGCCTTGAGCCAGGATTACTCTCTTTCGCCGCCTCTCCCACGCCGATCCCACCCGACAGCGGGCCTGAATGGGTCCACAGGACTTCCCCTTGGCCGATGGCCTGTCGTATAATGCCTTCACGCCGCAAGCTCCGTCGGCGGATGGACAGGGCTGGCGCTCTCAGCAGACGTCCGGTAGGAGGCATCCGAAATGGGAGGCAGGTGGTGGTCGGTCGTCCGTGGCCTATCAGCGTCTATGCTGTTGGCGGTTCTTTGCTTAGGTTCCCTCCTGCAACCTGAGCCGGGCGCCACGGCTCAGCTACTCCAGGCCCCCGGGCAAGCCCGTTCCCAAATGATAGAGGCCAGTGCTAGAGAGGCCAGTGCAAATGCCGCATCCCGCAATAACATTGGCTTCTGGCTAGGTATGAACGCGGTGTCTGGCTTGCCGCAAATGCAGCGCTCTGGTGCTCAGTGGGCCCTCGTCTACGTGTGCTGGGGTGCGATCGAGCCACAGCCGGGGCAGTTCAACCTGAGCAGATTCGACGAGATCGCGCAAGCGGCCCAGACTGCTGGCCTCCCGCTCATTGCCGTGGTGGCATGTATCCCGGGATGGGCAGCAGAAAAGGAAAAAGTGGGAGACCAAGAGATCATCGTTCGCATCTCCCCCAGCAAGGTCGACGCCTTCCTGGAATTCCTGCGGCGGGTGGCTGCGCGCAACCAGCAATGGCAGAGCCCGGTGAAGTACTGGGAGATCCTCTCCGAAGAGGACAATTCCATCCCCGGGCACAACTTCAGCGCTTACGGCAAATATCCTGAGCAGTACGCCGATCTGCTCAAGGCTAGCTACTCCGCCCTGAAAGGAGTCGATCCCAGCACCAGCGTCGCCTTCGGCGCACCAGCACTGGAAGACCTCTCCGCCTTTGTGCCCGATTTCCTCCCCAAAGTGTTCGCCTACATTAGAAGCAAGGGGTCTAACGGCTCCGACTACTTCGACGTGATGAGCGCCCACATCTATGCCTACTTCGATGCTACGCGCTGGAGCGGGCCTCAGTATGGCTCTCAGCCAGGGGTGCTGGGCAAGATCGGCTACGTAAAGCAGTTGATGCGCCAGTATGGTATATCGGATCGGCCGATTCTGTTGACAGAAGCTGGCTTGCGCCTGGGAAACCCCAAGCCAGACGTATACCAACAAGCCGCTTTTGCCGTGCAGTTGTACACACAAGGGATCGTGCTCCAGTCGCCAGCGGTGGTGTGGTTCGCGCTTTCCGATAGAGAGGGGATGAACTATGGAATCCTCGACTTCGACTACCAGCCCCGGCCGGGCCTCTGGGCCATCCGCTATCTCATAAACAAGCTCGGTGGAGCGGTCTACGTAGGCCCAAGCGCTGATATGCGCGTCCTTTCTGGCCGGGCGGCCGGGTTTGCCTTCCGCAAGGGAGGGAACGCTTTCCACGTCGTTTGGGGAATGTGGGACGGCTACACCGACGAGGAGGGTTTCACCGGCGGGAATGCGGTCGTGACATTCCCCGGCCAGTATGCACAGGTTACCGATATGTTCGGGGCTACCCGCTTGATAGCCGGCACCAACGGCACGGTGACGTTGCCGCTCGATTACCGCCCACTGTACGTCGAGTTGCTCGCCTCTCCTCCCCCAGTCTCTAGCCCCATTGCGTGGGAGCAGACCTCGGCGACTGTCACCCCCGGTAAGTCGGCTGTCATATCGAGCAGCAACGGGCTGCTGGAGATCGACATTCCGGCCAATGCCTTTCCTGCTGGCAGCGGCCCGTACACCTTTCGCTTCGGTCCCGAGAACGCAAGCGTAGCCTCTCTAGCCGAGGAAGAAACCTTATCCCTCCCTTCTTTCCGCCTGGAAGCGACGGACTCCAGTGGCAATCCCGTAACTGTGCTGAACTCGGCTGTGCGCTTGTTGATACGCTACCCTGAGCAGACGGCAACCACGATTCTGGAAGACACGCTCAGTCTGAAGAGATACGACCCTGGCAGCAGCGTCTGGACGCTCGATGGCGTACCCGACCAGAGATCCTATGCCTATGCCAACGTAGTCGAGGCTGACGTTAGCCAGCTCGGTGCATTTGGGCTCGTTGCCCAGTGCGCTCCGACCATCTACTTGCCGATCATTTCGCGCTGAATGGGCGCGATCAAGCGACGGAGCCGCCACTCCAGTTGTACGAGGCCGCCGCTCGTTGTATAATGCCGGCCTAATCTCTATCCGAGGTGTGGCGCCGTGTCGAGCGTGCGTGCTGCCGACCTGAAGCTCGATTTCAGCAAACTTGACGGCCTGATCGCCGCCATCGTGCTAGATCATCAGAGCAAAGACGTGCTCATGCTGGGTTTCATGAATCCAGCCGCCTGGGAGAAGACCCAGCGAACGGGCCTCGTCACCTTCTGGAGTCGCACCCGCCAGACACTCTGGACCAAAGGAGAGACCTCGGGCCACACGTTGCGCGTCCGTCGCATACTCGTGGATTGCGACCAAGATGCTCTCATCATCGAAGCCGAACCGAATGGACCTACCTGCCATACGGGGGAAAGATCCTGTTTCTTCACAGAGGTGGACCTTGCTTAACCTGGCCATCCCTAAAGGCAGCCTCGAAGCGCAGACCCTCCAACTCTTCGCAGAGGCTGACATTCCCGTTCAGAGACGCAGTGACCGCGAGTACAACGCCACGATCGATGATCCCCGAATCGGAGAAGTGAAAATCCTCCGCGCCCAGGAGATCGCCCGCTATGTGCAGATGGGCTACTTCGATCTTGGCATCACCGGTTATGACTGGATATGCGAGACCGAGGCTGAGGTGGTGACGATCCTCGATATGGCGTACAACAAGCAGGGCATTGGGGCTCCGATCAAGCTGGTGCTCGCCGTCGCCAAAGAAAGCGGCATCCAGAAGCCGAGCGATCTACCTCCGGGAACAAGGGTAGCGACGGAATACCCCAATGTCACCAGGCGCTATTTCGAGAAGCTGGACCTGCCAGTGCAAGTGATCTTGTCCTACGGCGCCACAGAGGCCAAGGTCCCGGAGATAGCGGACGCCATCGTGGAGCTGACCGAGACAGGCTCCACTCTTCGGCGGCACGGCATGGAGGTCATCGACGTGGTCATGGAATCTACCACCAAGCTGATCGCCAACCGCGACTCCTATGCCGATCCTCGCAAACGCCAGGAGATAGAAGAGATCAAGACCCTGCTGGAAGGCGTGCTCAACGCTCGGGGTAAAGTGCTCCTGAAGATGAACGTCCCCGATGATTGCCTGGAGGGTGTGATCGCGGTCATGCCTTCTATGAAGGCCCCCACCGTCTCCCGGCTCTTCAACACCAATTACTATGCCGTGGAGGGAGTGGTCGTCAAGTCCGAGGTGAACCTTCTGATTCCCGAGCTGAAGAAGCGCGGGGCCGAGGACATCCTGGAACTGCCGATCTCGAAGATCGTGCGCTAGGTGCAAGTGGTGTCGAGCACGCCTCGCCCCCCCAATGGATCGGCAAGCCGCCGGCTGGCTCTGCTGGTGGCTTCTCTCTTCGTTTTCGAGTTGATGGCGGGCACCCTCTACAACTTCATCGTCCCCCCGTGGCAGGCGCCAGACGAACCCGTTCATTTCGAGTACGCGTGGCTAATGGCTGCCAAACAGCGGCCAGTTGGCTGGGCCGACCGCGATCTGGCGCTCCAGAAACAGATCGTGCAGAGCATGATCAACAACGATTTCTGGCACTGGCACTGGTTGCCACGCTCCGAGCAGACTCCTACCAGGTTTCGCGATGTGTGGGGGAAAGAGTATACTGTGCTTGGCCGTTTCTCCCTGTCGTACTGGTTCGCGGTGCCATTCCTCAAGCTGACTTCAGATTCCAGCATCGACGATCAGCTCCACGCTGCGCGAATGGTCTCGACCATCTTCGGGGCACTGGTAGTGGTGGTCGCTTTCCTAACCGCGCGAGTCTTGTTCCCCGCCGACGACTTCATGGCGGCAGGAACGACGATCTTCGTCGCCAGCGTGCCAATGTACTCCTATATCGCCGGAATGTTCAACGTCGACATGTTGCTAGCCCTCACGGGAGCATTGCTGGCTCTGTGTATCGCGCTAATCTTTCGGCGCGGCCTCAGTTGGAAGCTCGCCTTAGCGTCGCTAGTAGCAGTAGCCGCCGGGTTGTTGACCAAGCGCGCTGCCGTGTTCATGATCTTCATGCTGCTCGCGACTCCGGTAGCCTACTTCTGGCGCCAGGGCAGCCGCTCGGCCAGATGGATTATTCCACCCGTGTTTCTTCTCTTCGCAGTTACGGTGGCTCTGCTGGAACTGGCAGCCGCTCGGCCACGCATTCTCCCCGGTCTGGAGGATATGCTCTTCGCCTATCTGTACCAGACCCTCCGCGTTGCCGCTCCGCCCTGGGATGAGCGCTTTCTTAGTTGGCAATTCGCACAACAGCTCTGGCGAGCGGCAGAGATTACTTCCCAAAGCTTCTGGGCTCGCTTCGGATGGATGGTACTGCCAGTCGACGGCTTCTGGTATGAGGCGCTGAAAGCCTTTCACATCATCGCAGGTCTGGGCCTGTTAATACTCGTTGTGCGAGGCCTGCGCCACCGGTCGAATCTGGCCGGCTGGCAATGGAAGGCTCTGCTGGTATATGCCATTGGATGCCTTGCTCTGCTAACCCTCACCGTGTTCGAGATAGCCTATTTGCTTGTTCCTGGCACCAGTTCACAAGGCCGGTACTTCTTTCCCCTCATCGTAGAGTTCGGTTTGTTCTTCACTCTCGGCTGGCGAGAGATACTCCCTCGGCCATGGCGAGGGCTGGGGCTAGCGGCTATAGGTGGGTTCCTCTTGTTCTTAAATGCCGCTTGCCTGTTCTGGTACTCGGTGGGGTGGTTCCGCTGGGTGTTGTAGCCGGCGACACAGTGCGTCTGCTACAATTCCCCAATGAACCTGCAACAAGATGTACACGCCCCGGGAGCGAATCGAGTTTGGTTGATCCAACAGCCACCAACAGGTCTGGTCAGTCTGCCAGGTCAGGGCCTTGCCTTCACGGCAGCCCGTTCTTCCGCCTCACAGCGCAGTGCGCCCAGACTGAGGCTCGCGCTGGCCTCTTGCAGACTCCACACGGTCTGGTCCGAACCCGGTCTTCATGCCTGTGGGCACGCAAGCTACGGTGAAGACTCTAGCACCTCCCGACCTGGAAGACTTGGGCGCCCAGATCGTTCTTGCCAATGCTTACCATCTCTACCTCCGCCCAGGGCCGGACCTGATCGCCTCCCTTGGTGGCCTCCATCGGTTCATGGCTTGGCCCCATTCTATTCTCACCGACAGCGGCGGCTTCCAGGTCATGAGTCTGGGCCACCTGCGCAAAGTCACCGAGGAGGGCGTCTGCTTCCGTTCGCACATTGACGGGTCCGAGCATTTCCTTACCCCCGAGCGCGTGGTGGAAATCGAGGAGCAGCTTGGAGCGGACATCATTATGGCCTTCGACGAATGCGCGATGCAGCCAGCGGACTATCGCTATACTCGGGAAGCCATGGAGCGTACCCACCGCTGGGCTGAGCGCTGCTTGCGAGCTCACCAAAGGGGCGATCAAGCCCTTTTCGGTATCGTCCAGGGCGGCGTCTATCCCGACTTGCGGCGAGAAAGCTCCCGCTTCCTGGCCTCGCTGGACTTTCCCGGCTACGGCATCGGTGGGTTGAGCGTTGGCGAGCCCAAGGACCAGATGTGGGCTGCCCTCGAAGAAGTGATGCCCTTTCTTCCGCCTTATCGACCGCGCTACCTGATGGGTGTGGGCTCACCAGAGGATCTGGTGGAAGGTATCGCGCGCGGCGTTGATATGTTTGACTGCGTTCTGCCCACGAGGGTGGCCCGCAACGGCGCCTTCTTCACGGCCAACGGCCGCTGTAACATCCGTAATGCCCGCTTCCGCACGCAACGGGAGCCGCTCGATCCCCACTGCGACTGCTACACTTGCCGCACCTTCAGCGCTGCCTACTTGCACCACCTCTTCCGGTCCGAAGAGTTATTGGCCTACCGACTGGCGACCATCCACAACCTGCGCTTCCTCGTGCGCTTGGTGGAACGCTGCCGTGAGGCCATCTTGAAAGGGTACTTCGCCCAGTTCAGAGAGGAATTCCTGTCTAGCTACCGACCTACCGACCAGGAAGTGCGGCTGAAGCAGAAGCGAAAGTGGGTGGAGAGTCACGGCCGAGCGTTGGGCTGAGCGTTCCTCCATCTTCGGACCCGATGGCGCCCAAGAACCCGGAAAACGTCAAGAAGCCCGAGCGTGCTACTTAGAATCGCTCGGGCTCCTCTTCAACTGGTACCCGCAGCCGGATTCGAACCGGCGATCTCCACCTTGAAAGGGTGATGTCCTAGGCCACTAGACGATGCGGGCGTGCCAACATCTCGGGTCAGGGAGCAGACCTCCCCTCCTCGTCGGATTATAGCATGGCAGGCAGCGCTGAGACAACCTGTTGTACTCGTTCAGCACCTCCGTTACAGTCCCTGGCTGCTAGTCTGTTTATGTCTCCAGCGGTCCACGAACTCCTTGGCTGTCAGGTACCCCAGAGCCTGATGGGGACGCACAGTGTTGTAGACCTCCTCCCATTCCCGCAGCTCACAGCGCATCGGCGCCTGAGACGCCTCCTGGTTTGGTATGTTCTTGCAGGCTAGGTCCAACCAGGTGGCGTCCTACGCGTCTGCCGCTAGGCGCTGCCAAACAGTGCCGAAGCTGTCCGATTATCCACCCTATCCACAGGCCGCTACTACGACTATCCGCTTATCCCATCGTCGCGCACCTTACTGAACGAGAACACTGGCCGTCATTCTGAGCGCAGCGAGGAATGCGCTGCCCCTGCCCTCTCCCGTCATTCCGAGCGAAGCGAGGAATCCGCGCCCCTGAGGACGGATTCTTCGGCTCACGC
>Ga0123519_10013815_pt1 | contig 11558 bp, 8 predicted proteins | sample YelNatPaOPRAMG02_FD_87396 | JGI IMG/M metagenome (GOLD analysis project Ga0123519, IMG submission 87396) | Hot spring microbial communities from Yellowstone National Park - Yellowstone National Park OP-RAMG-02 (version 2) | ecosystem: Environmental > Aquatic > Thermal springs > Hot (42-90C) ... | reverse complement strand
TCAATGACTTTTAGAATGAATATTCCGGAGGAGGAAAAATTTGGGAGTGGTTAGGATTAATCAACCCCTTGAATTAAGATTAAATCTGGATATAATTATAAAAATGAATCATCATAGCGAATTTTTTCCTAATAATAGGTCAGAAAATTTAATTTTTAAGAGAAGGAGGTTTAAAATATGGCTTCTAATGACCTGGAATTTTTAAGACAAAAACTCGGGAAAAAGGGCTTTGAACGGCTAACAAAGATAAATAATCCTGCACTTTATGCCTTTTTGGCAAAATATCTTGCATTATGCAACCCTGACCGTGTCTTTGTCTGCACTGATACACCCGAGGATTTTGAATATATCAGGCAGGCTGCTATAAAGAATGGCGAAGAAAAAAAACTTGCCACCCCTGGGCATACAATCCATTTTGATAATTATGGTGACCAGGGAAGGGACAAAAAGAATACGGGTATATTAATACCAAAGGGCAAAAAACTCGATGAGGCGATAGAAACAAAAGACCGTGATACTGCACTCGTTGATATCCATGAAATCTTAAAAGACATAATGAAAGGAAAAGAGGCATTTGTATGCTTTTTCTGTCTCGGACCAACAAATTCAGAATTTTCAATCCCTGCGGTCCAGATAACAGATTCAAGTTATGTTGCTCATAGCGAGACAATCCTTTACCGGCCCGGGTATCAAGAATTTATAAAACAGGGGGAAAAAGCACGGTTTTTCAAATTCGTCCATTCCCAGGGCGAACTTGATGAGAGAAAGACCTGTAAAAATCTTGATAAACGAAGGATTTATATTGACCTTGAAGAGGACATCGTCTACAGTACCAATACCCAGTATGGTGGGAATACTATCGGATTAAAGAAACTCGCAATGAGATTAGCAATACATCGTGGGTCAAAAGAAGGATGGCTCACCGAGCATATGCTGGTGATGAGGGTAAATGGTCCTAATAATAGAAAGACTTACTTCCTTGGTGCATTCCCCTCCCTGTGCGGAAAGACCTCTACTGCAATGCTTGAGGGTGAAAATATCGTCGGCGATGATATTGCATATTTAAGGAAGAAAGACGGCATAGTAAGGGCTGTAAATGTAGAAAAAGGTATGTTTGGAATCATTCAGGGTGTGAATTCTAAGGATGATAAGTATCAATGGGAAGCACTCCATTCCCCTGGTGAAATAATCTTTTCCAATGTTCTGGTAACACCTGAAGGTTATGTGCACTGGATAGGGAAGGATGGAGAAATTCCTGAAAAGGGTGAGAATCATTCTGGTGAGTGGTTTAAAGGGAAAAAGGATGCCAATGGAAAGGAAATTCCTGTCTCACATCCAAATGCCCGATTCACAATTGCCCTTGATTTTTTCAAAAACCTTGATAAAGAGGCATTAAATAATCCACAGGGTGTTGAAGTTGGTGCAATTGTCTATGGTGGCAGGGATTCTGATACCTGGGTCCCTGTTGAAGAGGCGTTTGACTGGACACACGGCATCATCACAAAAGGTGCCTCTCTTGAATCTGAAACGACTGCTGCCACCTTAGGAAAAGAAGGGGTCAGGGAATTCAATCTGATGTCCAATCTTGACTTTCTCCCAATCCCGATCAGTAAATATATTGAGGCAAATCTGAAATTTGGAAATGGACTGAAAAAAACACCAAAAATATTTGGTGTCAATTATTTCTTAAAAGATAGTAATGGAAAATTCTTGAATGAAAAGACCGATAAAAGGGTGTGGTATAAATGGATGGAACTGCGTGTTCATAATGATGTGAACGCAATAAAGACACCGACTGGTTTGATCCCTGAATATGAGGATTTGAAAAAATTATTCAAACAGGTTCTGAACAAGGATTACACATTTGAAGATTATACAAAGCAATTTACCGTGCGCATCCCTGAACATCTTGCAAAGATTGACCGCATCGTGAATATATACAATACAAAAGTAATTGACCCGCCAAAGATTTTATTTGATGTCCTTGAAGAACAGAGAAAGAGACTCCTTGAATACCAGAAAAAATACGGGAATTACATAAAACCAGAACAACTTAAATAGAAGTTAACCCAACAAAAAAGCCCCTTCAGTTACGAAGGGGCTTTTTATTTTTAAAAAATTAGTGCCGGAAATGGCGATAACCGGTAAAGACCATTCAATATCATATTCATTACACGCCTGTATCACCTCTTCGTCCCTTTTTGAACCACCGGGTTGAATTACCGCTGTTATCTTACCCTTTGCTGCTGCATCAATACCGTCGCGGAATGGGAAGAATGCGTCTGATGCAAGAACCGCACCATCCGCCTGTTTGCCCGCCTGTTTTACTGCAATCTCAACCGCACCGACACGAGAAGTCTGACCACCACCTATCCCCACTGTCCTTCCTTTGTTAGCGATCACAATCGCATTTGACCTCACCCATTTTACAACCTTCCAGGCAAAATTTAAAGCCTCTGCCTCATAATTGCTCGGTGCCCTTTTTGTAACAACCTTCCATTCGCTAAAATCTTTATTATCCGCATCCTGGACAAGTATTCCACCAAAGACCGATTTAAAAGTAACCCTGGGTAGAATTTCGGGCGATACCTTTACCAATCTCAAATTCTTTTTGGTTCTGAGGATATCAAGGGCTTGGGGCTCATAATCAGGTGCTATTATAACCTCATAAAAAATCTTTGCTATCGCTTCAGCAGTCTGGGCATCAAGAGTCCTGTTCAATCCAACAATACCACCAAATGCCGAAACAGAATCAGCCATATATGCCCTTTCATAAGCCTCACTAACTGTCTCACCAATGGCAACACCACAGGGCGTCTGATGTTTGATGATCGCGCAGGCAGTTTCAGAAAAATCCATCGCGGCGCCGAATGCTATCTCAGCATCAAGAATGTTATTGTATGAAAGTTCTTTACCACCAAGGATTTCAAATTTTTTCTTTAATAATGGATTCAAATAGAATCCTGCTTTTTGATGGGGATTCTCACCATAACGCATTGGAATAAATAATTCTGCACCTGAAGAAAAATAATTCCTTTCGCTGAAATCAGGGTTAAAATATTGGGTAATTACCGCATCATACCAGGCGATGTAATCAAATGCCTTACGTGCAAGATTCAGTCTGTATTCTTCATCAAATTTATTCTCCCGCAATACCTTTATCAAATCATCGAACTGGCTTGAAGAGAATACCACACCAACCTTTTTATAGTTTTTTGCTGCAGCACGGATGAGCGTTACACCACCAATATCGATAAACTCAATCATTTCATCAAGGGTCTTATTTTCTTGATTGAAGAATGGATACAGATTACAAACAACGATACTTATTTCTCCGGTCTCAAGGATTTCTTTTGCAATCCGCTGGCTCAATGTCTTCACCCTTTCGCTCTCGGTGCCCCCGGTATAGTCAGATATCTTTATTGCCTGTATACTGTTATCACTCAATAATTTCTGGGTGCCACCTGTGGCAATTATGTCATAACCGAGTTCCTTCAAATTTTTTGCTAATTCTATAATTCCCTGTTTATCAGCAACTGAAATCAATGCTTTTTTATTCATTTTACGCTCCATATTTTTTTAATTTTAACGAATGGGCAAGGAGCAAAGACATCAGTTCCATTGCCCGCATAATACCCAGACTACCATTTATACAATTCCTTTCAGTAAATCTCATCTTATCAGCAAAGATATAAGGAGAGTATAATAAAACTGGATTTGGATGCCAGGAATGGGAATGGAGTTTTGTCGGTGTGGAATGGTCTGCGGTTATGCATAAGACATCGGGTTTGAGATTCAATATTTCTGGAACAAATCGGTCAAATTCTTCAATCGCTTTTATCTTTGCCACCTGATTGCCGTCCTCGCCTGCCTTGTCTGTTGACTTGTAATGTAGATAAAAGAAATCAAACTTTGTATAATTTGCCTTCAGTGTCTCAATCTCGTCATTCACTGTATCACCGGTGGGTAAAACTTCCATACCTACAATCTTTGCCAGTCCACGATACATAGGATAGTTTGCAACTGCAGCGCTTTTTATTCCATATTTACTATTCATTCCTTCAATCTCAGGGAGGCGGGCAAAACCCCTTAATAAAATATAATTTGCCTTTTTCTCATCCTTGAGAATCTCCTGGCATTTCTTAATAAATCTATTCACAACATCAGCACTATGCCTTGCCTCAGGAGTCTTTGGCTCAGCAAATACTAAAGGTAGATTATCCTTTTGTGGGTCTGCATCGGTCAACTGGTCAGAAAGTCCGCTATTTTTAAATATGACCACAAATCTGTGCTCTTTTGCAGGTTTGATCAAAACCTTTATCCCTTCTATCTCTTTTATACTCTCCTGTAGTTTGCTGCAGATTCTAACACATTCTTCGCTCGATATCCTGCCTGCCCTTCTGTCAATTATTATCCCTGATTTATCAATGGTGGCAAAATTTGCCCTGACTGCAAGGTCATCCTTTTCCATATCAAGACCGATACCGAGTGCCTCAAGCACACCCCTGCCAATCTGATATTTTATCGGGTCATAACCGAATAATGCAAGATGTGCAGGACCGCTACCCGGGGTGATTCCAGGGAATATCGGTATCGTCAATCCAAGACTGCTTATGATGCTCAATCTATCAAGGTTTGGGGTCCTTGCCTTTTCCAGTGCGGTCGCATCAGGATCAGGTAAATCACCAAGACCATCAAGGATTACAAGCAAAATTCTCTTTTCATTTTTATTTATCAGTTCTTTAAGTATCTCTTCCATAACCAAATATAATCAGAAAATGGGCGGTGTCAAGCAGGGTAAATTGTAAAAATTTTTCTTAGGACTTTCTTGACATAAATGGAAATATCCATATAATCATAGATATGATTATCTACATATTCTTTTACCGACTCATAAATCCTTTCGTTTTAGCAAAATTACCCCCATCAGATGTTTATACTAATCCTGTCTATGGTTTTTACGCGGATAAAGATAATCTACGAGAAGATTCACCAATGAATCGGAAAACATTAACTTAATAAATTGATGCCCTTGCAAAAGAAACCCGATTGGTTAAAGATAAAACTTCCTTCTGGTAATGAATTCAAGGATGTATTTGAGACCCTGAAATCTTATAACCTTTCGACTGTATGCCAGGAAGCACGCTGTCCCAACATTGCTGAATGCTGGGCAAAAAAGAGCGCAACGATTATGATCCTCGGTAAAATCTGCACGCGTGCCTGTAGATTCTGTGCAGTAACCACAGGGAATCCAAAAGGATACTTAGAGCTTGATGAGCCGAAAAATGTTGCCGAGGTTATAAAAAAATTTGGGCTAAAGTATGTTGTGATAACCTCAGTTGACAGAGATGACCTTGAAGATTTAGGAAGCACACATTATGCCCGCACTGTTCAGGCGATAAAGCAAAAAAATCCTGATATAAAAATTGAGGTTTTAATTCCTGATTTTAATTGCAAAGAAGAATTTTTAAAAAAAATTATTGATGCCAGACCATTTGTCATCGGTCATAACCTTGAAACCGTGCAGCGCCTGACCCCGTATATCAGGGATAGAAGATGTGGCTATGAAAAGTCTTTAAATGTATTAAGACTTATCAAAGAATTTGAGCCGAAAATTCTCACTAAGAGCGGTTTTATGCTTGGTTTAGGAGAAAAAGAAAAAGAGATCATAGAAACCTTAAAAGATTTAAAAGAGGCACAGGTTGATATTGTGACGATTGGGCAGTATCTCCAGCCCACAAGAAGGCATATATCCGTAAAAAGATATTATACCCCTGATGAGTTTAATAAATTCAAAAAAATTGGTGAAGAGATGGGCATAAAATATGTAATCAGTGGTCCCCTTGTCCGCTCCTCATACCATGCATCAGAAATCTTTTAAAAAAGAATCCATCAAACGCATACCTTCAAAAGCATCAGTCTGGGTGGAATCAAATTCCGCAATCCTGCGATAGTAGTAAAATGCCTCTCCATACCTTCCTGAATCTCCACTAATGCGAGCCAGTGCTTTTAGACTATCAATCCATTTTTTCGTAAAAAAATCATAATCCTGGAAAACTTTTTCATCTATAGTAATACCATATTTACGATAACCCTGGAGTTCAATCAAAACCCTTTTTGCATTATGGACATCCATATTTTTACATAAATAATTAAAAGTATCAATGAGGGCAGTGTATTTATGATACTGCTGTTCTATTTTCTTGCGGTCTGCTAACTTAACCATCTCAAAGGCAAAATCATTGCTTGTAACAGAGACATTAATATGTTTTTTTAATACCTCGTATTCTGGTGCCTCAAGAACAATATCGTATTCACCTTTTGTTAGAGGGATATAAAAACCGCTTCTTTTTGTAATAAAGGATTTTTGCATATTTTCAATCCTCACCTGAACCAAGGGTATGGACTCTCTTGATAGGGAATCAATTATTGTGCAGCGAACATTAATATTTTCTCCTGATTTCTGGGCATAAGTGAACATTAAAAAAAGTACTATTGTGATTATACATCTTTCAAACATATAGTATTATATTCAACTTAAAAATAATGTCAACTATAATTAAAATCTTCAATTCAGTCTGGAATAAAGACTTAAGTCTTATATTACAGATTTCAGGTTGTTAGTTAACAAAATGTTAATTTGAAAAATTAACTAAAAAAGATAATCCATCTGGAGATTGACCCGGATTGTATTTTCGTGATTTACAAAATCATAAACCCTTGACCCGGGCAGGTCTGGATAATAGATATCAGGATTATTATATAATCCATTATGTTCAATCATAGTCTGTTTTTTACGGAATTTTAGTTTCATCAATAAATTTCCAATCCGCTGGGATGTGACAACATAATATTTGATTCCGCGGTCGGAAAGAAAATCTATACCTGTGTCTTCAAATATCCACTGACTCATCCCATCGGTCTTCCAGATGGCAAGTCCACCCTCAACAGAAAAACCAATCAGAAAATTATGTTCAAACGAAAAATTCAAAAATCCACCGCTCAATTCCATATCATCGGTCTCAGAACTGCTCATATATACATTCCCGTTTCTGTATTCTACGCTGAGATTGTCAAAATTTGATAGATAAAACATTATCCGGATTGAGGATTCAATTGTTTGTGATAGGGTCGGCTCAATTGGCCTCGGAAGGAACTTTTTTATATATTTTTCTCCATATCTGAAACGCACCGGAGAAACAGGCTGGAATTCAAATTCAAAGTATCCCCTCAAGTTATTCAAACCAAAGCAAAGATTTTCAAATAGGTCAAGGTATGCCCTTGTCAGTATGATATTGCGTGTTATTTGATAACGGGTCTCAAAGAATATCCCTTTTTCTGGTTTTGGCACAGGGTCATCATAAATAGAGATAAATTCTGGATTCACAAGGGCATAAGGTCTTTCAAATGGTGTATCCTCAAACCTGCGGTATTCTGAGAAACCTCGGTTGAATGGATTGTCATAATCAGAGCCAAAATAACGATAAAGAATATTCAGATAGAAATAATCGTATTGAATCCTTGATTTGAAAATATATGCAACTGCCTTATTATCCATTGTATCTCTCTGGAGCACATATTCTCCAGATAGATATGTGTTTTTAAAAGGAATCGAGAACTCACTACCATAATAATATCTTCTTGAGCTCTTTGATAACTGTGTTATCTCCGGATAGAACCAGGGGTCATATTTATCAAGCGGAATATCAACCCATTTTGGCTCAGGGTTTATCCGATCTTCTGGATAGTCAATCACCATTCCTTCAAAGGCAATGTATGTTCCAGGATTGATCCGCTCCACAGGTGAAAAACGAAGATTCAAACCGAGAACCTGTTCACTGAGTTGGTTTTTTAAATAAGGATAATCATAATAATTAAAAATGCTGCGCCATATCGTTCCATCAGGATTTAGGATTGCATCTCGTTGCGCATTGGAATAGAAAAAAGAAGGTTTGATATTTCCCATATCTTTGGGGATGGGAAGAAAAAAACTTCCTCCTGCACCAATAAATGCATAATTTTTATTATCGGTCAAATCACCATAGATACCTGTTGACCTCGTAAATACCCTTGCTCGATATTCATCGGTATTATCAACCATTATCCCTTCACCCCAGACAACACGATAGTTTCCAAGATAAAATCTGTAGACAGGTCCCACATCTCCCAGACCAACATATCCCTTTGTCAAATCTATTTCTGGATGATACAAAATGCCAATCTTTAATCTTTTTTCATAATTCCCCTTCAATCTGAAAGAACGATCCGGCTCTGCCTTTAGTTGTTTTAATAAACTATAAGAGGTATCAAGTTCCTTCATTAATTTTTCACAATCATCATCATTCCATCCATAATAATTTTTTAAATTCAATATGGTATTATCGATCTCTGCCTTTGCCTGTTCAAGGTAAGATATTCTCGTTGCTATATTCTCGTCGTCATCTCCAACATCCAGGCGATTATTATTTTCCAATCTGAGTCTTAAAGAACCATGGAATTTCTTATCAACCTCATCAGTATATTGAACATACCTTCTCAGTAAAACATAACTATAATAACTCAATCCGTTCACCCGCCTCAAATCCCGCGATGATTTTATTTCCTTTTGTGAAATAGTCTTCAAAACTGCCCGGGCATCGATCGGAGTCATACGGTCAATCAAAATCAGGTCATCATATCGTGCCCGGTTGATATTTATCGGTGCAAATAAAAGGTCTTCCCATTCATCAATCGCACTCTTTGAAGGCGGCTCTTCACTTGCAAGTTTTTTCTGTTCGGCAATAATTGAACCCCATTCAACCCGCGGTGGAAAAGGAACTGCAATCTTCACCAGTGGTTTTATCTCTTCAAATGTCTTTTGATTTATACCAGGGACATTGAGTAATTCATAGACTGATTTGAATGGACCATAGATCTGGCGATGATTATAAATATTCTGGGCAAGTATAGAATCTACCGGGAGTCTATAAATTTCTTCAAGTCCTGCCCGATTCAAATCAATCTGCTGGGTTGTAAGAATGATAAAAATAAAAAGCATCTTTAAAATTCAAGGATTATGGCAATAATGTGATTCAAAGGTAGATCAACAAAATACTCACACGCATAATCAATCTTTATTTTTTTATAAACTATGCCCAATCCTGCTGACAATGAATTGGGATTGGTCTTGAAACCAGTTCTCAAATTTAAAAAATCGGCAATTGAAAATTCACCGGCACTATGTAATCTTATGATTTGATCTGAAATTGATAAATCTATCTCAGAGGTAATATCTTCAAATGGTTTGTATCCAATACCTGCCTGGAGTGAAGCAGGTATTGTGCCTATCTCTGAATTGCCAAATTGTGGTTGATTGAGATTATGTCCATAAATCCCGAGATACCATTTCTTTGACAATATCCCGAGCATTCCAAGATTCAATCCATAGGAGATACCGGTCCCGGTCCTCTTATTTTGTATCAAATAAAGGTCTGCAGAACCACCGAGATAAAAATCTTTGTTCAAACCTATGCTGTAGGCAGTTGTAATCCCCTGTTCTTTTTCCTCTTCAAATCCAAATTGACTTATACCAATACCAAATCCACCATAGAATAGGGGCTTTGCAAATCCGAAGAAGATATTCTGGAGTCCTTCAATATGTGTAAATGTATATTCATACCCGACTCCTATAATATTTTTATTTAATAATCCAAGTCCAGCAGGATTCATCCTCAGGGCATCGATTCCCTGTGCTGTGCCCACACAGGCAAGAGATAGTGCCTGGTTATGCGCAGAGACTGTGTATCGTTCAAATGCCTGAAAAAGAAATAGACTTAGAATCAGTTCCAATCATCCCCCTTAAAATTGAGTGCCAATGACCAGGAGTGCCCTTTTTATTATTGTCCGACCATTCGGGCTGGTTGCTTTTAAATTCAATAGATAGATACCGACCTTTAATTTTCTTCTGTTATCATCTCTACCATCCCAGTATATATCCTGTGGACCACCTGCCCCATCATACAACTCCCTTACCATTCTACCTGACATATCATAGACCTTCAGACTGAGCCTATAATCAACCGGTGAATTTATCTTTAAATGTGCCTGTTCACCATTTTCCGGAAGGAATGTCTTTGCACCGATGATTTCAAGGACAGGTTCACTGCTTGCTGAGTCATAACCTGGTTGTTTTATGTCTTCGGGAAACCTCAATAAAAGTTGATAACCTGTTGTATAAGGTAGTTCTGGGTCATACTGTCCAACAATGCCGGTAAAAATCTTGGTTTCATTCTTTATGATGGTATTGGGATTAATACCACTGCCTGTTGTAAATCTCACTCCAATACCACAATCACCATTTAAAATCTCAAAATTATAACCATCGCCGGTCTGGTAAGGGGTTGACTCAATAACACCCTTCAATCTTATCAAACGACCTTCTATCTCTTCGGTCAGGAACCGATTCTGCATAATTTCTTTAGGCAATGGGACCGTATCCATTTCAAGGAACCAGGCATACCCATTTGCAATCTCAGTGAGTCCATTGTATTCGGTCACCTTTCCCAAAACCCTGAATCTTGCACCCAGTGAATCTATATATCTATCAAACAGAGAATCGCCCTGAACATTATAAACATTTATTCCTCCAGTATTATCCTCAATATAAAAACTTGGATTTCCCGAAGAGAAAACATAATTAGGACCGATTATTACACCTTCTACAACGACCATACTATCAACATATTTTGATGAAACCCCATCATTACCCGGTGTCTGGCATAATGCAATCGTCTTTTTCTCGGGCATAATAAATAAATGGGAAAAGTCTGTTCTATCCCTGGGCAGTATTTCATAACCATCATTCGGCACAGAACTCGATGTATACTGGCTTTTTATTCCGATCAGTGTAAATGTATCAACTGGTGCAAAATTGCCTGGAATATTTGTCCCGCCATTGATATAAACCTTGAAAGGAACACCGGATAAATCCCAAGCCGTGTAAGAACCTGCACCAAGCAAAAATCCAGCAAAATATGAAACCCTTATCCTGACAAGTGCACCTTCATATGCCTCAGTATTTGCCAGACTCCCATTTATTTCATAAGGTGCAGGAACCAAACATCCTTGTTTTAATCTCTGGTATGTAAAATCGGTAAGTTCGTTTTTACCACGATACTGCGCTATTCTTCCTGTAGCAATGATACTATCTCCATAATCTAATGGGATAGGAAAACTACTCGCATATAAACAAACACCGCCGGTGTTATCCTGGATATAAGATTCCCGGCTTGAGAATAAACCATTCGGCACAGTTACCACACCAGCAATCGTGACGGTGGAATCAAGGAGGTCAGGAATAAAATTTGAATCCAGGTCTTTGAATGCAATGGCAATGGGCCAGACATATTCTATTCCATTATTCCTGCCCGGCGATGGAAATGCATTATTAATCCAGGTATTGCTACCATTAGGCAATCGGGCAATAGAAAAATCAGGAATGACAGATGCACCTGAATAGCCCTTTTTATCTACAAGACGGTTGAGGTTATCATAAAGATATACTGTATCACCAGTATTAT
>Ga0123519_10013814_pt1 | contig 11558 bp, 9 predicted proteins | sample YelNatPaOPRAMG02_FD_87396 | JGI IMG/M metagenome (GOLD analysis project Ga0123519, IMG submission 87396) | Hot spring microbial communities from Yellowstone National Park - Yellowstone National Park OP-RAMG-02 (version 2) | ecosystem: Environmental > Aquatic > Thermal springs > Hot (42-90C) ... | reverse complement strand
TGTCCGCCTCAATGGGCTTCGGCAGGGTCCATAAACCCTTCAACGCCTCAACCTCCTTTAACCCATGACCTGTGATGGCGCATATCACTTCTTCATCCCTATCGATAAGCTGATTCTCAATTAAGGGTTCTAAAGCCGCGACGGTGATGGCTCCGGAAGGCTCAGCGAACACGCCTTCAAAACGGGCCAACGACCTCAACGCCTCCAAAGTTTTATCATCCTCAACGGCGATGGCGCAACCCCCCGTTTCCTTTATGGCCTTCAACGCAGGAAGGCCTGTTGGAGGATAACCCACTCTGATCCCTGAAGCCACCGTCATCGGCTTTTCCACGGCGGTGATTTCCTCGGATCCCGTTTCGAAAGCCTTCACCAAGGGGGCGGATTCAGCGGCTTGAACACCGATCATCCGGGGCAAAGTATCGATTAAGCCCAGTTGAAGCAGGTCTTTAAACCCTTTCGCCATGGCGTACAGGTTGTCTCCTCCCCCAACGGGGACGACCACGCAGTTAGGGGGTTCCTTCAAGGCTTGGTAAACCTCGTAGCTGCTCGTTTTAGCGCCCTCAACCTGCAGGGGGTTGTACGCCGCTGAGGTGGGCATGGGTGTCCAACCCCATCTCTCGTTGGCCGCCTTCAGCAACCCTAACGCCGCGTCCACAGACCCCTTCACGGCTATGATTTCAGCCCCGTACATGGCGGCTTGAGTTAGCTTCGCGGGGCTAGCCCCCTCGGGGACAAGCACCACGCATCTGAAACCAGCCACGGCGGAGTAAGCGGCGACCGAGGTGGCGGCGTTACCCGTCGACGCGATCACCACTGTTTCCACTCCCTTCTCCTTCGCTACGGTAACCCCAACGGAGACGGCTCTGTCCTTAAAAGATCCTGTGGGGTTCCGGCTTTCATCCTTAATGTATAGGCTTCTTAAACCCAGTTGTTCGCCTAGCTTCCTAGACTTGATGAGAGGCGTCTCCCCCTCACCTAGGCTAACGGCCAAATTAGGATTCTTCACGGGTAGGAGCCATCGGTAACGTTCAATCAACGTCCTACCTTTCCCAAACTCCTCAACGGAAAAACCTTCCCTCAACCTTTTCCAGTCATATTCAACCGTTAGAACCCCGCCGCATAAACAAGTGAACAAACGATCCAAAGAATGAGTTATCCCACATCTAGAGCATTTGAGAACAGTAGCGTACGTATAACTCCCCTCCCCTAGATTCATTAACATGCGTAATTCATCACTTCAGGAAGCTTTTATTAAACATTTTAGAGCTTGGTTAAAGGTTCTCAGCCCCGTCCTCATCATATCAGAGGAGTCATGAAACTATAATATATTATGTTGAAGGCTCTGCGCGCATGAAAAGCTCTTTTCATGATCCCTTTTAGAGTGTAAAGCGATGTGCATGTTTAGGTCGTTGAAGCCTAAGTTGAAAATCCATCTATAATTAATAATGGAATTATTCATATTAGCGAGATTAGCTTAGAGTAAGATGTGAGTAATGTTTAAATGATTTTAGAATATTTTTATTACTTGATGGAAGAAGCGACTGAACCGAAAACCATTAAAATAAGTAAAGAAACATGTTAAACTCTCTGAAGTTGCGGGGAACTTCAAATGAAGTTGAAGCGTCCAGTTTCCTTCGACGAGGCTATGCAACATCTTCTTAGTTTTAAGAAAAGGGATAATGGAGTTAAAATAACGGATTTAGCTGGTTCTTGGGAAATGTCCGATGAGGAATGGAGTGAGATAAAAGCTTCCCTCACTAAGGCTTGGAGCAGATGGAGGTCGCCGGAGGTCAACTCGTAATCGACACTGACATACTAGTAGACTTGCTAAGAGGAGTTGAGAAGACTATCGCTTTCATATCTGAATTAGAGAAGAAAGGATTAACACTTTCAACGAACGTTATTAACGCTTTCGAACTGTTTTACGGAGCCTATAAATCAAAGAAAAAATTGAAGAACTTAGCTGCTACAAGAAAATTACTGGGAAGAATGATTATCCTTAAAATGGAATTAAAATCCGCTGAGAAAGCGGGACAAATTTACGCTGAATTGGAGGCTGAAGGCCGTTCAATAGGATAAGAGATGTTATGATCGGCGCGATCGTCGCGGAAAAAGGTTATATATATTGATCACAAGAAATTTAGAGCATTTACAAAAAATTGAAGAACTTAATTTGATGCCCGCTCCTTAATCGAATGTTTCTTCTTTTATACATTGATTGGATACTCCATGAACCTAATCTGTTCCACAGCCTATCCTTCATTCTCAAGCATCAGAAAATTCCTTACAATTCAATCAATAATAGTCACTTTACAACATCTATTCATCATTTTTATTTCTTCATATACCCTCAGTGGTTTCCCCATGTTTGCCTAGGGATAATCTAACTATCCATTAAAGGCCTCAAATACTCCTTAGAATTTCTAAAACCTTATCCCTGAAATTGCTTTCATATTTTTTCAAATATTCTTCTATCTTTCTTTCATTGATTTTCCCTCTGAACCTTTTTATCACGCTTTCTTTCAATTCGTCGAAGTAGATTATGTCGATTAATGTTTTTTCCACATCGCTCACAGGGAGAAGGAATTCACCACTTATAAAATACTCGTATCCGAAGAGGTATTTTGGCGAGATCCTCCGCACCCACACGTTCTGCCCGAGTACCTCCCTTACACCAGTTCGAACCCTTCTCGCCGTTATTACGATAGGATTCGTTTCTTGCTCCCAAAGGTTGTGAAAGCTCATGGCGTCCTGTAATCCCAGATATGCAGGTTTTAAACAGTAAACAATTAGGGAAGGTTCTTCATACACCGTGTAGTAACCTCTTGTTATCCTCCGAATCTCCATTCTTTTTAAAAGGTGGTTTATGAGTGTATACGCGTATTTTCGGTTTGGCAGGAGCGCGGATATTGAGCTCACGTTTGCTACAGGCGTTTTTCTAATATACCCTCTGACCTTTTCAACGTATTTTCCTTTCATTTAACAAACCGTCTTATGTATTCCAACATGTCGTCTTTGGTTGGAATTGCTCCGAACATGATGAGCGCTCTGAGCTCCTCTTCATCTACAGGATCCTTAAACCCATGTAAAAGTTTTTGGAGGTCAAGTTGCAACCCTTCTTTTTCCGAGTACCTCAACATGAAGAAGATGTCGTAAAGGTCTCGAATTTTCCTCCTCTTAAGATAAGCGCTGATCTTTTCCCTTACTATCTCATCGGGATTAAGGGTAAAAACGTTGAATAGAATACCCTCATAGGTCTCATATTCCTTAACAATGCCCCTAACATTCTTGAATAGCGCCTCAAACCTCACTTCGGTGGACTCAAAGCTTAACACCGAGAAGAGCGAATTGCTCGTCATCCTTTTTTTAAGAACTTTGAAACCCGCCCTCTTCAACCCCTCAAAAAATCTATCTATCTTCTTAGTGTCTTTATCGATGTAGACGTCTACATCTTCTGAAAACCTGTTTCCGAAGTAACATCGCCAAATCGCAGTGCCACCATGAAGGACACTTCTGGGAAATACCTGGTATAAGGCTTCCACGATCATGTCCTGCAACCTCGCTACCCTTTTATGTCTTCCCCTCCTTAATCTCCTATGCAGAGGAATCCTTTTTTCCATCATTATCCATAATAAGGATGATTAACCTAACTTATAAATAATTATATGTTTGGTTGAATCTGCAACTAGCTTGAAAAAGAAAACAACTCAAACACGAATCTTAACGAGTCCAGCATTAATGGTTTTCATTCAAGAATTACCCCTATTAAATCTAGCGTGAAGATTATGACTCCCTAAAGCCTCTTAGCCGCTTCTATGATTTCTTTAGTGAACGATAATTCCTATTCCACTTGCGTTCACCGCGCATAAGGTTTGAGTTAAATGTGATCCTACCCATATTTTACGCTGTATTTTCCCAGTTTTTATTAAAACACATACTGTACATTATGGTTCGGGTAGAACCTCGGCAGGCCGTTAATGGAGTCTTCGATGAGCAAACTACATAAGCGTTGAGTTAAACTCATTCAGTTAATTGGTTAACCTTTATTAACTTTTAGCCATTAATCATACGATAATCCCAGGAATGAGGTGTGTTAAGGATTGAACGCGCCATGGAAGACAGATAAGTGGTGGGTGAGCCCCTTAAACTTCTTGGAGGAGGTCAGAGATCAAGTTAAGTTACCGGAGAAGGTTGTTTTTCATGACATTACTTTGAGAGATGGGGAGCAGCAGGCTGGCATCGTTTTCACAAGGGAGGATAAGGCTCTCGTGGCGCGGTTGCTGGATGAGGTGGGCGTCCAAAGGATTGAAGCGGGCATGCCAGCGGTGTCCGATGAAGATAAAGCCGCTGTGGAGGAGATTGCCAACTCGGGGCTTAAAGCGGAAGTCTACTGCTTCGCCCGATGCATGAAGAGGGATGTCGACCTCGCCTACGAATGCGGCGTTGACGGGGTTGTGATGGAGATCCCTGCTAGCAACCACATCATCGAGTCAGCCTATAAATGGCCGCTGGAGAAGGCGATTCAACTCCCAGTTGAGGCTACAATGTACGCTCATGAGAAGGGATTGAAGGTAACCTTCTTCACCATCGACTCTACAAGAGCCGACCTAAACTGGTGGTTTAAAATCATTGAAACCGTGGGCGAGCAGGGTCACATGGACGCGTTGGTGGTGGTCGATACTTTCGGAGTATGCACGCCAGAAGCCATCAAATACTTCGTAGGCAAGGCTAGGGAGAGGATGAATAAGCCCATTGAAATTCACTGCCACAACGACTTCGGTTTAGCGGCCATCAACACCATCGCCGGCTTATCGGCGGGCGCGGAAGTGGCTCACACCACGGTAAACGCTATCGGGGAGAGAATAGGCAACGCGGCCTTCGAGGAGGTTGCCTTAATTTTAGAAGTGTTGTACGGGAAAAGGCTTGGGTTGAAATATGAGAAGCTTTACGAGCTCTCTAAAACCGTGGAGAAGCTTTCAAAGGTTTCGATGCCACCTCACAAACCCATCGTAGGCGAAGGGGCGTTTAAAGTTGAGTCAGGCATCGTAGCATCGTGGCTTTTAGAGGTATTGGACTCTAATCCAATGGTGTTGTTCCCATTCCACTGGAGCCTTGTTGGACAGCCACCGCCCCAAATCGTCTTGGGGAAGAAGAGCGGTAAGGATTCAATCGTGTACAAGTTAAAGCAGATGAACGTTACGGCTTCTGATGAAGTTGCCTTGAAGATCCTGATGGATGTGAAACTTGAGTCAATAAGGTTGAAGAGGCCCCTCAGCGATGAGGAGTTTCAGAATATAATGAAGAAATATTTGTAGGCTTTATGAGGTGAAGGTAAGGCTTCGTTTAAGCTCCTCAGCGGCGGCTTTGATTTCCTTAATCGACACCTCATCCTCTATGGTGGAGTAGTCGCCTAGAGGCTGGTTCGTTAACACAGCCCTTATCAGTCTCCGCATAATCTTCCCACTTCTCGTCTTAGGCAACGCGTTCACGAAATTTACGTCCATGACGATGATCGGCCCCAACTCCTTCCTCACCAGCTGCGCTAGCTCCCCTCTAAGCTGTTCGTTGGCCTGATACCCTGACTTTAGGACGACGAAGGCTGAGGCTACCTCACCTCTCAGCTCATCCGGCCTACCCACCACAGCCGCTTCCGCCACGGCTGGGTGGTTGAGGAGGAGGCTTTCCACCTCGATTGTTCCAACCCTATGCCCCGCGATCTTAATCACTTCGTCCATCCGGCCGGCGAAGTAGAAGTATCCGTCTTCATCTCTTTCAGCCGCGTCCCCCGTGTAGTAGCAGTTTGGAATCCGATTCCAATAATCCCTCACATACCGCTCATCATCCCTCCATAGGGTGGGCGTTAACCCGGGGAAGGGCCTTCTACAGACGAAGTGTCCCTTAACGCCGGGTGGAAGCGACTTTCCGGAGTCGTCTACGATGTCGGCGTCTATGCCGGGTAGTGGAATCGTGGCTGAGCCGGGTTTAATCGGCATTAAGCATATTCCATACGGGTTTCCGACCATGGGTCCGCTGCTCTCGGTCTGCCACATGTGGTCGATGACTGGAACCCTGTCCTCCAACACCTTTTTTTGAAGCCACTCCCAGGCTGGGGGGTTTAACACCTCCCCGGCTGAAACCACTAGCCTCAGCGAGGATAGGTCATGTCTTTTAGGCCACTCCTCCCCGTATTTCATCAAAGCTCTTATCCCTGTCGGGGAAGTCCAAAGCTGGGTCACCCTGTTCCTTTCTATAACGCTCCACCATACGTCGGGCGATGGATAGTCCGGTACGCCTTCAAACATGATTGTTGAGCACCCGATGAGTAGCGGGGCGTAAACCACGTAGCTGTGGCCGACGATCCAACCTATATCCGAAGTGGACCACCAAACGTCCGTCGGCTTCATATCGTACATCCACTTAGCCATGGCGTATATGTATACCTGGTAGCTTCCATGGGTTTGAACAGTTCCCTTGGGCTTAGCGGTGGTGCCTGAGGTGTATAAGATGAAGGCTAGGTCGTTGGAGTCCATCATCTCAAACCTTGTTTCATAGCCTTTCCCTAGGTCTAACGCCTCATCCCAGAAGAGGTCTCTACCCTTCTCCATTGGAGGATCCTCCACGCCTCTTTTATAGACGATTACCTTCTCAACGCTGGTTGGGGTTTTCAACGCCTCATCCACCACGCCTTTCAGCTTCACCGGCTTACCTCTCCTAAGCCCGATGTCAGCTGTGATCAAAACCTTTGGTTCAGCGTCATGAACCCTGTCAGACAAGGCGGCTGATCCGAATCCCCCGAAAACCACCGAGTGTATGGCGCCGATTCTCGTAGCAGCCAGCATGGCCACCGCGGCCTCGGGGATCATGGGCATGTAAATCGACACCCTGTCTCCCTTGGCTACCCCTAGGGCTCTAAGAGAGGCGGCCAGCCTCTCCACCTCGTACATCAACCTATTATACGTTAAAACTCGGGTTTCACCCGTTTCCCCACATTCCCAGATAATGGCCGCCTTGTTCCCGAAGCCCCGACGCTTCACATTATGGTCTACGCAGTTGTAGCTTAGATTCGTTACGCCACCGGCAAACCATCTGAAATGGGGAGGCTTCCATTCGAAAACCCTATCCCACCTCTTAAACCAGTAAAGCTCTTCGGCGACATCACCCCAAAAGCCTTCAGGGTCGTTCAAAGCCCTTTCGACCATGCGTCTAACAGGGGGAGGGTACTGAATCCCATACTCTTTTCCTGACATGCCTCCGTCACCGTCTGAAGATGTTCCACTACGCAAAATCAAATATATAAACTATTAGCAGGACAAACGCCGATATCCGCTACATGAGCATGTTATAAACACCGCCACTTTCGGTTATATTTATATGAACTCGGCGGCTGGGTATTAAAATGGATGAAGGGGAGAAGGGTTGGATAGCGCTTCGATAAGCTGTGAAAACGTGTTGAGAAGGGGGGCTAAATGTGTTAGGGGACTGGACGCGAGGAGGTCTAACCTCTACATAGCGGCGTCGATAAATGAGCTCATCAAAAGTTCTTTGGGCCCGGAGGGTAGGGATAAGCTGATTGTCGATTCCAAGGAGGGCCTCGCAGTAACCAGCGACGGATACATCATGCTGCGGAGAATGAAGGAGCTGGCGGATCACCCAGTCGTAAACCTCCTTTACGAAGCCGCCTTCGCCATGAAAAACGAGTACGGCGACGGAAAGAAGTCGATACTCATCTTAGCCGGCGAACTCCTTGAGAAAGCTTTTACAATGATAAGTAGGAGGATGCATCCCGCCATCATCGTGGAAGGCTACAGCAAAGCGGCCTCCAAAGCCCTGGAGGCGCTGAGGGAAATGGCAGAGCCTCTTCGCGTCCATGACAACGCTGGACTGCATTCTCTAGCCAAGACGGCGATGTGTGGAGGGCTGTCCGAAGTAGAGTCGGAAAGGCTGGCTGAGCTGGCTGTTCAAGCCATGCGACGTTTAACCGTAGGATCCTCAAAGACAAGCGCGGTGGAACTGGACATGTTGAAGTTAATCTCCATTCCCGGTGGATCGATATCTGACAGCGAGCTGATAGAAGGGGTGGTGATAAAAAACGACGTCATACATCAAAACATGCCTCGAAGAGTGGTAAACGCGGGAGTCGCCTTGATGACCATGCCCCTAGAAATGAAGAGAGTGACGTATACCCATGATGGGGCGAAACTGGAGATCCTCTCCCCGGAGAAGTGGACGCAATTTCTAGACGAGGAGCGTAAGCACATGCTGAGGCTGGTTGAGGATTTGGAAAAAGCTGGAGCTAGGCTGGTGCTTACACAATGGGACATAGATAACTATGTTCAATACGAGTTGGCGAAGAGAGGGATAATGGCGGCGGAGCGCGTAAAGGACGATGACCTCCTGTTACTGGCGAAGGCGACGAACGCCACGCTGATCAAAGACCAAAACGATGTCTCACCGGAGTACATCGGTTTCGCAGGGATGGTGGAGGAGAAACGGGTTCAGGGAACCCGCCCCGCTGAAAGACGATGGATCTTCATAAAAAACTGCAGGAACCCTCAGTCCGTAACCATTATCGTGAGAGGAGTCGTAGAGGAAAGGAACAGGGAGGTTGGAAGGTCGCTGAAAAACGCGTTAAGGGTTTTAAAAGCCTTCCTCGAGGACAGAGCCATTGTAGGAGGCGCGGGGTCAACTGAACTAGAGCTTTCAATCCGGCTCCGATCATGGGCGCGTGGACTTCCTGGGAAAGAGCAAATAGCGGCCTTAGCCTTCGCCGACGCCCTCGAGGCGATCCCAGCGATATTAGCCGAGAACATCGGGCTGGACCCCCTCGACACCGTCATGAACCTTAGGGCTCAACACTCCGCGGGCAAAAAATGGGCGGGTGTGGACGCAAAGAAAAGAGCTATCTGCGAAGACGCTTTAAAAGAAGGCATCATAGAGCCACATACCTTAAAAGCCCAAGTCCTCAAGACCGCCGCTGAAATATCAACTCTCCTCTTGAGAATAGACGATCAAATATACGCCTCCAAGGAACGAGAAGCTAGAAAGCCAAGAGAACCAATTCCTGAGAAAAAATAGCCCAAACCCTTCCAATTAAATCAAAACATCTCACCTACGTAAAGGAATTCACGAGTTGGAACGATTAAACATGGAGCTCATAGACTTGGAAAGATGATAAAATGTTAGACAAGAAAGGATTTCACCGTACTTAACAGATGTTTAACTGTTGAACTCGTCTTCAAAATATTTTAAGCTTCCTCTCGAGGAGTTTTAGGTATGGAGTTTAGAAGTTTTCTGATAGGAGTGGAAGCTTATTAAACCTTTGCCTTCTGAGGAGCGGCGTTAACTCAAGGGCCTCCAATTGGGCTGCGACGTCTTAAGCGTTCTATGAATTCTAACGTTACTGCAGTGTGTGATAGGTATAAGCTAGTTTTACAAGCGTGTTTTAGCTTTTTGCATGCGGTTGCACGGGAAATGCCTGTTGAATTTTCAATCCTACACTTTAATGTTGGAAAACAGCGTTCTAGGCGGTTTCTGAATCCTCCGCATATCACTTGAGGCTTAAGCCTCAGCCGTTTTAGCGTTCGATTGTACCATGATCCTCCATCCACCCATACTAGTTTAAGCCTTCTATACCGCTTTATGAACACCTTCATAAAGGCGTATACGCTCATTATGGAACAGCTTGGATAAAGGCTAAAAAGTAGAATACGCCTCGACTCTGGGTTTACTGTCGCATGCAAATGGACAATTTCACCACTCAGCCCCCATAGAAGCCTCATCTGAGATGATTAGTTTTATTTTAGGCCTTCCAGCCCTCTCAACTTCGAAAAGCCTTGGAACAAACCTTTGAACCTACCTCCATACGGCGTTATGGCTGCGTTTTAAATCTCAGCTTTGAATGCGGAAGCCTCTCACAGCGAAAACCCAGCGCCATGCTCAACCAACCACTGAACAATAGCCTTGGGAAAAGCCCTCCTCCGCTAACCAGCCTCCTCAACCTTAACCCTCATTTGATTAAACCAAAACAAACCGCAAACTACAAATAGAAGCCTCTTAAGTTGAATCCACCTCAAAGATATATGCATGGGTCAATAGCGAATCTATGTCGTTAAGCATTACAATAGAGCTTGGAAACTATCATGATCCTAAGAGGCTTATAGAACTTCGGAGGGCTAAGTGGAAAGCCTAAAGAGCCACACGCAAATGTAACGGACGATAGGGAAGTTATAGGAGAGAGACTTAAATCGATGGGTACAGAGCCTAACATGTCTATAAACTCTCGGAATGATAAGAAGCTTTAAGTATATATAATGTAAGCGTTTATAAAAGTGGGAAGCGCGGTGGAAAGGTTCTTCGGATGGCTTAAAAGCTCCGGAAGGATCACAACAAGATATGAAAGGCTCACATAACATATAAACACCAAAATAAACATAGCATCCATAATACTACATCCAAGATGCGGATTTGGAGATGAGTTCCCAGCATAGAAAACGGAGTTAAGCCACGAAGCACATAATTATTGAGGGGAGGAGGCTTTTCAGGTTCTTCTCAGAACCTTGCCAGCTCTCAGCTTCTTGTAGTATTTTCCTTTTTCGAAGACGAGCTGGCCGTTGATGAGGACGTATTCTATTCCTTCAGAGTACTGCTCTGGGTTCTCGTATGTCGCTCTATCTATGATTCTTTTCGGATCGAACACTGTTATATCCGCGTACATGCCAGGTTTAATTAAACCACGATTCGTTATCCCTATTCTAGACGCTTGGGCAGAGGTTGACTTCCTCACAGCCTCCTCCATGGTGAATAAGCCTAGGTCTCTCCCATAATGCCCGATCACTCTAGGGAAGGTTCCGTAGGCAGCGGGATGCGGCTTCCCAGCCCCGGTTAGAATCGCGTCGGAGTTTACGGATGCAAGCGGATGCTTCAACAAGTATTGAATCCCTTCATCCGACTTTCTATCACCTGAAACACCGAACAACATCATCATAACTCCCCCTCCTTCCTCTATGATCAAGTCAGCAGCAACGTCGAAAGGATCTTTATTCAACATTTTCCCTAACTCAGCTAAGCTTCTGCCAAGCCAGTTTCGTTTCTTACCGCTTGGAATGGAGATAATTTCAACGCTCTCCCATCCAGACACGTTATCCCAGCTGGCAGCCTCCACAAAGTTGTGAGGCCACCTGCCCGGCTCCCAAGGCGGCCATTTAGGCACGGTTTCAAGAATGGCACGTCGTATTTCCTTCCTGGTTTCAGGGTCTTTAAGCCTTTCGACGAGTTTGGGCATTCCCCCCTCCAAGGCCCATGGAGGAAAGATCGCCGTCAAATAGGTATTCGCCGAAGTGTAGGGGATGACGTCGTAGGCGATGTCGAGGCCTTCACGCCTCGCCTCCTCATCGATTCGAACGGTTTCGTATATATTTTTCCAAAATCTTCTACCGTATGCTTCGTGGTGTGAGTGTTGTACTCGGACGCCTGTTTTGGCTATGGTGACGAGTTCTTTTTCGGAGTCGATGCCGGTTTCGCTGGAGCCTCGCACATGGCTTGTGTATACGGCTCCGTAT
>Ga0123519_10013807_pt1 | contig 11562 bp, 7 predicted proteins | sample YelNatPaOPRAMG02_FD_87396 | JGI IMG/M metagenome (GOLD analysis project Ga0123519, IMG submission 87396) | Hot spring microbial communities from Yellowstone National Park - Yellowstone National Park OP-RAMG-02 (version 2) | ecosystem: Environmental > Aquatic > Thermal springs > Hot (42-90C) ... | reverse complement strand
AGTATATAAAGTCAAGTGAAATTATTAATAAATAATTAAAATTAAAATTTATGATAAATTTTAATCTTTTCTTTCTTTTAATTGTAATTTGTTAATAGTTTTTAATTCATTAAAAATAAATATGGCAATGCTCAATTATTAAATTTGCTTAATTTTTTAAATTTAGGAATTTTTATGTTATTTTATATATACTCATTTATAATTATTAATAAAGTAATTATTTGAAATGATTTTATAAATTTATTTTAAAATTATTTTTTTTAAAATGGAGATGAATTTATGTATGATGTAATTGTTATAGGATCTAATACAATAGATGCTTTTGTTTATACAGATAAAAATGAATCTATTAGTATAAAAAATATCCAGGGCGAAGAAACCTTCATATCATATCCTCTTGGATCAAAGTTACTTATAAATGAACTTGATTTTTACACCGGAGGTGGTGGTACAAACGTCTCGGTTTGCTTATCAAGAATGGGCTTAAAAACAGCTTACATAGGAAAAATAGGAAATGATAATAATGGAAAGGTAATTTTAGAAGAATTAAAAAAGGAAAAAATAGATTTCTTAGGTGAGATAAGCTCTTTACCTAATGATAAAACTGGTTATTCAGTTGTACTTGACAGTATAGAGCATAATAGAACGATACTTACTTTTAGAGGAGCAAATGACACTTTAAATTTCTCAAAAATAAATCTAGGTAAGTTACAAACAAAATGGTTTTATTTTGCAACCATGATCGATAAATCCTTTGAAACATTAGAAAAAATTGCTGATTATGCAAATAAAAATAATATAAAAATTATTTTTAATCCAGACAATGCTCTTTGTGAAAAAGGAGCAGGTTTTTTAAAAAATATATTACAAAATACAGAAATATTAGTTTTAAATAATGAAGAAACTTCATTATTGGTAGGTAAAAATAATCCGGTTATTAATTTAAAAAAATTAAGAAATTTAGGTCCCAAAATAGTGATAATTACAGATGGGAAAAACCCAATCAATTGCATTGATTTTGATAATAATCATTATGTGATATATCCATTAGATATAAAAGTAGTTGAAACAACAGGTGCTGGAGATAGTTTTTCTTCCACTTTTCTTGCAGGATTATTTAAAGAAAATGATATTGAATTTGCCTTAAAACTTGCAATTATTAATTCGCATTCAGTATTAAAATATAAAGGGGCAAAGAACAAATTACTTTTTTATGATGAAGCTATTAATATTTTAAATTCAACTAATATTAAAATTGAAAAAAATAAAATTTAAAAGTAAATTAATTTGTATGATATTAAATAATTTTAAAAATAAAAACGATAAAAAATAAAAACAATATTAATATAATATGAAGGGTTAGAAATGAAAATTAAAAGACGAGATGAGCTTACAAAAGTAGAAATACAAGATAATAATGCTAAAGATGTAAACTTTTATCCTGCAATTACAGCAAAAGATGGTGCACCAAATTTTGCTCTTAGATTATTTGAAATCGAATCTAACGGCCACACTCCTTTTCACTCTCATAATTGGGAGCACGAGGTATATATAATTGAAGGTTATGGATTTTTAAAGGGTGAAACAGAACAATTAAAAATTGAAAAAGATAATTTTATATTTGTAGAACCACAAGAATTTCATCAATTTATTGCAGGCGATAAAGGGCTAAGAATGATTTGTATTGTTCCTAATATTGGACAGCCATAAACTTAAAGTGACTTTTTAAATTTTGAAGTATTGGCTCCTCGAGTAGGACTTGTCCTTTCGTCTCACTACGTTTGCTGCAGGGACGCAGACCTCTTCGCTTTGTTATAGTTAAGTCATTTCGACTTCCTAGGTTTAAATATTTAACATTCATCTTAGAAATCTTAACTGCAGCCTTTATTAAATTTTAATTTTATGTCAAATTATACGTCCCCGTGACACAATCTTTTTTTTCTTTTAATTGTAATTTGTTAATAGTTTTTAATTCATTAAAAATAAAAATAATTGTTAGGACTGTTGCGAGGAAATCGCTTAATGGAAGTGAAGCCCAAACTCCATTTAATTTAAAAAAAATAGGTAAAATAGCTATCGCAGGAATTAAAAAAATTATTTGCCTAGCGATGTTAAGGATTAAAGCAGGGATTGCTTTTCCTATTGCTTGAAAAAAACTTCCCCCAATAAATTGAATTCCAAGAGTAATAAAAAATATAGTCGTTATTCTTAAAGGTATTATCCCACTTGAAATCAAATTTTTATCATTACTGAAAATCTTAAGCATTAAATTTGGGAAGCCAAAAATTATTAAAAAAGATAATGCTGAAATTATAGTAGTCCAAATAATAGATTCCTTTAAAATAAGCTTAACTCTTGTATAATTTTGTGCTCCATAATTAAACCCAGTAATTGTTGAAAATCCTTGAGTAATTCCTATTATTGGCATTATGGTAATATCCATAACTCTAATAGATATTCCCATAATTGCAATATAAATATCACTGCCATATTTCATTATCGATTTATTAAATAAAATAAAAATAACACTATCAACTATACTTACTAAAAAAGAAGGAAATCCAATTTTTAATATTTCTTTAACAATATAATTTTTAAGATAAAACATTCTTAAATAAAACTTAAAGTTACTTTTCCCAAATAAAAAATAAAAAATTATAAATAATGTGCTAAAAATTTGACTTATGACTGTAGCAATTGCAGCACCTTTAACACCCATTTTAAAAATAAAAATAAATATTGGGTCTAAAATAATATTTAATACCGCACCTAAAACAAGAACATACATACTTGCAGCTGGTCTACCCTCAGCTCTAATAATATTATTCCCCATAATATTAAAAGATTGAAATATAAAACCAGCTAAAATTATATCCATATAATCCTTAGCATATATAAAAATATCTTTTGAAGCCCCGAGAAATATAAGAATTTTATTTAAAAAAACATAACATGGAATCATTATAATTAGGCTAAATAAAAAATTTAAAATAATACCATTGCCAACAGTAATTATTGCTTTATTTTTATCATTCTTACCAAGAGATCTTGAAATAATTGAGCCAGAGCCAACTCCAATCATCATTCCAACTGCAAACATTAAAATTTGTATAGGTAAAACTATTGCAAGTCCTGCAATAGCAAGAGAACCAACACCATGGCCAACATATAAAGTATCAACCACATTATAAATTGCACTAACTACAAGACCTATTGTCGCTGGTAATGAAAACTTAAAAAGTAATTTTCTTAAATTACCTTTTAAAATAAGTTCTCTTTCATCCATGAACATAATCCTTTTAATTTAGTATTAATGTTTAATTCATTAATTAATTTTAAAGAAAAAATTTTATAATTTGGCAAAAATAAATATAAATTAAATATTAAAAATATATTTTAAATAAGAAAAAGTAATTATATTAATTAAAATATTAAATGTAAAACATAAGATGTAAAATAATAAATAAAGTATATAAATAAATTATTATATATTTCATCAATTTATTGCGGGCGATAAAGGGCTAAGAATGATTTGTATTGTTCCTAATATTGGACAGCCATAAACTTAAAGTGATTTTTTAAATTTTGAAGTATTGGCTCCTCGAGTAGGACTCGAACCTACAACATTTCGGTTAACAGCCGAACGCTCTACCATTGAGCTATCGAGGAGCGTAAACTTACTTAGCTTTTCTCTTAAGCGCGTTAATTATTATATTTATTTAACTATTATATTTCAAGTAAAAAATACAAAATAATAAACAATTCTTTTTTAAAAGCTAAAAAAATAATTTTTTAAAGCTCTTATCCCTCAAGAAAATCTTTTAAAACAGAACTTCTATTTGGATGACGTAACTTAGATAAAGTTTTTGACTCAATTTGTCTGATTCGCTCTCTTGTAACACCAAATTCCCTACCAACTTCTTCAAGGGTTCTAGGATGACCATCATTTAATCCAAATCTTAATTGTATAACTTTTCTTTCACGTTCATTTAAAGTATTTAGAACTTCCTGTAATTGCTCCTGAAGCATTGTAAAAGATGCAGCATCTGATGGAGCCTCTACTTCTTGATCTTCAATAAAGTCCCCAAGATGGCTGTCCTCTTCCTCTCCAATAGGCGTCTCTAATGAAACAGGCTCTTGACTAATTTTCATTATTTCTCTTACTTTATCAGGAGTAATTTCCATTTGCTCTGCAATCTCTTCAGGAGATGGTTCTCTACCAAGTTTTTGAAGTAATTGCCTTTGAACTCTAATTAACTTATTTATAGTCTCAACCATATGTACTGGTATTCTAATTGTTCTAGCTTGATCAGCAATAGCTCTTGTGATGGCTTGCCTTATCCACCAAGTTGCATAAGTAGAAAATTTATAACCCTTTTTATAATCAAATTTCTCAACTGCTCTAATAAGGCCAAGATTACCCTCTTGAATTAAATCTAAAAAGAGCATACCTCTTCCAACGTATTTTTTAGCTATACTTACTACAAGCCTTAAATTTGCTTCTACAAGCCTTCTTTTTGCTTCCATATCGCCAAGCTCTATTTTTTTTGCAAGTTGTACTTCTTCAGCAGCAGTTAAAAGTCTAACTTTACCTATTTCTTTTAAATACATCCTTACAGGATCATTAGTTGGAGTTTTAACACCTAAATCAAGCTTACTTGCTTTTAAAATTTCATCATCTTTTTTCTTTTGAATTATGCTATCTATATCTTCTTCATCTTCATTTATAATTTCAATTCCTAAATTTGAAATTACATCATAAATATTATCAATTTGCTCTTTTGTTAAATCTATTTCTGAAAGAGTATCACTTATTTCCTCATTAGTTAGAATCCCATCTTCTCTACCCTTATTTATTAATTCTTTTACTTCCTCTAGTTTAAATTCAGATCCCTTTTTCATAAATTATCACCTCAAATTTATATAAAAAACTTATAAGTTTTTATTATTGATCAAATTGCTTTTAATAAAATCAAAACTATAATAATACTATGATTTTAGAAATTTTCAAGTTGAAATTTTTCTTTTTCAAGATTTATGAGTTCCTTGTAATAATTATCTATTTGATTTTCTAAATAATTAATATCATTATTTAATTTTTCTTTATCCTCATTACTGCTTAATATTTTTTCTTTTTTCTCTTTTAATTTTTGCTCAGCATCTGAAATAAAAATTTTTATTTTCTCAATTTTTTCAGAAAGTGCTAATTTTTTAAAATTTAATATAATTTCTCTGCAGGATTCTTTATAATTAGAGTAATTTTTATCAGAAAAATAAATATAATTATATAATTTTCTTACATCTTCATCTACAAAATCATCAGACGAAATTATAATTGGAAAGTTTATATTTTTATTTAAATTAATTTGATTAAATATTTTTTCTTTTAGTAAATAAAATAACTTTGATGTATCATTAAATTTAAAATATTCTAACGGCAAGTTTAAAATCCCAAATTCTGGATAGTCTGCTCCATTTATAACTAAGCTAAGAGCTTCTATTTCTAGTTTTTTTTGAGGATTTATATTTTTGCTTAAAAATTTTGAATAATCATCAGAAAATTTATTTTCATTTTGATACAATCCTGAATTATCTTTATTATCTTTTCTTTTTATTTGTATCCTTAACAGTTCTTCTATAAGCATACTTTCTTTTAATTTTAATTTTGGTGCAATTTTCTTAATACATTCTTCTTGAATAATACTTGAAGACAAAGTTGATATAAATTTTAATAATTCATCACTTGCTCTTAGTTTATCAGTAATATCGTTTAAATTATATTTAGACAATATTAAATTTAGAGTATAATCAATTATATCAATTGAATTATTTACTTTTTCTAAAAAGGCTTCTTTGCCTTTAGCTATGATAAAATCTGCTGGATCAAAATTTTTATCAAGAGTGCAAACTTTTATTCTTATATTATTTTCATGAAACAAATCTAAGTTTTCATTATATTCTCTTAACCTATCTATGCCTTTAATTGAAGCATTAATTCCAGCTTCATCCCCATCAAAAACTAAAACTATATTTTTAGTAAATCTACTTATAAGCTTAACATGATCAGAAGTTAATGCTGTCCCTAAACTTGCAACAACATTTTTTATCCCATTATCATATAATGCAATTAAATCCATATAACCTTCAACAATTAATACATAATCTTCTTTTACGATATAACTTTTAGCTTCAAATAAGCCATATATATTTTTACTTTTAGAATACAGTTTTGTTTCAGGAGTATTTATATATTTTGCTATATTTTCCCCAATGTTTGTGGTTTTTATTTTTTGTAAACTTATAGGAACTTTTACTTGTGGTTTCTTTATTTCAGCGGCATTATTTTTTTTATTGTTATTATTTTCACTGATACTACTAAAATTATTGTTAATCTTATTAATATTATTTATATTATTTACATTACTGGGTAATATTCTTCCGCCAAAACCAATTGTTCTTCCAATCAAATCTTTTATAGGAAACATTATTCTTCCGCGAAATCTATCATACACTTTGCGAACCTGGGTAGTTGCTTGTTTTTCAATTCCTAAACCTACTGAAACTATAGTGGATTCATCATAATTTCTTTTCTTTGCAAAATTAGTAAAGTTATCCCAGCTATCAATAGAGTAACCAACTTCAAAAATTTTTAATGTATCTTCAGAGATTTTTCTTCCTTTAAGATAATTTAAAGCTTTTATTCCATTTTTACTATTAAATAAAATATAGTTAAAATATTTTTTCGCAAGTTCATTTAATTCAAAAAGTTTTTTTCTAGAATCTTCTTCTATCTCTTTATTTGATTCTAAAAATTTTAAGTTGTACCCAACCTTTTTTGCTAAAAACTCTACAGCATCAATAAAAGATAAATTCTCAATATTCATTATAAAAGAGATAACATCTCCACCAGCACCACATCCAAAACAATGATAAAGTTGGGTTTTTGTATCAACTGTAAATGAAGGAGTTTTTTCTTTATGAAAAGGACACAAACCTATATAACGACTACCTGATTTTTTTAAACTAACATAGTTAGAGATTATATTATAAATATCAACGTTTAACTTTAATTCATTAACTTCCCCATCTTTTAATATTTTTGCCATCTTTATCTTTATAATTTATAAAATTAATTTTTATACTACTTAACTATTTCCCATTTTTCAGGGATAAATAATTCTGCAAACTTATTTAAAGCAAATCTATCTGTCATGCTTGCAATATAATCACAAATTAATGTTACCTTTTTTATTTTATCTATTTCATTTAATCTATCGGCATTTTTGTAGTTAACATTATTTTTTAAATTACTATCTATTATAAAAATATCAAAATTGTTTAAATAAAAATCAAATAATTCCTTAATAATTTTTTCTGTTTTTCTTTCTTCGATTTTAACTGGCTTTTTTAAGTAAAGATTATCAAATAAAAAAGTCCTAAGGTTATAAAGAGAATTATAGACATTATCACTAAGTATTATATCATTTTTATTATAACTATTTTTTATTATATCTAATATTATAGTATTTATTCTATCCCTGTGAGTATATCCTAAAATCTTTAAATCTTTTTCTGGAAGATCTTCATTTGAAAATATACCTGCTCTTATTGCATCATCAATATCATGATTTATATAAGCTATTTTATCAGAAATTCTAACAATTTTCCCCTCCAACGTTTTTGGGAAATCTTTTCCAGTATGATTTTTTATACCATCAATAACTTCAAATGTAAGATTTAAGCCTTCTCCATTTTTTTCAATTTCCTTTACAACTCTTACACTTTGTTCATTATGTAAAAATCCAAAATTTTCACCAAGATACTCTTTTATTATTAAATTTAAAATATTTTCTCCTGCATGGCCAAATGGAGTATGGCCAAGATCATGCCCTAAAGCTATTGCTTCTGTAAGCTCCTCATTTAAAAATAAAGCTTTTGCTATGCTTCTTGAAATTTGAGAAACTTCTAAAGTATGAGTAAGTCTATCCCTATAATGATCACCTTCGGGATTAAAAAATACCTGAGTTTTATGTTTTAATCTCCTGAAAGACTTACAATGAATTATCCTATCTCTATCACGTTGAAAACAAGTTCTTGTTTCACTTTCAGCCTCAGGTTTCTCTCTTCCTTTTGATTGTGAGCTTAATTGAGCATATTTGGAGAGAAATTTTTTTTCATTTTCTTCAAAAATTTCTCTTATAGTCATTTTTTAATTTTTTAATTTTAATAAATTAAAAATACTATAAATAGCAAAAATCAGATATCAATTAAATTATATAACTAATATCTGACTTTTGCTTTAAAATTTATTTTTTATTTTTTATTTTTTAAAAAAAATTAACTTTCTTTTTTTATAGCAGCTTGAGCAGCAGCTAATCTTGCAACCGGAACTCTGTATGGTGAGCAGCTTACATAATTAAGCCCATTATTTGCACAAAATTCAACTGAAGAAGGCTCGCCACCATGTTCACCACAAATTCCAACTTTTAAATCTTTTCTTGTTGATTTTCCTTTTTCAATTGCAATTTTTATTAAACTTCCTACTCCTTTTTGGTCTAAAACTGCAAATGGATCTTTTTCCAATATTCCTTTTTCAAGGTATTCTGGTAAGAATTTGCCAAAATCATCTCTTGAAAAACCAAAAGTTAATTGAGTTAAGTCATTTGTACCAAAACTAAAGAATTCAGCCTCAGTAGCAATTTCATCTGCAGTTATACAAGCTCTTGGAACCTCAATCATTGTTCCAACCTTATATTCAAATTCAACACCATATTCTTTCATTACCTTTGTTGCAACTTCAATAATTTGTTTTTTAAGTATGGCAACTTCATTTACTATACCAACAACAGGAATCATTACTTCTGGGATTACTTTTATTCCAGCTTTTGTTAATTCAGCAGCTGCTTCAAAAATTGCCCTTGATTGCATGTCACAAATTTCTGGATAAGTTATTGATAATCTACAACCTCTATGCCCTAACATAGGGTTAATTTCATGAAGTGAAATTATTGTAGCTTTCATGTCATCAAAAGACATGTTAAGTTCTTTAGCTAATTCTTTTATATCTTCGTCTTCAGTCGGTAAAAATTCATGAAGAGGTGGGTCCAAAAGTCTAATTGTTACTGGCAAACCTTGCATAACTTTAAATATTCCAAGAAAATCTTCTTTTTGCATAGGTAAAAGTTTTGCTAATGCTTTTTTCCTACCTTCAACATTCTCAGCAACAATCATTTCTCTCATCGCTTTAATTCTATCGCCATTAAAGAACATGTGCTCAGTTCTGCATAAGCCAATACCTTCTGCACCAAATTTTCTAGCAACTTCAGCATCTTTAGGAGTATCTGCATTAGTCCTAACACCTAATTTTCTAAATTCATCTACCCAATCCATAAAAATTGCAAAATTCCCAGAAAGTTCGGCATCAACTACAGGAATTTGACCAAGAAATACCTCGCCTGTTGAGCCATCAAGTGTAATATAATCACCTTTTTTTACTTTTATATCCTTAACTGTAAAATATTGCCCTTCTTCATTAACTTTTATTGTTTCACAACCAGCAACACAACATTTACCCATACCTCTTGCTACTACAGCAGCATGAGATGTCATTCCACCTCTTGCTGTTAAAATACCTTCTGAAACAGCCATACCTTGAATATCTTCCGGAGAAGTTTCAGTCCTAACTAAAACAACTTTATCTTTTTCAGATTCTTTTACAGCTGTCTCAGCATCAAAAACAACTTTACCAACTGCAGCTCCAGGAGAAGCTGGCAAGCCTTTAGCAATAAGATTTGCCTTTTCTTTAGCATTTTTATCCAACTGCTTATGAAGAAGCTGATTAATTTGATCTGGTGTAACTCTCATAACAGCTGTCTTTTTATCAATTAATCCTTCATTTACCATATCTACTGCTATTTTTAAAGCTGCAGCAGCCGTTCTCTTTCCAGTTCTTGTTTGAAGCATATAAAGTTTACCCTCTTGAAATGTAAATTCCATATCTTGCATATCTTTATAATGCTTCTCAAGTTTTGCAAATATATCCATAAGTTGATTATAAATTTCAGGTAATTCATCTTTTAATTTTTCCAAATCTTTTGGGGTTCTAATTCCTTCAACAACATCTTCACCTTGAGCATTTGTAAGATATTCTCCATAAACTTTCTTTTCACCTGTAGAAGGATTTCTAGTGAATGCAACACCAGTTCCAGAAGTTTCACCCATATTACCAAATACCATAGCTTGAACATTTACAGCTGTGCCTAAATTATGAGGAATATTATTTAAATTTCTATAAGTTATAGCTCTTTTATTATTCCAAGAGGAAAAAACTGCATTTATAGCCATTTTTAATTGTTCCATTGGGTCTTGAGGAAAACTCATACCTTTTTCTTTTTCAACTATTTTTTTATAAATACTAACAAGCTCCTCTAAATCCTCTGCAGTTAATTCTGTATCAAATTTAACATTTTTTTTGTCTTTTAGCTTTTGGATTGCATCTTCAAATTTGGAATGTTCTATTTCCATAACAACATCTCCAAACATCTGAATAAATCTTCTATAAGAATCCATTCCAAATCTTTTATTTCCAGTTTTGTTTATTAAACCAATTACAGTTTTATCATTTAAGCCAAGATTTAAAATTGTATCCATCATTCCTGGCATTGAAATTGCAGCACCTGATCTTACTGAAACAAGCAAAGGATTTTTTTCATCACCAAAATTTAAGCCCATAGCTTTTTCTAACTTTTTCATATTTTCTTCAACTTGTTCCATCAAACCATCAGGATATTTTTTTCCTAATTCATAATAAAGATTGCAAGTTTCTGTAGTAATTGTAAATCCTGGAGGAACTGGAAGACCAATATTTGTCATTTCTGATAAATTAGCGCCCTTACCTCCTAAAAGATTTTTCATATCTTTGGTTCCTTCACCAAAGAAATATACGTATTTTTTTTCTGTCATTCTTAATTCCTTCCTTTTAATTAAAATTTTTTAATTAATAAAAATAATTTACAAAGTTAAAAATTAATATAAAGATCTACTATAAAAATTATTTAAATTTAAGCAATAATTATTTTTGTAAAATCAGCAACTAACATATATAAATTAAAAGCTCTTTTTACTAAGTTTAACCTATTGTTTTTTATTTCTTCTATTTTATCCATAATTAAAACTTTATCAAAAAAAATATCAACTTTTTTTCTAAAATCAATTAATAATCTTAATGAGTCAGAATATAGATTTTTAGAATTTAACTGTGATATTGATTTTTCTTTTAAAATAATTTCTTCATAAAGTTCTTTTTCATATGCTTCTTTTAATAAATTAATATCAACATTACCATTAGTTTTTATATTTTTTATAATATTTTTACATCTAACCATGGGAGTAACTATTTCTTCAATATTATTATTATTTATTAAACCAGTAATTGCTTGGTATTTTTTATTTATACTTATTAAAGAATTCTCATTGGTTTCCAATATAGCATCTATAATATCTGTTCTTTTTCCTTCCTTTTCAAAAGTAAATTTAAATCTTGCCATTATAAAATCAACTACT
>Ga0123519_10013804_pt1 | contig 11563 bp, 8 predicted proteins | sample YelNatPaOPRAMG02_FD_87396 | JGI IMG/M metagenome (GOLD analysis project Ga0123519, IMG submission 87396) | Hot spring microbial communities from Yellowstone National Park - Yellowstone National Park OP-RAMG-02 (version 2) | ecosystem: Environmental > Aquatic > Thermal springs > Hot (42-90C) ... | reverse complement strand
GTTCTGGAGTCGAGGAAATGATAAAGGACGCGGTGATAATCGTTCCGGCGTTCAATGAGGCCGCGGTGATTGCAGAAACCCTGGCCGAGCTTAAGAAGTTCGCGGACAAGGTCATTGTGGTGGACGACGGCTCCAGGGATGAGACCGCGGAGAAAGCGAAAAGAGCCGGGGCTTTTGTCTCGAGCCATTGCACAAACCTGGGATACGGCGCCGCGCTCAAGACCGGGTTCACCGCCGGCCTGCGTTATTTTCAGGAGCCGTTTTTCATCACCTTTGATGCGGACGGCCAGCATGACCCTCAATACCTTGAGGGACTGCTCGCGCCGCTGCGCAGCGACCAGGCGGATTATGTCATCGGGTCGAGGTTTCTCGCCGGCGAAGCTTATGCCGCGCCGCTCGCCCGCAAAATCGGCAGCCGGCTTTTCAGCCTGGCCACCAGCGCGCTGACCGGCCAGCGAATCACCGACCCCACCAGCGGCATGCTCGCGCTCGGCCGCAAGGTGGCCAGAATTTTCTCCGGACAGCTATTCCCCTTCGATTACCCTGACGCCGATGTGCTTATCATGCTCAACCGCATGGGATACAGGATAAAGGAACAGGCGGTGAAGATGCGTCCGGCGCGCCGGCCGGGTTCCATGCATGCCGGGATTTTGAAGCCCGCTTATTATATGGCCAAGATGAGCGTGAGCATGGTTCATTTCGCGCTGCGTCGGGACCTCAAGGAACAAAGGAGGGTGATGGAAAGTGTATCTTAAGCAGAAGATTTTTGCGATTATCGCCTCGGGCCTGCTGATTGTCCTGATTTCGGTGCTTATCAAGCGGCGGAAGCTGCGGGAAGAATATGCCCTGTTGTGGCTGGCCACCGGCATCGGGATTCTGGCGCTGGTGATTGGCTATCCGGCCCTGGTCTGGATTTCCAGGATGATTGGAGCGGTCGCGCCCACCACCACCCTGTTTCTTTTCGCACTACTCTTCATCATCCTTATCAGCATAAGTTTTTCCGTCAGGTTTTCGAAGTTAGCGGAACAAATGCAGGCCGTGATTACCGAGCTGGCGTTCTTGCGGAAAGAGCTGGAGGACTTGAAGCAGGGCAAGGCGGCCGGCCCCGGTTGAGGACTGATGCAGGGCTTGCGCACCAAAGAATCGGCAATGGTCGGGCTTGCGCTGTTTGCGCTTATTGCCGGATTCCTCGCGGTCATGCGCCTTCGCCTGGGCCCGCTTTATGAAACCATCCTGATTGATGCCGCGGGGGTTCTCCAGCAACGGCCCTGGATGGAGTTCAGCGGAAGGGAACTGCGCGAAGGCTTTTTCCCGCTCTGGAACCCCCTGACCGGGTTCGGCCAGCCGCACCTGGCCAATATCCAGACCGCGGTTTTTTACCCGCTGAATTTAGTGGTTTATATTTTAGGTTCGCGGCTGGGGATGGAACTCTGGATGCTGGTCAGGCTCTGGCTGGCTGGTTTTTTTCTGTATCTGTTCCTGCGCAGGCTCGGCTTGGGAGTGATGGCAAGCCTGGCCGGAAGCGCGCTCTGGCCGCTCGGCGGATATGGATTGTGGTTCATGCAGCTTGTGGAGCTGAACTCGCAGCTTTTGCTTCCGCTTTTTCTTCTGCTCGGCCATCAGCTGGCGGAAAAAGCCAAGCTGAAATTTTATCTGGCCTTGGTGATTATCGGCTGGCTCGTGATTCTCGGCGGTCATCCCGAGGCCGTCTTCAACTGCTGGCTGCTCGCGGCCCTCTATTTTGTTTTCCGAGTTTTGCGGAAGCAGATGCCGGTGAGGGAAAAATGGTCGGGGATGGCTTTGCTTTTCATCGGCTTTGCAACCTCTCTGGCATTGGCTTCGGTGGTGGTGCTGCCGTTTCTCAACTATTTCAGCCGCTGCTGGAGTCTGCACTATCCCGGGTTCGGCTTTTTTCATCTTGACATCAAGACCATAGGTTCGCTGTTTGTTCCCTCACGGCCCTGGGTGTCTCGCGGGCCGGGCCGAATCGCGGTTGAGCTTCTGGGCGGTTCGGGTTTTGAGGTTTTCCGCGCCGGCTATCTCAAGACCACGGTTCCGGGGATGCTGCCCGGGCCGGGACTGGTTGCCGTGCTTCTGACCGCACTCGCATGGTTCAGGCTCTTGCGCGCCAAGGCTGAATTTTGCTTTTTCAGTCTGGTCCTGGTCGTGCTTCTGGGCCTGACCTACGGCCTTATGCCTTTCCGCTGGCTGGCTTTTCTGCCCTGGTTCAGCAGCGCGTCGAACTACAAATTTTATTTTTCGGAGATTCATTTATGCTTTTCGGTCCTGGCCGGCCTGGGTTTCAGCCAGGCGAGCCGGAGATTAGGGCGCTGGTTTCCGGGCTTGCTGTTCGCGGTTCTGGTCGGAGGTTTTTTCCTTTGCAGCCTTTGCATAAATCCCTATCTGCTTTTGCAGACCAAGGACCTGGACCAGCAGCCGTGGGTGAAATTCCTGGAAAAGAAATCGAGCGAGGCTGTCCCGGCGAGGATGGCCAGCATCGATGACGGCAATCCGGCGCTGCCTCCGAACCTGGCTATGCTTTTCGGCATCAACGACCTTGCCAGCTCGGACGCTCTTTATCCCGAGACATATTTCCATTTGATGGACGAGCTGAACGGCTTGAGCCGGGGTGAGCGGCTGGGATATTTTTATCCGCAGTATTATGTCCGGGTTCTGGAGGGTTCGCTCAAGAGTCCGCTTTTGGGCAGGTATGGGGTGAGGTGGGTGGTTTCGAACTTTTTTCCCGGCGAGCGCATCGAGGCCTTGGCCCGGGAGGAGTTCGCGCAGCGGGTTCTGGAGGTTGAAGGAGTGAGAAGAATCAAGCTGGTCTTCCAGCATGTCCTGCTGGAAAAATATTCGGCCTGGCCGCGGGCGTTTCTGGTTGAGGACAAATCTTCCGGGCTTGGCGAAGCGAAGCTATTGGCTGATTCAGAGGCGGAGATTTTATCTTACCTGCCGGAGCGGGTGGCAATCCGGGCGCATCTGGAAAAGGATGGCTATTTGGTTTTGACCGATTTATATTATCCGGGCTGGGTGGTTTGGGTTGACGGGGAGGAGGCTCGGCTTGAGGAAATGTTTGAAGGTTTTCGGGGTGTGCGGCTTGGGGCAGGCGCTCACCGGTTGGAGTTCAGATTCGCGCCGGAGGATTTCCGGACGGGCTTTTACGCCAGCCTTTCCGGTCTGTTGTTGATGGTTGGGTTTGGTTTAGCGGTCTGGAGAGAGGCGGATGTCAAGAAGAGCTGAACATATTCTTGCCGGGCTTCTGCTGGTGGCGTCGCTCCTGGCGGTGTTCGGGGACAAGGTTTTTACCGACCGTCATATTTTCACCGAGGTAATTCAGGACATCACCAACATTTACGGTTTTTTCGAGTGGGACGAGTTTTCCGCTTCCGAGCTATCAGAGGGCCGTGTGCCGCTCTGGAATTCCCACAATGGACTTGGCGTTCCCCACCTGGCCAACATGCAGTCCGCGGTTTTCTTTCCGCTCAATTGGCTGAAATATATTTTCGGGTTCTGGAAGGTTGTTGACTGGCTTCTGCTTTTCCGGCTCTGGCTTGCGGGATTTTTTCTCTATCTTTTCTGCCGGAGCGCGCACAAGCTCAAGTTTCTGCCCGCGTTTTTTGCAGGATTGAGTTTTGAATTGTGCGGATATTTCCTGCGCTATGTCTACATGTCCCATCTCAATATCGAGTGCCTGGTCCCGCTTCAGCTCTGGCTGTTTCACGAGCTTGCCCGCAGCCGAAAACTTTTGCTCTGGCTCTTGAGCGGCGCGGGCGTTTATCTCTTAATCACCGGCGGTTTTCCGGAGGCGAGCCTTTATGCGCTTGCTTTTTCATCTCTGTATTTTCTTTTGGGGACCGGCTCCGGGACCGGCTTGCGGTCAAGAGCCGTGCTGCTTTTTTCGGTCCTGGTTTTCGGGAGCTTGCTGGCAACGGTTCAATGGCTTGGTTTCAGCGAATACCTGGGCCAGGCCTGGACCTATCATCAGGCGGATTCGGGGGCCAGGCATCTGGACATAGCCTATTCGGTCTCGCTGCTTCTGCCCTGGTTTTTCGGGAAGAACCTGGAGAGCACGCTGGTCCCGTTTCTGGCGCCCGGGGTGGGAACGGTCGCGGCTGTCTTCTGCCTGCGCGCCATGCTGGGGTTCCGCACCGGTCCGCGGATGATGATTTTCTGGCTGCTATCCATGTTCCTGCTCCTGGGCCTGATTTACGGGATACCGCCCCTGGCCTGGCTGGGGAGGATTTTTCCGTTCAGCCGAACCTATAATTACAAGTATGCAATGCCGATATTCACGCTTTGTGTTTGCGTGCTCTCGGGGTTCGGGCTGGAGAAATTTTCGCGGGGGGAGCGGAAAGGCCTTGACCTGGCGGCGGTCGGCCTGGCCTGGTTTTGGTTTTCAGCCAATTTGAGCGTGGCCTTGCTCAACGGTTTCGCGCCCTTCTATGGTTTGGGTATCCGGCTGGAGGCGGTTCGGATTTTGGCGGTCAGCGTGGCGTTGCTTTTGGTGATGAGTTTATGGCGGCGAAGGCTTGGGATGGTGCCGGGCTGGCTTTTGCTTTTCGCGCTAGCCGGCGGGAGCATTTATTTTGATTATGTTTGCAACCGGGGAGTTGACCAGGGAGCATATTTATCGGAGCAGTTGAAGGAGGCGGAATATCTCAAGGGCCTGCTGAAGCAGCCGTTCCGCTATTCTGCGGAGGGGGATATTCTCTTTCCCAATTTGCTTCTCCCGCTCGGGGTTGATGAGCTGCGAAGCTATGACCCGCTATACCCCCGGAGCTATGTCTATATGATGGCGGTGCTCAACGGCTTGAGCACCGAGCAGGAGATAAATCGACATTACTACGCGAACAAACTTTTCCAGGTCGAGCGGCTGCATTTGAATTCGCCGCTCCTGCCGGCGACCAACCTGATGGTCTATTCCGCGGAGCACGAGTTGGATTCGCAGCCGGTGGGACAACGGCTTGTGAGAGAGGGGAAAGAGACGGGGGAGTTTGCCGGCTGGGCGCGTCACGAGCCGGTGGAGATTTCCGGCGTGGTCAAGAAGAGCGTGATTATGCACACGGGGGACCGTTTGGATGCGGAGCTTGAACTTGCGCAAGCCGCTTCGGAGCTGCGGTTTGAGGCGGGGGTTGCGCCCTTGCGGGGCGGCTTTGTTGGAGGCGGCGGTATTTTCCAGGTCTGGTCGCGGGTGGAAGGCGGGCCGGTTCTTTTTTATGCGCGGTATTTGAACCCGGCGGTCCGTAAAGATGAGCGGCAGTGGAAGGCTGTGCTGGTCAAGCCGGGCAGGGTTGAAAAAAAGTTCCCTGTCAGCTTTATTGCTCTTTCGGGGCCGGGGAAGGATGCGCGGAGTGACTACCTTGCCTGGGCTGGACTTCGTTTTAATTTTGCGCATTATCAGATTTCAGGCGCGGAAAATTTAACTGCCAATGGAGATATCAGCTGCAACCGCTTGCACAAAAGTTATCCCCGATATTTCCTGGTTGAGGGTGTGGGGGTTATTCCGGCGCGGGCTTTGGAAGACGAGTTCAGGAGTTTTCAGAAATTAGGTTCGGTTCAGGCCGGGTATTTCCGGAGCCAGGCGGTGGTCTCTGTCCCGGTCAAGCATGAAAAGAGCGGCAGGCAGCTCGGCAGCCAGGGCTGGGTCAGGCCGTTCAGCCTGAAGCCGGGAGAGGTTAAACTTAATTTGCGCGCTCCCTCGGATTGCTTCCTTCTGGCCTCGGAGCAGTATTTTCCGGGCTGGAGGGCATGGCTGGACGGGAGGGAAGTTCGGATTTATCGGGCGGACCTGGCTTTGCGGATGATTTTCGTTCCGGCGGGCGAGCATACGGTTCGCTTCAACTATCAGCCGTGGTCGTTTGCGGCGGGTCTCTGGTCGACTTTTAGCGGGATGATTTGCGTGATTGTTCTGGCCGCTTTTGGATTTTGCAGGAGGCAGTTCAAGGACAGAAAATGAAGCTCAAGGAAGCGCGCTTTGTGAAGAGCGGCACACGATTATCTCACTATCCGGGAGGGTCTTTTCCGGAGGCGGCGTTCTGCGGGAGGAGTAATGTCGGCAAGAGTTCGCTGATAAACTGCCTTTTGAACCGGCGCGCTCTGGCCCGCACCGGCTCGACCCCCGGCCGGACCCGGCTGATAAATTTTTACCTGGTCAACCAGCAGTTTTATTTTGCGGATTTGCCGGGGTTCGGGTATGCGCGGGTTTCTGGGGAGATGCGTCAGGACTGGAAGCGGATGGTTGAGGACTATCTTGAGAAGCGGTCGCAGTTGAAGGTGGTGGTTTTGATTGTTGACCTTCGCCGGGGTCTTGCGGGTGAGGAGCTGGAATTTCTGGACTGGCTCGAACTAAGGGGTAAGAAAGTTCTGGTGGTGGCCACCAAATCAGATAAGCTCAAGCGGCAGGAGCGCGCTCGGGCGAGGCAGGCGCTGGAGGCGCAAATCGGAGAACGCGGTCTTGAGGTGATAGAATTTTCCAGCGTCAGCCGCGAGGGCCGGGAGCAACTCTGGGAAGCTCTGGAGAAGGCGCTTTTCGGCAATGTTTCCGTTTAAGCGGATTTGCTCAAGTTGCCGTCAGCAAGTTCAATAACAAAGCGAGCCGCTCACGCTGCAAGGCACGGGCGCGAGGCGGGTGGCGGTTCCGGCGGCCATATCCAGCCTGATTCCTCCCTGGTAGCTGGTGTTCTTGGCAATATCATAAAGGACGGTGCTTTGCAGGAGAATGGTATTGGCCGGAAAGGTTCCAATCTGGGTGATGGTTCCGAGGTTGGTGAAGGTAATAAATACCATTTTTTTGGAGGCGACGGTCATATCGTTTCCCAGCACCGAGCGGAAGTAGATACTGGAGGAAAGCGGGGTGATATCGCCATAGATGGGGTCTTCGGCGCAGCCGGTGACATAGGCGGGGTTGCACTGGACCAGGGGGTTGCCGTCGGTGTCATCATAGACCTGGTCGGTGTTCATGTCTCGGAAGACGAAGAACACATCCTGGGGATTAGCGCCGGGTTGATGAAGGAAGGCGACGCCATAGGGGCGGTTTTCGTTGATGGTCAGGAACTTGGCCTTGGTCAGGGCCTGGTAGATGGCCCAGGAGTCTCCGCGGACGCGGGTGCGGGGCTGGGAGCGGAGCAGGGTTGAGCCGGCGAGCGCGGCCAGGATGGCGATAATGGCCATGACCACAGACATCTCGATGAGCGTGAAGGCTTTCAGGTATTCATGTTTTTTCATTTCAGTTCTCCCGGGTTTGGGGTTGTTTCCAGGTCCGGCTTGGTGTCTTCCTGCAGATTTTGCGCAGCTGGTTCCAATTCGTCCTCCTGATATGATTTTAACCGGCCGGGCAGGGTCTTGTCCAGTCCATACTCCTTGATTTTATAGATGAGCGCCCGGTGGCTTATTTCCAGGAGTTTGGCCGCTTGGGTGCGATTGCCGTTGGTTTTTTCCAATGCTCTCTGGATGAGCTGTTTTTCCATTTTCTGGCTTATCTTTTTGATGCTCAATTCTTGCTGGGGGATGAAGATACCGGGGGAAGAGGTTCCATATTTTTCGCGGAGATAGGGAGGCAGGTCGTTCACCTGAATAATCTCTCCTTCCGCCAGGGCAATGGCACGCTCCATGGCGTTCTCCAGTTCGCGGATATTGCCGCTCCAATCGTTGTCCATGACCATCTCCGCGGCTTCCTTGGACAGCCCCTTAATATGCTTGTTGAACCTGGGCGCGAACTTTTCAATGAAATGATTGACCAGGAGGGGGATGTCTTCCTTCCTCTCGCGCAGCGGCGGCAGGGCTATGCTCAAGACATTGATGCGGTAGAAGAGGTCGGCCCGGAAGCGGTTGTTTTTAACTTCGTCGGCCAGGTCGTGCACGGTGGCGGCAATCACTCGGACATTGATGGGCACCGGTCTGGTGTCTCCCACCCGGCGCACCTCTTCCTCCTGAAGCACTCGCAGCAGCTTGACCTGGAGCAGGGGGGGCAGTTCTCCGATTTCATCCAGCAGGATGGTGCCTTCGTCCGCTTCTTCGAACAGCCCCTTTTTGGTGTAGCTCGCGTCGGTGAACGCGCCCTTGACATGGCCGAACAGCTCGCTTTCCAGAAGGTTTTCCGGGATGGCGCCGCAGTTGACAGCCACGAACGGGCCGTCCTTCCGCGAACTTGAGTAGTGGATGGCGCGCGCTATCAGCTCCTTGCCTGTGCCGCTCTCCCCGGAGATGAGAACCGTGGTCTTGTAGTCCGCGATTTTGAGAACGGTCTGGAGGATTTCCTGCATACGCGGGTCTCTGGTCACGATGTTCTGGAAACCGTAATCGTTGACCACCTGCCGGCGCAGGATGCGGTTCTCCCGCACCAGCCGCTCGCGCTCCTCGGCCTTGCGCAGCACCAGCAGAATCTCGTCCTGGCGGAAGGGCTTGGAGATGTAGTCGTAGGCCCCGAGTTTCATGGCCTCCACCGCGGTTTCCTCACTGCCGTATGCGCTCATCATTATCACCGTGGCCGGTATCTGTCTGCGGCGCATTTCGTGGAGCATGGACGGGCCGTCCATTTTGGGCATGCGGATATCGCAAAGCACGAAGTCGTAGATGTTGTTTTCAAATTTCTTAAAGGCTTCCTCCCCGCTCGCCGCCTCGTCGGTTTCATACCCGGCATCGGTCAGAATCAATTTCAGCCAGTGGCGAAGATTTTCCTCGTCATCCACCACCAGCACCTTCAGCTTATTGGCCACTTTCTCCTCCTCTAACCTGGAATTTCAATTTAAAGGTTGAGCCTTTGCCCGGCTCGCTGTCCACTTCGATTTTGCCGTTCATCACCTGCATCAGTTTGAGGGAGATACTCAAGCCGAGTCCGACCCCCTTTCCCGGCTCTTTGGTGGTGAAGAAGGGGTCGAAGATTCGGCTTAAGTTTTGCCGCGGGATGCCGGTTCCGGTGTCCGAGACCTCGGCCACGATTTCATGCGCTCCGCTGTTCTGCTCATAGGTTTTGAGCTTAAGAGTCCCGCCGTCCTGCATGGCGTCCAGGGCATTGAGGAAGACATTGACCAGGACCTGTTTGAGCTGGTTCCTGCCGGCCTGAATGGATGGGAGGTTCCGGGCAAGCTCCAATTCGGGGGTGATTTTATTGAATCCCTTCTGCATCTCGATGAGTTTGAGGGTTTCCAAAATCACGGCGTTGAGGTCCACGGTTTCGACCTGGTCCGAGGGCGGTCTTGAGTAGTCGAGCAGCTCGCGGATAATCTGATTGATGCGCTTAAGCTCGCTCTCCACCCGGGCGGTGAGGTCTTTTTGCCTCTCGTCAAGGTTTGGAGATTTGGCCAGGATTTCCAGGTAGCCGTTGATGATGCTAAGCGGGTTGCCGATTTCATGGGCTACGCCCGCGGCCAGCCTTCCGACCGAGGCCAGCTTTTCGGAGATGATGAGCTGGTCCTGGGTCTTTTGCAGCTCGGAGTTCATTCTGGCCAGTTCCGCGAGCCGGTCTTCGAGCTTCTGCTGGCGCCTGGCCAGTTCCGCGGTCATGCTGTTAAAGGCCGAGGCGAGCATGCCCAGCTCGTTTTCAGACGCGGTTTCGACCTGGACATCGAAATTCCCGGCACTTATCTTTTCCGTGGCTTCCACCATCTTGCGCAAGGGACGGATGAGGTTCTTGGAAAGGTAGAGGGTTCCGAAGACCGCAATCACCGCGGCGAAAAGAACGATATAGAGCACCAGAATCAGGGGGGTAAAACTTTCCCTTATGCTCTGCAGGCGGAAGGTCCAGAGCACGGTGATGGAGATGAGGGCGGTGGCCGCGACCATCAGCACCACCAGGTTGATGACCACCTCGTTGATGATGCTGCTTTTCCGTTTCATTTTCCTATCCCCAAAAAGCGGGCAAAAGGCCCGAGGTTCAGCTGATAATTTTTGGCCCAGAGCACAAGCCAGAGGAGCGCGCCGAGGGAAAGGAAAGGTCCGAAGGGGATTTTATAGAAGCGGTCGCGGCTGGCCAGAATCAAGAGCAGGCCGACGAGCGAGCCGAGGACCGAGCCGGCAAAGATGGCGAGCGGCAGGGAGCGCCAGCCGAGGAAAGCGCCAATCATGGCGAGCAGTTTGGCGTCCCCCAGTCCCATGCCCTCGCGTTTGGTGAGCAGGTAATAGCCTTGGGCCACGGCGAAGAGCAGAAGAAAACCTGCGCAGGCTCCGAGCAGCGCGGCTGAAGGCTCTACCCTGGCGCCTGGAAGAAAGGCCAGTCCCAGGCCGACGACCGCGCCGCCGATGCTGATTTCATCCGGGATGAGGCGGTGCTCGAGGTCGATGATTGAAGCCGCGAGCAGGCTTGAGGCAAAGGCGAAGTAAATGAAATAGGCTTTGCTCAAGCCGAAGCAAAAGAAGCAGAGCACGCTCAAGCTGCCGGAGGCAAGTTCAATCAGGGGATAGCGGATGGAGATTTTTTCCCGGCAACTCCGACATCTGCCCCGGAGCAGAAGCCAGCTTACAACCGGGATGTTGTCATACCAGGCAATGGGTTTGCCGCACCTGGGGCAATGCGAACCGGGATAAACTATGGATTCCTCCCGCGGCCACCTCCAGGCCACGACATTGAGGAAGCTGCCGACCACCAGGCCGAAAAAGAGCGCGGCCAGATAAAAAGTCAAGTTGAGCTGGGCAATCAGTTCCATAACCCCTTTTCCTTCAAAAGCCTCTGGTAAAGCTGTTCCTGGTCGCGGACCATTTGGTGGATGTCCCACTCGGGAACAAGCTCCTCGGCCCGCTTGGACATCTGTGCGCGCTTCTTCTCGTCTTTCAAGAGTTCGACCACGCGCCTGGCGATTCCCTGGAAGTCCCGGGGCGGGACGAGGTATCCGTTTTCGCCTTGCAGCACCGCCTCGGGCGCTCCGTCCACGCTGGTGGCGACGATGGGCAGTCCTGCGGCCATGGCTTGAGGGAATACCCTGGGCAGCCCTTCCCAAAGCGAGGTCAGGACCAGGAGGTCGCCGGCCCATAAAATCTCCGGTATGTCCGTCCTCCATCCCAGGAGCTTGACGCGGTCCTTCACCCGGTTCTGCAAAATCGCCTGCTCCATCTCGGGCCGCAACTCGCCGTCTCCCGCGACTACGAACCAGGCATCAGGCACTTCCTTCAAAACCAGGCCGGCGGCGCGGACAAAATCCACCGGATTTTTTTGCGGCTTGAAGCACGCGACCATGACCACCAACTTCCCGTCCTCGGCTACGCCCAGCTCCCTCCGCTTGGCCCTGCGGTCAAAAGGCTTGGGCTTGAACTCGGCAAGGTCGATTCCGCTGCGGACCAGGTTGTATTGTTCCGGCCTGCCGATGCCCAGGCTTTCGGCCTTTTTCCAATTGGCGCGGCTCACGAAGATGAAGCCGTGGGTCATTCTTCCGGCGATTTTTTCCGCGAGCACATAGGCCTCGCGCACCGGCCAGGGCTGGTAATCGTTGAAGCCGAAGCCGTGGAAGCTGTGGATGATTACGGGGATGCCCGCGCTCCAGGCGGCTGTCCTTCCCAGGATGCCGGCCTTGGAGCTGTGGGTATGCACGATGATGGGGCCGTTGCTTCTGGCCTGTTCTTGCTTTAGCAT
>Ga0123519_10013798_pt1 | contig 11569 bp, 9 predicted proteins | sample YelNatPaOPRAMG02_FD_87396 | JGI IMG/M metagenome (GOLD analysis project Ga0123519, IMG submission 87396) | Hot spring microbial communities from Yellowstone National Park - Yellowstone National Park OP-RAMG-02 (version 2) | ecosystem: Environmental > Aquatic > Thermal springs > Hot (42-90C) ... | reverse complement strand
TGTTTTCTTTTTGCATCTATACCAGAAGTATCCTTCATGTTCTGGATTAGGATGTTTGCGATCTGCTCCTTGCTCTGTATAATCTGTGTATCATCCCCAATAACAAATGTTTCAACACCGTCAATCGTAATTATCCAGTAGTCATTCCCGCCCACCGTAATCTTGCTCATCTCGTATGTTTCCTGTGGCTCAACATAAGCACTCGCAACCTGCGCTACCGTAGTGGAGAATGATAACATCGGTAAAAGCAGGATAATAACAGCAATCAAGAACCTTGCATTCATAGCATAACTTTTCTCAACAGATGTTTTTAACCCTTAATCGCCCGCTCTATCTCCCCATGTACATCCTCTGGCCCTTTCATTCCATTTATCATTACCATCTTCCCGGCAAAGAATTTCTCCCTGTATATCCTCATATAGTTCTCGCGCACCTTTCCCAGGAAGTATGCCTTCTCAAACAATTCCTGCCCCCCTCTCAATCTCTTTATGCACTCCTCGGGCGTGACATCAATTATTACTGCAATATCGGGTTTCACAAGGTCAAACCCCTCAATTACCTGTTTTCCCTTATCATAGTTGAACCCCTGTGCGCACTGGTATGCAAGTGTCGAGTGCACATACCTGTCCACAACTAAATGCTTCTCCTTATTTCCTTTATACCTGCTGAACATATCCATATCCTTGAGCATATCCATAAGAAACATGGGAAACAGCGATTCCCCGCTCATCTCAAAATTTACCTTCTTCTTGAGGATCTTGATGAAAAGCTGGCCGTATATTCCCTCTCTGTCCGGGTATCTCTTTCTAGCACCGCCAATACTCTTGGCGAGCATCTCGGCCTGTGTGCTTTTCCCGCACCCATCAATTCCCTCAAGCGTGATTATCATGTGTATATTTGCACAACAGAAATGTTTAAATTTAATCCAAACAAAATTTTATGTATGAATAAAGAAAAACTCAGGCAAGACACACAAATGCCAACTGAAAAACCAAAACAAAATAGGCAACCCGAAGTAATTTCAATTTCATTCGGCCATCCTCTCACAGAGGAGCTGTTTGAGAAGATAAAAATTGCCGGGGAAAGCGATAGTCCAGAATGGCGTAGGCATGCATTTGCAGTAATCTCTGAACAGAACTTTAATGACCCCCGGGCGAGGGCATTTGCACTTGAAGCATTATCAAAGGAGCCCGTGCAAGAACTCCGCATACTCCTCATAACCTATCTCGTATCCCAGAAAGATGAGCAAGTAGTTCCCTTCCTCTCAAAGGAGCTTGAGATTATGAGAAATGATTATATCTCCACACGCCAGAAGGGTGAAGTTTCCTACATTGACTATATCATATTTGCACTCCGTAAATTCAAGCACAGGTACTCAGAATATTTAGGCGAGTTCTCCTCTTTCATGAGTACTCTCAGCAGAGTTCATTCTCCAAAAACCTACTCAATGGCATGGGATTTATTCAAGGAAGTATATGCCCTCTATGAGAAAGATAGATTTTAGAAAAAGAGTGGACCCGCCCAGAATTGAACTGGGGATCTTTCCCGTGTCAGGGGAACGTCTTAACCACTCGACTACGGGTCCACAGACATAATTAAAAAAGACATACTTAATAAAATTTTTCAACCGCCCAATAGTATTTTCATATAATACATAAGTACAAACCCTAGCAGGATTGCACTAAACTGGAGTAAGGAAACATGTGGTTTCCACTCGTTATGCATCTCTGGGACCAGGTCAACTGCGGCAATGTAGAGGAACCCGCCCGCAGATGCCGCCAGCATATACGGTGCAACCCATTCAAGGTGCGTTAGGAAGAAGTATCCAAGTATACCCCCGGCAACTGCAACAATGGCACTAATAAAATTGTACACCAGGGCCTTTCTCGTACTCATACCGCTGTGCACGAGCACTGCAAAATCCCCAAACTCCTGCGGTATTTCGTGCAGCATTATTGCGATAGTGCTTGCGATTCCCACTTCAACGCTCGTTATGAATGAGGTTGCTATGATTAAGCCGTCAAAAAAGTTGTGCACACCATCCCCAATAAGGTTCAGGTAAGCAGCCGGCTTTATCCTGCCGCTCTTCCCAGCAAGTTTCTCCTTATGCACATCACAGTTATTCTCGTGGCAGTGCCTCCAGTGCAGGAATTTCTCAACTACGAAAAATGTCATAAAACCGGCAAATACCAGGATGAACACCATCATTGCATCTATACTCTCAAGCGATTCCGGGATGAGATGCACAAATGCCCCGCCCATCATTGCCCCAACTGCAAACGCCACAAGAAATACGAGTATCCTTCTCATCAAGTTATCCTTCAATCCGAGCAGTATAACCCCCACAAGCGAGATTAAACTGACAGCAATAGTTGCAAGTATAATCCATTCTAACATAGCACTCTATAAACCTCTAAAAAGATATAAACAATACTAAATCGAAGCATGTGCGATCAATTGCTCAGCAACCTTTCCATACTCAAGTATGCGCGCACCAGCGCCAATCTCGTTCTCATACTGCCCCAAGAATGGGTCTTTCATCGAAATGATGAACAGGTTCATTACAGGGAGCCCGTAACCGAGCGGGTTGGGTCTTCTGAATCCCGCATCATAGATATTCTTTGCAACTTCATACTTGAACTTTGTAGTGAGATACCACACATCCTGGGCACTAACCTTTTCCATTTTAGCAATGTATGCAAGCATTTCCACAAGGTTATTCCCGAATGTAGTTGCGGTAAGCAGGTTTCCCCTACTGATCAGCGGTTTCTTGGGGATAAGTTCTCCCCAATTAAGTGCATCCAGCTGGCTGAGTGAGGATAGGTCAATCCCCCTGTTTTTCTCATTTTCCACATCCTCCTCTCTTAGGCACCCCACCTTCTGCATTACCTTTATGATGGGCCATACAGACTTCTCTTCATTAGGGGTAACGAAATAGAGCTGGAACCGTTCAGAGATCTTTCTCATCTGCTCAACAATCTCTGGGGCCGGCGAGTACAATCTTGTTGCGAGTTCAACCCGCTTGGTTACAACCTCTTTTAGCGCCTCTTTAAATTCCATTATGAATATGCTGTATGCGTTCTGGTCAAGAGTAGCCTGCTCCAGAAGCCCGGATGAGGAAAGCATTGCATTCTTGAATGCATTATATACTAGTAAGCTTCCAGCATCCCCCAAGACCGCAGACTCTTTTCTATTCTTCTCAATGAGCACCAGCAATTTCAGGTATTCCTCCTCGTTCCTTGCAAGGTGTCTGAGCCTTTGAAATGCGATCACAAAGAAGCTCTTGGATAAGCTGCTTTCCCTCACGAAATCTTCCGGTTTTGCTTCCTTGATAAAAGAGCCGAATATTCCATATGGCCTGAAATTTCCTTCCGTCTTTATTACCCCTCTCCCAGCCAGCTCTTTGTATGCCTTGAATGCACAGTATGTGTGTAGGGGCCCGGGGTCAAGCATTACATTATCAAAACTAACAGCAATCGCTTTTTTATTTAGCATATTACTTATACGAAAAATCACACTTTAAAAACATTTCTCTTTTCCCACGTTTCCGCTCCACCGACCAAAAACCCCTAAAAATTTCCGCTGGAGCGGAAACGCCCCTCCCCAGATAGCTATTTTAACTAAACTTCCCAATTACATTTGGTGATAGTATGGACTTCAAGTTTGAAGTTAATGAAGGCCCGGTTGACCGCGCAGTGCGCGTAGTATTGGGTGTAGTACTTGCATTAGCCGCATACATGAAGTTTGTTTCCCCACCTCTAGACCTGCTCTTCTACCTTCTTGCAATCGTTCTAGTAATAACAGGTGCAATCGGCTTCTGTGCCATTTACAAGGTATTTGGTATAAACACAAACCCAAAGAAAAACTGAATTTTATCTTTATTTTTCTAATTTTTACATCTCCAAAAATGCAGAAGTGAAAGCAAATTCAAACTAAATTTTCCCTTTGCTCTTTATCCATTTTCTTATTTCCACATACCCAAACAATAGCAGTGAAAGCGAGAGTATAACAATCCAATCATAAACAGTCAACGGCACAACCTTGAACATCTTTGCCAGCGGCTCATAATACAGTATCAAGAATTGCAGCGCGAGTGTAAATATGGCTGTAAACACCAGCCACTTATTAGAGAATAGCTCATATACACTCGGCTTATCAAGGAACCTTGCATTGAATGCGAGCAGTTTTTCACCCACGATGAGCATTGTAAACACCATGGTCTGTGCCCTCACGAGATCCCCAACATAGTTAAGTTCATATGCAAACATCCCAAGGCAGAATACGGTGAGCAGGATAGGCGCCTCTATAAGGAATATCCCCGTATCCTTCCATATAGGCTCATTTTGTTTTCTCGGTTTTCTCTCCATCACATCTCTCTCAATAGGTTCAACCGATAACGCAATGGCTGGAAGCCCATCCGTTACTAAATTTATGAATAATATCTGGAATGCCAGGAGCGGAAGCGGCAACCCGAGCATGATTGAAAGGAAGATTATAGCAACCTCTGCAATATTTCCTGAAAAGAGGTATGCAACTACCTTTTTTATATTATCATATACCCCTCTCCCCTCCTCCACAGCCGCCACAATTGTGGCAAAATTATCATCGCTTAACACCATATCCGCACTTTCCTTGGATACATCTGTCCCAGTAATCCCCATTGCAACTCCTATATCCGCCCTCTTTAGTGCAGGTGCATCGTTCACACCATCCCCAGTTACTGCAACAACGTGCCCCTTCCTTTCAAGCGCATTCACAATCCTCAACTTTTGTGTGGGGCTCACACGCGCATATACCCCTACACAATCAACAATCTCACCAAGCTCCTCATCACTCATCTTCTCAAGCTCTTCACCTGTCACAATTTTTCCATTGCATATCCCTAATTGATCCCCAATGCACTTTGCAGTCAGTGGATGATCCCCTGTAATCATCATCACCTTTATGCCAGCAGATTTGCATTTCTCAATTGCCTCTTTAACCTCCTCACGCGGTGCATCTATCATCGCGGCTATACCCACGAATACAATATCCTTCTCAACCTCCTCAGCAGATATTTCCGCGTGGTCTAACTCCCTATACCCAAATGCAATCGTTCTGTACCCTTCAGAAGCAAACCCCTCAGTAAGTTTCATCAATTTCTTTTTCTCTGAAGAGTCCAGGGGCTTAACCTTTCCCCCCTTCATTATGTATTTAGAAATAGTGAGCATACTCTCAGGCGCGCCCTTAATGTAAGCCACCCTCTTTGCATACTTCCCACCACCCACCTTATGTATAGTGGTCATCCTTTTCCTTCCAGCATCAAACGGGAAGACTGCACTCTCAGGATACTCTTTTATCAACTCATCTCTCCACATATCAGCTTGTGCACCGAGAACAACAAGCGCCCCCTCCGTTGAATCTCCGATAACCTGCCATTCTCCTTTCTCATTCTCTTTCAGGTATGAACTGTTGCACAGCATGCCTATCCTGAGCATCAGTTCATCCTCTTTTCCCAGCATCGTTTTCTTCCCGTTCTGCGTAAATGTACCATGTGGTGTATATCCAACCCCGCTCACATCCACGACCCTATCATTTGCAAAGAATTTCTTCACTACCATCTCATTTCTCGTTAATGTCCCCGTCTTATCCGTCGCTATAACCGTTGTACATCCCAACGTTTCCACTGCCTTCAATTTCCTCATTATCGCCCTTCTCTTGGCCATCCTCTGTACACCTACTGCAAGAACAATAGTAACAACAGCAGGCAACCCTTCAGGGATTGCTGCAACTGCCAGGCTCACTGATGTTATGAACATATCTAACGGCTCAAACCCCCTCAACCACCCGGCCAAGAATATGATTATACATAATGCAATAACCGCGATTGTGATGCTCTTACCGAGCTTCTCAAAATCGAGTTCGAGCGGTGTTTTTTCCTCTTTAGTTTCCTGGACCATCAACGCAATCTTGCCTATCTCAGTACTCATCCCGGTTTTCTCAACTTCTATAACCCCTTTACCCGAGACGCATGCAGTCCCCATGAACACCTTATCATTCTTTTTCTTGTGCACGGGCAGGGATTCACCGCTCAGCATTGCTTCATCACACGCAAATGATGACCCTTCAACAAGTATACCATCCGCAGGAATCCTATCCCCCGCCTCTATAAGTACAATATCCCCCGGGACAATCTCGCGTACATCTATGATTTCAAGCTTACCATCGCGCCACACACGTGTTGTGTTAACAACCATCTTTTTGAGTGCTTCAAACGATTCCTCAGCCTTATACTCCTGTACAAACCCAAGTATTCCGTGAAGCAGTATAACAAGCATGATTAATGTAAAATCGTACGATTCACCCAATAGAAATGAGATCAGTGCGGCCCCAAGAAGGATAAAGATCATCACATCATTGAACTGACTCAGGAAAATCAGCCATAACGGTTTTCTTTTCTTTTCAACGAGCGCATTCGGCCCGTACTGCTCCATCCTCTTCTTTTCGTTCTCCCTTGACAACCCCTTCTGCTCGCCCATCTAGATCATAGAATAAAGCAATCCAAAATTTAAAAGCTATCCGATTTCTTAGGATAGATTACTCCAATAATTAGATATGTTGGGAAACGAAAATGCGAACCAACGATAAAGTATACATCTCCTTTTTTTGGTATCTCATAAAGAAATTTTTCTCTAACTTTTTTATGCACCTCCTCTTCATCCTTGTATTTACCCTCTTTTCTATAATTCTCGCATTTCCTATAAAGCTCTCCAACCTCCCAATCCTCACAAATAATCTCGTGAACCTTCTCTTTGTCATCCCTAAATATGTAGCGATATTTATACCTTGGAATTTCAAGTTGAACCGCTCTTTTACCCATTAAATTTAACTGCCCTCTTTTAACCAACAACTCTTCATAATGTTTATTCGTTGTTGGTTCAAATCCAATTATCTCTACAGGTTTTACCACACCTAACGATTGTACCCTTGGAGTTTTTCTCTCCAACTCTTCAATTGTGGTTAAACGTTCCTTTAACAATCCCTCTATCTCTCGAAAGCTTGCTTCTTCTAAAGGGGTTATAGTTTCAGATTTTATTTTACGGCTTTCCGGCCTACAATCAGAGGGACAATCCTCCTTAAGTTCATACTCTATCCACATTTTCTTTTTGAAATATTTATCGCTATTTTTCCAAAACACCTTCCACGGGATAGGATATATTCTTCTCCATTTCCCTTTATCAGTTAAACCAGCAACACATACAAGATGTTCATACTTTTTGCTGATCTCAGGTACTGCCTTTGCCAAAACAAGCAAGCGTTCTTTCATAGGTGCTCCACCATTATTCCATATTCTCCTAATTTCTCGCTTAAAACACCTCTATGACAGTTATCCTTATTCTGTTCAAAACATAGCAGTGCAATCCTTTTTCTCTTGCCCAAATCAGCCAATTCCTCAACTTTACTTATCTGCTTTGGCAGTATTTCTTTTCTATAGAATGCAAACAATTTTGTATAATCCTTAAATTTTTTCCTATATTCCCCGTTTATTCCCAGCTCTGGGATATGCATATACTCTACATCCACTTTTTCTAAATAGTTTGCAAGTTTCTTTTTAGTAAATGCAAAGTTCATGCTAAACGGATTAGCACGCACATCTACAACAATATCAATATGATTTTGTATTATCAAGTCCAGAAACGAATCTATATCCTTCCCTTCATATCCAATTGAAAACACTCCTGCCTTATGTTCAGTTTTTTGTTTGCCTCTTAGCAGGCTCTTGGATGCATATTCCGGATAGTTTTTGTAAACATAATCTCTAATCTCTCTCAACCCATATTTCCCATATTTCTCAACTATTCCATTGATGATTGTTCTCTCATATGAACCTAACCCTATCTCAACAGAGCTTCTCAGCTCAAGCCCCTCTTTCAAATATCCCTCTTTCTTTAGATATTCCAGGTCAAAATAGAACAGGTTTGAGAATGGGCCGTACTTATAAGGGAAGAAATTGTAAAATTTAATCCTCTTATCAATCTCAGTTTCTTTTCTTATAAGAAAGAGCAATTTATCCAAATACGTTTTATCAATCTTCTGTTTAGATCCCTGCAACAGAGAGATAACATAAATTAGCACGGCCTGCCTTTGGAGCATATTCCTCATATGGATATTCACTTTTTATAAACCTTTGGCCAGCCATATTCCGTCTTTATGCTTTAACGGCATTTCACAACCCATACAATTTATTAATCCTCATACCTCCATAATAAAGTGATGGAACTCAACCAAGAAAAACTTGAGGTTCTTAAGAATAAAGGAAACACTTTAGTAATAGCAAACCCCGGAACAGGCAAAACACTTCTTCTTGCGTACAAGTATGCACAACTCATAGATGAAGGAGTCAACCCAAAAGATATCCTCTGTCTCACATTCACTAATAAGGCTGAGAAGGAGATGGAGGACCGCATAATAAAGATCCTGAAATTGCAGGGTAAAGAGATCGATTATTCAAACCTTAATGTGTATACATTCCATGCATATGCACTTGAGGAGATAGGCCGTGAGGAAACAATCCCCACAAACCTTCTCCGTTATTCAATCTACAAGTATTTCAAGGAGAATGAGACCCTCCGTTATGATGATGGTTATCTCATAGGCACGATAGTCCCAAAGATGGAGAATCTCATCCGCTATCTCAAGAGTTTTGGTATCCTTCCAGATGACATTAACCTTGACCAGGTAAAATCCCAGCTCACAGGATACAAAAAACTATCCAAGGAGGAGATGGACAGGTTTGCTGAGTATTTTGTTGATATATACAGGCATTATGAAGAAGTGAAGAAAGGCATGGGTATAGATTATGCGGATATGCTTCTCGAATTTACCAAGCTCAAGAATAAACGGAAGTTCAAGTATGTGCTCGTTGATGAATTGCAGGATGTCAATACAATAGAAGCGGATATTGCACTCCAATCAGGCGAGACATTCTTTGCTGTGGGCGATAAAAAGCAGGCAATATTTGGGTTCCAGGGAGGTTCCATCCTCAATTTCAAGAAGTTTGCGCATGCAAAGACCTATATCCTGAAAGAGAATTTCAGGAGTGCGAATGCAATCCTTGATTATGCACGCGAATACATTCTCTCAAAAACTACGGATGAACAGCACAAGGAGGAGCTCAGGGACCTGCACAACCCGCGTAAAGGCAACGGCGCCAAACCTATTGTGTACGAACTCCCAGAAGAGGATGGTATAACATTAGCGTGCGAGCTTGCGGCCCGGCTCAGTAAGGAACATAATGAGATTGCAATAATCGCAAGGACAAACCTGCAGATCCTAAGGCTCTCGCAAGAACTCCAGAAACGCGGGATTGAGCATTCCTCAACCTATTTCTCAGCTTCAAGTGATGCACGCACACAGGTAATCTCTTTCCTGAGAGGTGTCCTGAGCAATGACCCGAACGATGTGAGGAATGCAATGTTCACCCCATTCTTTCCCATCCCGATCCAAGATGCATTTGAACTGAGCGAGCTTGGTGATGGGTTTACACTTGATAAGGTCTATGAGAGATGCCCGGAGTTCAAGCGCATACGCGATTCTGTGAGAACGATAGAGGATGTCAACACACTATTCGCAAGCAGGATATTACCCATAGCAGCCGCTTATGGGAAGGAGTATTTCCTTGCAGCGATTGCAATGCACCAGGCGTTTAATGAGGCATTATCCGTAATGGATAGGATTAGTTTCAGGGAGGTGCTCAACTATCTCAAGGCCTCTGATATCCTTGCAGATGAATCCGATGTTGAGAAGCAGATAATACTCACAACTGTGCACAAGGCAAAGGGCAGGCAGTTCCCCGTGGTTATCTATGTACCCCAGAAGATGCGCGATAAGGATAATTTCCAGGATGAGGTTGTGAAAGCCATCCTGAGAACCAAAGGGATAGATGCAGAGGAGGAATTGAATGAGGAGGCGTTGAGGATAGATTTTGTGGCCATGACGCGTGCAGAGGATTCCCTACACATAATACCTGATAAGATTGAGGAATACACGAACGATTATTGCGAGCGCAGGTCATTTGAGATGCAGGGTGTTGAGGGATATGAAACATCTGAACGCTTGAAACGCGCGTATACATTATTCGTAAACGGCAGCATTGACCAATCCCAGAAACTCCTGAGTGAGCATCGCGCCTGGGTAGTAGATTTCATAACCAAGCATTTTGAAGGGATTGACCACCTCTCATTCTCCTCACTTAAAACCGACCCCCTGCTCTATCTCAAGTATAACATACTCGGGCTTGAAGAGCGTTCGTATGCTTTATCCTTAGGGTCAGATGTGCATGCACTTGCACAGGCCATGGTTAACGGTGAGCCGTACGAGATTACTGAGAATATGAAACCATATGCACATAACATTACTGAAATCCTCTCACAGGTTAAGGCACAATACCCAGAGGTAGTTTCAACGGAACAGAAGATTGAACTCCCGCTTGAGCAGTTGATAGGTACTGGTGAAAAGATACGGTTCATAGGGTTTATGGATGCACTGTTCAGGAATAGTGATTCTTATCTCATCCTGGATTGGAAAACTGATAAGGATGACAGCAGGGGGTATGAGCACAGGATCCAGTTAGAAGCATACCGCCAAGCATTATCCAAATCCTGGAATATACCGCTTGAAAAGATCAAGATTGCAGTGGCATACATTGGGTTGAGGCCCGTTGTAAACCTTGGCAGGATAGATTACAAACTTGATATGGGCCAGCCATCCAGCAGATCCTTTGAGACATTCAAGGCCCGCGTTAATGTAATATTAGAATGGAAGAAAAACCCCGACCTCTTCTTCCGGGCCCTTATGGAGAAAGACGATTTACTCTCCCGGGCCCTTTTAGAAGAATATAGAAAAGAGAAAGGTAAGTGATGTTATGGGTTGTGATCTGTGGAGTACACACGAAAAATTTTTCTTCTTTCTTGTAATTCCTCTAATATTAGCCATAATCTATCTCCTACCATTAGATGTAAAAGATGCATATTTCATTCTCCATAAAACCAATTTTTCCATTTTAAGTATGTTTTTGTCAAATTATACACACTCAGATTTTATGCATCTTGCAGAAAATTTAATTGCATATCTCTTAGTAATGTGCCTGATCATAAAATTCGAGACAAACAAATCAAATTTCTATAAAACTGCCTGTTTCTTATTTCTGATTTTACCTTTTATTATTTCTGCTTTTACCCTTCATTTTATCCCAACTCAAAACGCGTTTGGATTCTCTGGAATAGTTGTAGGATTATTTGGCTACTTTGTGTACGTTACGTATGGATACATTAAAGATGTATGGAAGCTTAACGCAGATATCTCTTTTATGTATCTTATATTTTGTATAAACGCATTTATCGGTGTTAGATCCTGGCTTGTTAATGATCTTACATATTTGGCACTTATTCTACTCATTTTAGTTTCGCTCATCCTTTTTTATTACAATTGCTTTTTGATAAAAGACATAATACACCTTCTGAAACTCAAAATACAGCAAGGCTTATCCACTTGCGGGCTTCTTACATTCATACTTGCAGTAGTAGTTACA
>Ga0123519_10013795_pt1 | contig 11571 bp, 10 predicted proteins | sample YelNatPaOPRAMG02_FD_87396 | JGI IMG/M metagenome (GOLD analysis project Ga0123519, IMG submission 87396) | Hot spring microbial communities from Yellowstone National Park - Yellowstone National Park OP-RAMG-02 (version 2) | ecosystem: Environmental > Aquatic > Thermal springs > Hot (42-90C) ... | reverse complement strand
GCTTACAGGATGGAAGATGCGGAGTATGCCATTTTGGTAATGAGCTCGGCGGCAGGAACTATGAAAGAAGCTGTGGATATAATGAGAGAGAAAGGGGAGAAAGTGGGGTTGGTAAGGCTAAAGGTCTTCAGACCATTCCCCTTCGAAGTGCTCCAGGAACTCTTTAAGAATGTTAAGGCAATTGGTGTTATGGACAGGGCAGATTCTGTAAATACAATGGGTGGGCCTGTTTTCAACGAGGTAAGGTCGGCTCTTTATGACCTCAATTCAAGACCAAGGATAATGAATTTTGTATTTGGACTCGGAGGTAGGGATTTTCCTCTAAGTGATGCCCTTTATATAATCAATCGGGTTAAGGAACTCAAAGAGGGTAAGTCTTTAGATTTTGTTGAATATGTGGGTGTGAGAGAATAGGAGGTAGAAAATGGCTGATAATTTTTCTATCAGTTTGAAGGAACTCGCTAAGAGGAATAAAGGACTTGCATCAGGTCACAGAGCTTGTGCAGGGTGCCCATTTCCCGCAATTATAAGGATGACTTTAAGTGCTTCCGATTACCCTGTGGTTGTTGCTAATGCTACAGGGTGTATGGAAGTTACGACTTCTATTTTCCCCTTTGGTGCCTGGCCTGTCCCCTGGATTCACAGTGCTTTTGAGAATGCGGCGGCTACAATTTCGGGTGTAGAGGCTGCCTACAAGGCCCTTGTAAGGAAAGGTGAAATTCCATCTGACAAGAAGGTAAAATTTGTTGCCTTTGGGGGCGACGGTGGTACCTATGATATCGGACTTCAGGCTTTATCGGGTGCAGTAGAGAGGGGGCACAATTTCCTCTATATTCTTTACGACAATGAGGGTTACATGAATACAGGGATACAGAGATCAAGTTCAACACCTTACGGTGCAAGCACTACCACCTCCCCCGCAGGAAAGGTGTTACCTGGGAAATTGCAGCATAAGAAACCTATTGTAGATATAATGGCAGCTCATGGTATGCCTTATGTCGCACAGGCATCGGTTAGTCACTGGAATGACTATGTGAAAAAGGTGCGGAAGGCACTCTCAATCGAGGGACCAACTTTTATCGCCGTTTATTCGCCCTGTGTACCGGGCTGGGGCTACCCAGAAAATAAGAGTATTGAAGTTGCAAAAATTGCCGTGGAAACAGGCTTCTGGCCTCTTTACGAGGTTGAAAACGGTTATTACAAGATAAACTACAGGCCGAGAAATCCTCTTCCAATTGAGGAATTTTTGAAGTCCCAGGTTAGGTTTGCCCATCTCTTAAACCATCCGGAAGCTATTGAAGAGATCAAGAGGTTTATTGAGCAAAGGTGGAAGTTCCTTGAGTTCATGGAAAAAAGAAGGGAAATTGAAGGGATAAAGGAAGATGTTTAAAAAGATTCTTGTACCCATAGATTTTAGTGATGCATCGAAGGCCGCATTAAACTATGCTGTAGAGCTGACTCAGGGAAAAAAGCAAATAGTGTTAATACACGTTTTCCCAGCTAAAATAAGGGAGATGATTGCGTTTCATGATGTCCCTGAAAGGGTAAAAGCCCTTGAAGCGGAGGTAGAGGAACTCAGGAAAAAGGCGGCCTTGGAACTTGAGAAGTTAACAGAATCCCTCAACGAAAGGGGAATCCACGCGAAGTATATCTTCATTGAGGGAGAACCTGCCCAGACAGTCGTTGAAGAGTCTTCAAAGGGATACGACCTTGTGGTAGTTGGGATTCCTTCAAAGAAAACTCATGTTGCAAACACTTGCTACAACATTATAAAAGGCGTCAAGACAAGCTGCTTAGTTGTTAAAGAAGAAAAAGCCAAATTTTCTTTGAAGAAGGTACTTTTCGCAGCAGATTTTTCAGAAGCCTCCAAAAAGGCTTTTAGCGAATTTGCAATTAGATTCAAAAAAGAATTTAATGTTGAAATGGCGGTCCTCAATGTATTCGAGCTTTATCCTTTGCCCTATTTAGAGCAAGGGATTACCTGGATGCTTGGTGACCTTGAACAGGTTAAAAAGAACCTGGAAAAGAGATTGGTGTCAGAGTACGGTGCAAAGGATGTCTCATATTACGTGATTGAAGGTGCCGACGCGGGAATCGAGATTGTTGATTTTGCGGAGAAGGAGAAATATAATTTAATAATACTTGCAAGGGAAGAAAAAGATTGGGTGGAAAAGGCTTTTTTAGGCTCTGTTTCAGCAAAGGTAGTAAGATTAGCGAAAATACCGGTACTTATCTATCAAACTAACTTTAAAGGTTAATGATAAGCGGGTGTAGCTCAGGTGGTAGAGCATCAGCTTCCCAAGCTGAGGGTCGCGGGTTCGAGTCCCGTCACCCGCTTTTTTTGATGGAGGAAAGGCCTTGAGTCTTATTGAAGAGATTTCACAGCATTACAATATTTCTCTTGACTTAGCAAAGGTTTTGGTGGAGAAAGGTGTAAGGAATCTGGATCTTGCTGAAGCGACCTTCAATCCCATCCTTGAAAATCTGCAACCTCCTTCCACTCTTCCTAATTTAATACCTGCTGTAGAAAGAATACTTAAGGCTGTAGGAAAAGGCGAGAGTATAGTGATTTTTGGACACGAGGATGCCGATGGTATAACTTCAACAGCAATTATGGTAAAAACTTTAAGGGTCCTCGGCTCTAATCCTTCACATTACATTCCTTCTAAAAAGAACGAAGCATATGGTCTAACAAAATCAGCAATCGATTACATAAAAGAAAAGTATAATCCGACACTTTTAATTACCGTTGATTCGTGCACTTCCTGTTTTGAGGGCGTTGAATATTGCAAGGAACAGGGTATAGATGTAATAGTTACAGACCATCACGAGATTAAAGAAACACTTCCTGATACACTGGTGATTAATCCCAAAATCGGAGGTGATTCCTTCCCTTATCTTGCAGGATGTGGAGTGGCCTTTAAAGTAGCCTGGGAACTACTTTCATTAAAATTCGGATGGGATCTAAGCCGCATAAGAGATGAAATGCCAGACCTATTCATCTTTGCTGCGATAGGGACCTTAGCGGATCGTGTTCCACTCTTCTGCGAAAATAGGATCCTTTACGAGGAAGGTAAAAAGGCCTTCGAGTGGTACCGAATGAATTTCGTTAAGGCCTTTGAGGAAATAAGAAGGCAAAATGGCTATTCTAATGAAAGGCCCACAATGGAAGAGCTTATTCCCATCATTTCCTCGGGCAAGTCAGTAAATGGTGAGAATTCAGGTGTGCATCTATTGTTGTCTGAAGATGTCGCCTCCGCTGAAGAGCTTTTAAAACCGCTTTGGGAGGCATCTACTAATTGGCAACTGAAGGCTCAAGCATATTTAGAGAAGGCAAAGAGTTTGATAAAAGTTGTTAGAGATTATATTGCTATTGACCTTAAAGATGCAGAACCCCAGTATATTGGTTATGTAGCGAGTCAGTTGAAAGATGCTTTTAATGTACCCGTGATTGTGATGGGTAGGAGGGAAGACGGAATAGTTGTAGCTGAAGTGAGAGCGCCCTATGGATTTAATTCCCTTGATATGCTTAATTACCTGAGTGACCTTTTTATTGATTATGGAGGTCACAAGCCAGCCAGCGGATTCAGTATGTATGAAAGAGATATTCCCGAGCTTTTCGAACAGCTTGAAAGTTATTTTAAATTACATCCTTTTGAAAATGTTGAGCTTTTTTACGACCTTTCTTATGATAAGGTCGATGGTAACCTTTTAGAGGAGTTAAACAGGCTCGGTAATGTGGGGGTTGAAATAAGGGTGCTTTTTAACTCCATTAAAATTGGTGAACTACGCGAAGCTCTGAGAAAGTACACCATTGTCGATCCAGAAAATCTCCTGGACCTTTACCACGGAGACACAAGGGTCAAGGCTTTACTGATTACTTCACCTAATGGGTTTAAGGTCGATAAATTAATCCTGGCTTAGCTTTTTAATGTGATCATATCCGAGCCCTGAAATTTCAAAAAATTGACCATTTAGCTTTCCGTAGACTTTTCCTGAACCCTCCTTCACTTCTCCTATCTTTGTTACTTCTGGAGATTCAATTTCATTTTTGCAGGAAAAGCAAACTTCGTATTCCTCCCCACTGGAAACCAGATTCAAATAAAAGTCTTTGCGGTTTTTGTAATAGTTCAACTCCTCAACATATGGTATCTTATCCAGTTCAATTATAATATCGACCCCTGATGCTTCAGCCACGCGTTTGAGATCGATACCCAATCCATCTGAAATATCAATAGCGCCACCCAAAAGGTATTCGCTTTTAATTTTTCTTATTTCTTTAATTCGAGGGGTAGGGTAAGCCACTTTCTCACGTAATTTGCTAAAAATTTCTGAGTTTCGATCGGGATTTTTGAGCTCTTCGAAGAAGTAAAAGACCCTTCCTATATCTCCAGTGATGTAAACCTTGTCTCCCGGTCTAAAACCATTTCTTCTTAGAATGTAATTCCTTTCTACAATGCCTATGACTGTGGTTGTTATTCTCCAGCGATTACCGTGGACAATATTCCCACCTCCTATTGAAAAGTGAAATTTGGTCTGTAGGGCACTTATGCCTTTATATATCGATTCAATCTTTTCCGTTTGGGGGGCAGGTATTTCTAAATCTATAAGTATGGTAACCGGTTCTCCACCCATTGCAGCTATGTCAGATAGTGCACCCGCCACGGCTCTGTAACCTATTTCTCCGAAAGTTAGAATTTCTTCAGTGAAGTGTACATTTTCAAGACTGGTGTCTACCGTTACCAAATATGCTCTGTCATCGTACCCAGGAATTGCAAGGGTATCGTCTCCGTTGGGAACGATTAAATTGCTTTCGTTACCCCAGTATTTTGAAAGGATCTTAAGCAATTTGTCTTCATTCATGTTGCTCTGGCTTCTGGTAGAGCTTGTAAATCAACTCCAACTTGTCTAAAAACGCCTTTGCGACATCCGGGTCAAATTGTTGACCTTTCATGTCCTTTATGTAATCTGCAGCATCATCAAAGGTCCAGGCGGACTTGTAGGGTCTCTCGGAGACGAGGGCATCAAAGACATCTGCAACTTGAACAATTCTTGCTTCTAACGGAATTTTATCACCCGAAAGACCGTAAGGGTATCCAGTTCCGTCAAAGCGTTCATGATGGAAAAGGGCAATATTTTTCGCCATTTTGAAAAGCGGATATTTAGATTCTCCAATAATTTGTGCCCCAAAGATAACATGTTTTTTCATTAATTCCCATTCTTGAGGGTTAAGCCTGTCGGGTTTATTTAAAATGTAATCGGGGATCGCAACTTTTCCTATATCGTGCATTGGACTTGCGTATAGGATCAACTCGGAGAATTCCCGGCTGGTTTGCAACGTTCTTGCAATCAAAAAGGACACCTTCGAAATCCTTTTAATATGATCACCGGTGACCTTATCTTTGAATTCCGCAGCGGTCGAAAGCATATATATTGATTCCAATTGTACCTCTTTGAGTTCCTCCATAAGTCTTGCATTCTGAAGGGCGGCAGCTGCTTGGGAAGCGAAAAATTTCATCAATTCTATCGTTTCTTCCTTAAAAGGTACAATCTTATTACCTTCTCGTGCATTTATGAGTTGTAAAACCCCGACTACCTCACCTGTGGAGGAAACGAGGGGCATTGTTAATGAGGATTCTACGGCATAATCAACTCCTGAGAGTGCTACAAGGTCAAAGGCGAATCCCCTTTCATGGGCACTTTTTCTATCTGGAAAATGCAAAATTTCCTTTGTTAGTGCGGAATATCCTGATAGGCTGCTTTTAGAAAGGGGAATTTTTTTAACCGAAAAGAGGTCAGTAATGTCGTCAGCAAAAAATTGCTGCTTTAAAACTTTGTTTTTCGCGACCTTGAATATGAGGTGATTGTCTTTTAAGGTGTAAATCGTTCCTCCGTCACATCTCGCAAGCTCAATAGCCTCATCAACTATCCTCTCTAATAATTTGTTGATATCTGGTTGGGAAGAAAGCGATATGCCAATTTCGTACAAAATTTTATAGATTTCAGAGTTGTCCATGTACTTAAATTTAACGTATGCGGTTTGGTTTTTCAAACTTTGCAAATTATCATTAATTTGATGGAAATTCTCAAAGAAGAATATGATGTAATTGTTATTGGGGCGGGACATGCGGGTATCGAAGCTGCCCTTGCCGCAGCAAGAATGGGTGGTAAAGTCTTGGTTGTTACGATAAATATTGATCAGATTGGTCAGATGTCCTGCAATCCAGCCATAGGAGGCCTTGCAAAGTCGCACCTTGTAAAAGAGGTGGATGCCCTTGGTGGAGAAATCGGTGTCGCTGCGGATGAAACAGCGATTCAGGTTAAACTCCTTAATACTTCCAAAGGCCCTGCGGTTTGGTCATTGAGAAGTCAGAACGACCGAAAAAAATATAGAGAGAGAATGAAGCGTGTTTTGGAAAATGAGAAAAACATAACCATTGTTCAGGATGAGGTAACCGAGATTTTAGTTGAGGGAAGGAAAGTAAAAGGTGTTAGGACAAAATCGGGCATGGAATATTATGCCCACTCGGTTGTTATAACTACTGGGACCTTTTTAAATGGTTTGATACATGTAGGACTTGTCTCTTTTCCTGCAGGGAGGGCAGGAGAGTTCCCCTCCATTGACCTTTCCAATAGTTTAAGAAATCTTGGGTTTAAACTTGGTAGATTTAAAACAGGGACCTCTCCAAGGATTGATATCCGAAGTGTGGACCTTTCAAAGATGGAGATCCAGGAAGGGGATGTCCCTCCCCGAGGATTTTCCTTCAGAAATCCAATTCTCAACATTGATCAGTTGCCGTGTTTCGTGACGAGAACAACTCCTGAGACCCACAAAATAATAATGGAATCTTTAGCCTTCTCACCGTTATACACAGGTAAAATTGTTGGAATAGGCCCCAGGTATTGCCCATCCATTGAAGTCAAAGTCGTGCAATTTGCAGATCGCGAATCCCACAGAGTAATTCTCGAACCTGATGGACGGGATACCTTTGAGTATTATTTGAATGGTGTTTCTACATCAATTCCTGTAGAATATCAATTGAGAATGTTGAAGAGCATTCCAGGCCTTGAAAATGTGAAAGTGCTAAGATGGGGTTATGCTATCGAATACGATTATGTTTTGCCTCATCAACTTTATCCTACCTTAGAGTCGAAGCTTGTTGAAAATCTCTTTTTTGCAGGCCAGATAAATGGAACCTCAGGTTATGAAGAGGCAGCTGCACAGGGTATAGTTGCCGGCATAAACGCCTTATTGAAGATAGATGGTAAAGATTTTGTCCTATCGAGATCCGAAGCGTACATTGGAGTTTTAATTGATGATCTTGTAACCAAAGGGACTGATGAACCTTACAGGCTCTTTACATCCCGCGCAGAATTTAGATTGGTTCTTAGAATGGATAACGCCTGCGACAGGCTTATGAAGTATGGATATCGTTTCGGCCTCATTAAAGATTCTGAATACCAGCAGTTTTTAAAGCAAAGGGAGACCTGGTTTGGCGTCATTGAAAGATTAAAAAGCATTATATTGAGACCTAAAGAGTTTAACCAAAGGCTCGAAAGCCTTGGAAAGCCTGCTTTGGAGAATTCACTTTCCGCCTATGAACTTCTGAAGAGACCTGAATATAGCTATGAGGACCTTGTGAAACTCGGTGTTGTGGAGGACTACCCTTATTACATTAAAGAAAGGGTTGAGACAGAAATAAAGTATGAGGGGTACATTAAACGAATGGAGAAGGAGATTGAAAGATTTCAAGAACTTGAAAGATTTAAAATCCCGGAGGATTTTGACTACGACCAGATTCCTGGAATTTCTAAGGAGGCCTTGACAAAGCTTAAGGCGATTAAACCACAGAACCTGGCACAGGCTTCCAGAATTTCGGGGGTTAATCCATCAGACATAATGGTTTTGTACTACTACTTTGAAAATTTGAGAAGTAAGAAAGGATGAAAGACCCCTTAAAGTATGCCTTTACCCTTTTGAAATTCCGATTCAGGAGCGAAAATGAGCTGAGAAAACGCATGAAACAAAAAGGTTTTACCGACGAAGAAATTGAATCTACTGTGAATTATTTAAGGGACAAAGGGCTGTTGAACGAGCGGCTCCTCGCCGAAGAATTGACAGAAAAGTATCAGTCTAAAGGGGTATCACCCAGAAAGATTGAGAGAATTTTAAGGGGTTTAGGTGTAAAGGGCGAAGTAATTGATGAGACACTTCCGGTTCTGGAGATTAATGAAGATGCTTTAATTAAAGTAGTTGAGAAGATAACCCATGGTTCTAAGAAACTTGATCAGAAAACTTTGAGGCGAATTTTGAACAAGTTTGCATACCTCGGCTACACACCGCAAGAAACCTTCGAGTTTTTGAAGAGGCAGGGTTTCGACTTAGATTTCTCTGAGTTCTCGCAGTAAGAAGATAGCACCCACCACAGCGGCGAAGTGATGGGTGAAAAACCTCCAGACTATAACAAATATGCCAAGGATTTCTTGGTTCATAAAATCTTTAAAGAAGAAATATCCAACACTCTCTGCTATCCCTGTTCCCCCAGGTGTGGGTGTCCATAAAAGTCCTCCTTGAATTAAGGATTGAAAAGAGAAGGCCCTACCAAAACCTATAGGTGAATTAAAGGAATAGGAGAGAAAAAACGGAATTAGGCAGATGGAAAGGTGGGAAGCAAAGGATGATAACATCGCCAGAAGAAGGATTTTCTTGTCCGAACTCTTAACAAAGGCAATGGTTGTTTCTCTGAGGGAAAAAATTTCCTTAATAATTCTATCGCTTTTTAAGATTTTTTTGAGTAAATTAGGCAAAAACAAAGCCACAGAATAAAGGAGAAAAATTCCTGCAACCAGTATAGTAGTATAAATGATAATTCCCCTAACAATTCCGGAGGGTGGTGGCCATATGTATTTTAATGAAATTAACACGGCAATTAAAATGGTTAAGTAGCCAATAAAGCCTCGTGCTGCCAAAAGCGCTGTGGACCTTCCCAACCCAATTTTTCTTTTGTTTAAAAGCATAATTTGAACAGGTAAACCAGCGACTTGAAAGGGCGAAACTGCTGCCAAGAAGATACCAACGGTTATAACTTTTATTGCGGTAAGCAAGTTAAGTTTGTGCTCTCCAATGCTTAAACTGGCAAGGGTAAATCTCAGGCCATCAAAGAATACATAGGAAATCCAGGCTAATAGAGCTAAAAATAAATAGGAAGGCTGTGCGCTTTTTAAAGCCTCAAAAGTTTCCTTAGAGGTCGTTTTTAGGAGGATGATTAGCAAAACCAAAACGATAAGACTTACTGAAATAATCAAATTCTTCTTTGATAACCCCGGTATTTTCACGAAAATATTATACTCTCGAGATGGCGGTATTCCAAAGATAGCTTTTAATATTCAAACAGCGGCTAATTCCAATAGGCTTCCCTTAAGGAAAGGCAAAAGCCTGACAGAAATTTAAAATACTAAGAAAATAAAAGTGGCCTTGTTACTCGATTCCAGTGGCAGTATGGAATGGAATGATCCAAATAGGGTAAGAGCTACGGCTTCAAAGGATTTTATAAGACTGCTTTTATCGAATAATAACTTGCACAAAGCCGGAATCTTCGATTTTGCAGGAAGTAGTGGGGACGCCAATGGTGATGGGATAGATGACTACTATTTGAGAGTTCTGCAGGATTTTGTTTATGTTTCAGATACTACTGGCCTCTTTACTGCCGCCGATAGTGCAACTGAATCAGGTGGGACTCCCCTGTATTTGTCTCTCTGGTATCTTCTCGATTATGTATACAATAGAAGAGAGTCGGGATATGGTCACGCCATTCTTGTGCTGACAGACGGTGAAGATAATGAAAGTGATCCAATTACCAGTGATAGCGTAATAAACAAGGCGAAAAGCTATGGAATTCCTATATATGCGGTGGGACTTGGAGATACTGGTAGTGTTGATTTCACTGAATTAAAGGGGGTTGCAAATTCTACAGGCGGTGTTTTCGCTAATGCAGTTGAGGCAAAGGCTCTCATAACCGTTTTCAATTCGATGGGATTTGGTTTATCGCAGGGATATAGTAGGGTGATTTTTAAGATGACCTCCATCCCAGTACGGGCTCCTCAATATTTGGAAAGATTAAAATTACTTCTGGTGGAAATACGTTGACTAAGATATGGCAATTCGTTGCACCATAAACTTAATATCAACTAAAAAACAAAGGGGAGGGGTTAACCCCTCCCCTTCTATTTTCCACCAAGAATTTTTATTGTTTCGCTAAGTAATTCTGTATACCCATCTGTTTGATTTGATCAAGTTGCTCTTCTATTTCGTCAATATGGTTTTCCTCATCGCTTAAAATTGACTCTAACAATGTCTTTGTCCCATTGTCACCGAGATCTGCACAGAGCTTAACAGCTTTGTTATAGGCCTCGATAGCATCATATTCTGCTTGCCAGTCGTTTTTGAATATCTCCTCCACTGTAGAGCCTATCATCACCTTTTTCAATTTTGTAACTATCGGATTTCCTTCGAGGAAAAGGATTCTCTTTATAAGCATTTCCATATGTTTCATTTCTACTTTTGCTCTATCTTCGATCATCTTGTTTAGTTTCTCGTAGCCCCAGCTTTCACACATTTCAGCATGTACAATATACTGATTTATGGCCGTTATTTCATCGGCCAGTAAATCATTTAGTACTTCCAGTACTTTCTCATTTCCCTTCATTGCTCACCTCCTGTAAAAAGTTTAAGGATTTGGAGCTGGATTTGCAAGCATTTTAAAAACTGATGGTTGTAGCTTAATATATTTCTACAGTAAAATGGACCGCGTATCAAAAGTCAAACTTCTCATCGAATCAGCTAAGTATGACTTATGTGGTGACTGTTTCCTTTCAGAAGATGTAAAGAGAGTAAAAGACATATCCCACTCTAAATGGATTTACCCTGAACTTCTACCCGATGGGAAAAAAGTTCGGCTTTTAAAGGTTCTATACTCCAACTACTGCGAAAATGATTGCGCTTATTGTTCTATATCCAAATTTATGAACATAAGGAGACTTTCTTTTACCCCCGAGGAACTGGCTGACGTTTTCATTAATCTTTATCATAGAGGAATTGTAAGCGGTTTGTTCCTTTCTTCAGGGGTCAAAAGAGATCCTGAAAGGACTATGCAGGAACTCATTGATACCGTTTGGCTTTTAAGAAATAAATATCACTTCAAAGGTTACATCCACCTGAAAATCCTACCCGGGGTTTCCATTCAGAGTGTTGAAGAAGCAGTAAAGTTGGCGTCGAGGGTTTCTGTTAATTTGGAAGCACCGGACGATGTTTACTTAAAGAGAGTCTCGTCAAAAAAGGAACTTGCGAAAGATCTATTAGAAAAGCTCAGCAGAATTTCCGTTATTAAAGAGAATCATCCTGATATTTTGAAGGATGGGTTCACAACCCAGTTTGTTGTTGGAGCTGCAGGAGAAAATGACATTCAAATTTTGAAAAGGGTTTATGATCTTTATAGACATCTTAGGCTTTCAAGGGCTTATTATAGCGCTTTCCAGCCCGTTCCAGGAACTCCGCTGGAAAACAAGCCACCT
>Ga0123519_10013790_pt1 | contig 11575 bp, 10 predicted proteins | sample YelNatPaOPRAMG02_FD_87396 | JGI IMG/M metagenome (GOLD analysis project Ga0123519, IMG submission 87396) | Hot spring microbial communities from Yellowstone National Park - Yellowstone National Park OP-RAMG-02 (version 2) | ecosystem: Environmental > Aquatic > Thermal springs > Hot (42-90C) ... | reverse complement strand
CACCTCGCAGAATGGCTGGAAATGGACGGACATCAGCCATGACCTGGGTCAGCGCTACTGCGACTTCGCCCATCAGGATATGCTCTACAAAGTCGAGACTATTGCCGATCTCTATCGCGCCAAGCCCGAAGGCCGGATCGGTGTTGTGTCTGTCCTGGAAGCGGCAACAATGATCGAAAACGAGGTTGATCGCCTCGACGTGCTCTATGGATTGGGCGTGCGGGTTATGGGCATTACCTACTCCGAAGCCAACTCACTCGGCTGCGGCCTCAGAGAGCCAAACGACGGCGGCCTCACCGAGTTCGGTAAGCAATGCGTCAGGCGTATGAACAAGCTGGGCATCACCATTGACACCTCGCATTGTGGCGACAAGACGGGAGCCGATGCCATCGAGGTTAGCTCGAAGCCGACCTTCATTACCCATGCCGGGGCGCGTGCGCTATGGGACTCGAATCGGCTCAAGCCGGATTGGGTGCTCAAGCTGTGCGCCGAGCGCGGTGGCGTCATCGGCATCGAGGCTGCACCACATACAACGCTGACACAGAAGCACCCGCTCCATGACATCGAGTCGTATATGGAGCACTTCGAGTATTGCGCCAACTTGGTGGGTATTGACCACGTCGCCTTTGGCCCCGATACCCTCTTCGGCGACCACGTCGGCCTGCACCACGCTTTTGCTGCCGCCCTCTCCATCGGCGCCACACGCAAAAAGGTAACCGTCCAGGAAGTCGAATACGTCAAGGGTCTGGAGAATCCCTCCGAGGTCTTCCCCAACGTTGTGCGCTGGCTGGTGAAACACGGCTACAAGGACGAGGACATCGCCAAGGTCCTGGGGCTTAACATTATCCGTGTCCTGAAGGAGACATGGGCGCGCTGATGCAGAGAGCCGGCGACGTGGAGACATCACCGGCCTGAAGCCTGTGACGTCTCTGTCGCCTCCGGATCAGCACTCACCACTCGATACTACAAGGAGATAGTCCTATGGCAAAGCTAACCGCTCTGGAAAACGCAGTTTTGAAAGATGTCAGCCCAGATGAGCTGTGGAACACCACAGCCTATCTTTCCGGCATTGAGCGCGTGTCGGGCAAGGAAGGTGAATACCGATCGGTCGAATGGCTGGCCGGCAAGTTGAAGGACTATGGCATCCCATATGATATCTACGAGTTTGATGCCTATCTGAGCTACCCGATTCGCGCCAGCCTGCGCGTTCTCAGCCCAGAGGCGAAAGAGATTCGCGCCAAGACGCGTTCCTTTGGCTTCCCCACACCCCCTCAAGGACTGGAGGGCGAGGTCGTTTTTGTTGAGAGTAAGGTGAAGGGTATCGGCTTCCAGCAGTTGGATAATCAGTACGAGGGCATTGATGTCAAGGGCAAGATCGTGCTGACCGAGCGCGGCGGCCCTGATGGCGTGCTGGACGCCATGCGGGCGGGCGCCATTGCCCACATTCACATGTGGCCGTCCAATGAGGACGTGATCCACGAGATGATCTCCACATCGGTGTGGGGGACGCCAACACCCGAATCGGCGGCACGCATTCCCAGCATCCCGTCTATCTCTGTCAACCACGAGAGCGGCGAGTATATACGCCGGCTTTGCGCCCAGGGCCCGGTACGTGTACGGCTTACCGCTCTGACCGAGACGCGCTGGGCAAAGGAGAAGATGGTCGTTGCCACAGTTCCGGGCAGCGAAGAGCCGGACAAGTACTTCCTGGTTGGAGGGCATCTCGATTCCAGGTATGTCGGCACCACCGAGAACGCCACCGGCAACGCGGCCATGCTCGAACTGGCGCGCGTCCTCAACCTGCACCGCCACGAGCTGCGGCGAACTGTGAAAGTGGGTTGGTGGGTGGGTCATTCCTATGGCCGCTATGCCGGCTCTACCTGGTACTGCGATACGTTCTTTAACGACCTGCGCAAGAACTGCGTCGGCTACATGGATATTGACTCGCCCGGCGTCAAGGGGGCGACGGTTTACGACGAGATGACCTGCATGATGGAAAACTGGCACATTGCCGAGGGCGCAATCCGCGATGTGGCCGGGGTGCCGGCAAAGCGCGAGCGCCCACCGCGTGCCGGTGATTACTCGTTCTACGGCCCCGGTCTGCCATCAATGTTCATGCTCATGGGCAACCGGCCCACGGAAGAGCGCTTTGCCGTCGGCGGTTCCGGATTGGGCTGGTGGTGGCATACTGAGTACGATACCCTGGAATGGGCCGACAGGGATGTACTGGCACAGGACACCAAGATCTATGCCCTGGCCATCTTACGCGTTGTGCAGAGCCCCGTCTTACCCTATAAGCACACGCCCGTCGCCGACGAGATGATCGAGACGCTACGCGGCATTGCTGCTGAGGTCGGCGGACGCTTCGATTTCGAGCCGGTATTTGCGGCGCTGGATGCGCTCAAGCAGGCAGCGCAGGCTGCCGACGCCGCCATTCCGAACATTCCTGCCGAGAAGGCGGCTGCCGCCAACAAGGCGATTCTCACCGTCGAGCGCACGTTGATCCCCATCAACTATACGCGCTGCGGTGCCTTCGACCATGATCCGGCGCACTTTGTTCCGGCCATGCCGTTGATGGACGATGCCCGCAAGCTGGCGCGCCTGGATGCCAACAGCAATGACTACAAGTTTCTGCTCACGCGCCTGGTGCGCAGCCGCAATCTGATCCTTGATCAGCTTGCGGTAGCCACCGAAGCGCTGCAGTCCATCGCTGCGCTGTGATCACCTCGTAAAGACAATGAGAGGGTGTTTTCAAGGCGTGCAACGCCCTGAGAACACCCTCTGTTATTAATGATAAGCAGCAATCAGCAGCGCAGCAAAGACCAGGCTGTGCATAACCTCGATCATCCCCAGCCGCCTGATATTCGCTGTCCGCCGCCAGTCGAGGACGCCGGTCAGGGCCTTACAGGTGACCGGCACGTAGGCGAGAGGGGTCAACAGCGGCACCATACCCGTCGTGACCAAGACGCCTGTCAGGGCGATCGTCGCCAGGTGATAGACAACAGTCATGCTGCCCACGCGCAGGCGCGCCAGGATGGTGGCCGGCGGGTCACTGCGGGTATGAACACGTACCTTCAGCTTAATGTAAAAGACGCTGCCACCGAAATAGAGCACGCTGAGCAACCACAGGCCGAGCATAAAACGCACGTCGAGCCCGCCGGCCACGTAGTACATGACCGGGCCACCCAGCGATAGACCGGCAATGCCGAAAAGCTCGCCGGCCACGCTCATCTCTGCCCGCCGCGCGGCGAGGTAGACGTCGGTGGTCATCAACAGGGCTACCACCACGGCGGCGGGGACAAGCAGCCAGTAGCCGCCGAGCAAAACCGGCCATACGCCTGTAGCCCCGGCCAGACCGGCATAAACGGCAAACCAAAACCAAACGCTGCCCGGCAGGCGGTCGCGGCGGCCACGGGCACGAGCGACAAGAACCAACGGCTGGCGCGCCAGATAGGCGAAAAAGGCGGATGCGAATGTCAATGGTACCGCCCATGAGAGGTGACCGCCGACAATCGCCCCCACAATGAGGGGGACGATTAACATTGCCCAGCCGCCATGCTCTCTGGGCAGAAGAGGTGGCCAGAGTGCTCTAGCCTGGCTTCTCAGCACAGATGACTTATCAATCACGGGTCTGTATCTCCTGGTAGCAGTTGTTTGTGTTTTGTATGAGCAGCGGCTGCCCGCACGGGGGCAGCCGATCCCGGCCCATTCCGGGCGGCGTCCCACCACCCGAATGGTGCATATGTGAGGCCAGACCTGGCTTGCCCATTGCACTATAACAAAAGCGTGGTGCGGATGTCAAGCGAACAAAGTAACTGTTCACGTTTACCCTGGAAGCAGGTGCATCGGCATGTCCATACCTTCCCGCAGGTTTGGGGAACCTGCGGGAAGGTATGTAGACCGCTTTCCAACTTCCCTTACCCTAGCGGTGAACAGTTACCGAACAAAAACCCCTTGACAAGCCGAAGAGAATCGGGTACAATGACAACGTTGGATAAGGGCCACAGTGTGGCGCTGCGAGGACGCTGAGGTAGCTCAGTTGGTAGAGCACGCGACTGAAAATTGCGGTGTCGCCAGTTCAAGTCTGGCCCTCAGCACCATTGATTCCTCCAAGCTCAGGTTGGGCTGTCCAGCATAGTGGGCGGAAGTGGCGCAGCGGTAGCGCGTCTCCTTGCCAAGGAGAAGGCCGCGGGTTCGAATCCCGTCTTCCGCTCCATTTTTGTGCCTTGCCTTCATGGATCAGCAACGTAAAGTCAAAGTCATTGTCACGGTGCACGGCACCGGCCTGAATACCAGAGATTTTGCTAACGACCACATCTCTGCTGTGGCCGCTGCTTTGGGCTGGACTCCGCCTCATCTCCCGGTTTTCTGGGGCGATCTTATAGATGCGGGATCTCTCCTCATTGCCGGCCAGCGCCGGGCTATGCGTTGGCTCCGTCAGCGATCTGGCTCACATGGTTATCTGGCGCTCCTGCAGAGATCGCTTTCGGCCCTTGAACCTGCTATCACTATCCTACATGGTCTGATTGATAGCATCGCCGGCGTTGTCAGCTACTTCCTCATGCCTCGTCGCCGCCGGCAAATCTATGAACGCCTGCAAACCGTCCTCAGCGAAGCCAGTTCGTCATCATCGGGCGTCATCCTCCTCACCCACAGCCTGGGATGCCTGGTTGCCTTCGACGTTCTCTCCGCCGCCGCTCGAGACTACAATGTCGCTGCCTGGGTCAGCCTCGGTTGTCCCCTGGCCATCATGTTTCGTACCGTCTGGCGACACAGGGGTCTCGGTGCACTGACACCGGCAACCGTTCCGCTGTGGTATAATCTCTACAACAAAGCCGATCCTATCGCCGGTGCAATCAGCACCATTCTGCCGTCAGGGACCGTTAGCGACCGACAGATGTCAGGAAACCGCCATCCTCTCCAAGCCCATCGCTATTGGGATAGCCCTGAGCTCGCGCGTCTGGTTGCCGATCTTCTCCGTTCCCAGGCAGTCGTCGGCCGGAGATTTCGCTCGCCTGGTCCGGGCATATAAGGGGAAAACGAGGTATGAGCCGCATTGCTATCGTCAGCGACTCTGCGGCCAATCTTCCTGTTGAGTATCTGGATCGCTACAAGATTCACACCGTTCCCCTGATCCTGCACCTTGACCGCGCCACCTTCCGTGATGGTGTTGATATCCTCCCTCACCAAGTCTACGACCGCCTACGCACCGGAAACTCGCCGATGGTGACATCGGCTCCCTCTATCGGCGATTTCGTACGCCTCTATGCATCACTCGCCGCGTCAGGCGACGATATCATTTCTATCCATACCTCATCACGGCTCAGCGCCATCTATCAGGCGGCGCGTATGGCCAGCGAGATGATAGACAACGCCCATATCGAAATCGTGGATAGCGGCTCGGCAGCCATGGGGCAGGGTTTTGTCGTTCTTGAAGCAGCGCGCCTGGCTGCTGCCGGAGCAGACAAAGAAGCGATCCTGCGCCGTGTTGCTCAGGTTGTCGCACGCGTAGACATCATCGCCACACTGAGCGACCTGCAATATCTGGTGCGTAGCGGACGTGTGCCGGCTGCCGTTGGCCTGGCCGGTTCATTGTTGCAGATATGCCCCATCTTCCGACTGCGCAACGGGCAAGCCCAGCTTCTGGAAATCCGTCGCACACGTCAGAACGCCATCCAGCACATCGTTGACCTGGTTGCTAAAGAGGTGGATGACCATCCTGTCCATCTGGCTGTTTTCCATGGTCAGTCGCCTCAAGAAGCCGAACATCTCAAGGATGCCATCTGTCGCCGTGTAACCTGTGTTGAGGCACTCATCAGCGAGTTTACGCCGGCCATGGCCGTCCACACCGGCCCGGATGTCTTGGGCGCAGCCTTCTTCACCGAAGATTGAGTGGCCAAGCCATGATTGCCATTGTGCTCATTGTGCTATCGTACCTGATCGGGTCATTCCCTACCGCTTATGTTCTGGCCCGCCTTGTGCGTGGCATTGACATCCGTCGCTATGGCACCGGCAACGTCGGCGGATCGAACGTTGGCGTCCAATTGGGGGCATGGGCAACCGTTGTCGTGGGACTGAGCGACATCGCCAAAGGTGCGTTGCCGCCACTGGCGGTGCATTCGCTCGGTGGCGATGATCTCACGGCCGCCCTATGCGGCCTGGCCGTCATCATCGGTCATAACTGGTCGCTTTTCCTCGGCTTCAAGGGCGGACGGGGGATGGCGACGATTCTCGGCAGCCTGCTCGTTCTGGCGCCGTGGGGAACGGCCCTCGTGCTTGCCTCGATTCTTATCGGCAGGTTGATGCGCCTGACGGCCTTCGTCAACGCCATTGGCGTTCTCCTCTTGCCTCTGGTCGCCGTCCTTCTCCATCAGTCATCGGTCATCGTGCTGCTCTGCCTGGCCATTGTCGTTGTGACTGCCGTGAAGCGCCTTCTGGCCAATGGCGAGCCCTACCCCGCCACCATTCCCCCGGGGCGCGTGCGCTTGAACCGCCTGCTCTTTGATCGCGATGTATCACCGAGTGCAGCGTGGGGTGGGCGCGGCGAACGTCGCCAGTGAGGTGGCCTGCTCACACTTCTTCGCCGAATTGGTGACTGCGACGGGCGAAGAAGAGATAGCCAAGTATGCAGATGAGAACAGCCGTAACTGTTGTGCGCAGGAAGAAGTCTGGCGCCGGCGGGCCGGGCGGGCCGCCGTTGTAGGAACCGTAGAGGATGGAACGATACGAGGCGATCAGCGAAGCCATCGGGTTGAGAATGTACATCAGTCGTTGCACAGGCACATCCATGCCGGCAATCATGAAGCTCTGCGGTAGGCGCTCAATGGGATAGAACACAGGCGTCATGAAGAACAATGCCATGATGATAACGTCCATGATGACCTCTGTGTCACGGTAGAAGACATTGATGGTGGCGAGGAAAAAGGCGACACCGAGGGTGAACACGGCCTGTACGGCAATCACCAGCGGCAGCAAGACAATCCACACCGTGATCTGCACCCGAAAGAGCAAAACCACGACGAAGAGGGCAACCAAAGCAAGACAGAAGTTGACCAGATTTGACAGGACCACCGACGCCGGCAGAATCTCGCGTGGGAAATAGACCTTCTTGATCAGGTGAGCATTGCCGGTAATGCTGGTGATTGCCCCCATGACCGACGATGTGAAGAAGTTCCACGGCAGCAGCCCGGCCAGAATGAAGACGGGAAACTTGTACACCTCCTGCGGCCAGAGCACCGTGAAGACGACCGTGAAAACTCCCATCATCAGCAGAGGGTTACCTAAGGCCCACAGAAAGCCGAAGAACGAATTGCGGTAGCGCACCTTGAGGTCACGCACCACCAGGTTGCGCAATAGCTCGCGATACGCCCAGAATTCGCGTAGATGCTGGATCACTCGCCCCCCCGCACCTTGTCATAGATGTCAACAATCCGCTGCCCGAGGCGCTGCCAGGAAAACTCCTCCTCAGCGCGTCGGCGCAACCCGCGGCCAAGGGCCTCTCGCCACCCTTCATCCTGCAACAGGGCACATAGTGCCGACGCGAAGGCATCCACATCACCGGGTGGCGCGTAAACACCACAGTCACCCAGGTATTCTCTGGCCACAGACGTGTTGAAGGCCACCACCGGCAGCCCCATTGCCATATAGGTGAGCAGCTTGCCGGCTCCTTCGGTTGCCGATACCTTAGGCGAAACGGCCACATCGCCCAGAGCAAGATACTGCGGCGTCTGTCCATAAGCAATCCGCCCTGGAAAGTTGATGTAGCCTTCCAGCCCCAAGGCCCTGGCTTGCTGGAAGTAGCCCTCGATATTAGGGAAGCCCATGATCAGGAAATGCGTATCCGGTTGCTGCCGACGCACCTGCGCCGCTGCCTGGAGGAGCAACCCGGTTCCCTGATACTCGGCCAACAAACCAAGATAGACCACAACTTTGCGCCCGGCCGGGATGCCCAAACGCCTGCGCAGGGCAAGCAGCTCCTGTGGGTCGTAGCCATTGCCGTTCTGCCAGCGTGGGTGGAAGAGATCGAGCTTGGCCACATCCGGCACAACATACACTCTGTCCGGTGAACAGGCAAAGTCGTTGGTCAAGAGGGGGACGGCCGAGTTTGAGCTGGCAATGATCGCATCGGGGCGATGATCAACAAAGTGTTCTACTCGCCGCCACAGGCCATAGAAGGGGCCGTCAGGATTCAGAAAATGGTGATCAACCATCTCCGCCGTCATACTGCCCTGGAAATCAAAAACCACCGGAATACCCAAGAGCCGCCCAACGGCCACGCCGATCAGTGCCCCCTCGTGCAAATGTCCGTGAATAACATCAGGGCGCAGGCGGATAGCCTGTTTGAAGACGGTCAAGGCGAGCAGGGCATCGAAGCCGATTTTGTGGCGCGATGACCCCACCTCCACCCCCTTGCGCCAGGGGATAGGCGGCGTGCGTACGATGTCCAGGCCGTCAACATCGTTCCCGGAATGGTAGGTGCAGATGGTGACACGGTGGCCAAGATTCTGGAGAGCCAGTGTCTCCTCCAGAATGCGAACGTGACAACCGTAATCATAGAAGAACGACGTGGGAGCAATGCTCAGGATAGAGTATCTGCGGGGTTGTTTGCTACTCCCCATGTTGCCGTTTCTCTTGCGCCAGCTCGGCATTCAGCCGCAGGCGGAAGCGGAACAGGTCGCGAAAGGCACGCAGGATAACCCGTGGATTGGCCCCTGTTGGCTTGCCGGCTGTGCGCGGAAGGTGTTTGACCGCTGTGTCCTTGATGACATAGCCTCGGGCCTTGGCTCCGGCCAGCAGCTCGGTGTCAATCATTGCTCCGGTTGAGTATAGCGGCACACGCTCTAGAATCTCGCGTTTGAACACCTTGAAACCACAGTCAATGTCACGGCTCAGAAAACCGAAGAGCAGACGAATCGTCGTATTCCAACCAAAGGCATTGAGGCGGCGAATCAAGGGATCGTTGCGCTCGGCACGGTAGCCTGAGGCAATGTCGGCGCCCTCGTCTATCAAGGCAATCAGCTTTGGCGTCTCTTCTAGATCAAACTGATTGTCGGCGGGAGCGAACAGGATGAGCTCTTTGCCTGCCTCCTCAAACCCTCGCCGCAGCGCCCCTCCATAGCCTCTGTTCGGCTGATTGCGCACCAGGCGCAGCTTCGGATAACGAGGCATCAGGCTCTTGACCACATCCGCTGTGTTGTCGCGGCTGCCGTCATCAACAACAATGACTTCGTAATCGCTCGTTATCTTCTCAAGGGCTGTGACGGCGTTTTCCACCGCTTTGCCGACGTTTTCCGCTTCATTATACGCAGGTATAATAGCAGAGATGGAGTGCATATTATCCTCTCGCAACCTGTGGGATAGTGCCAACCGACCCGCAGGTCATTCGCCTTCAACAATCTGCGGGAGGTTGCGAACCTCCCGCAGGTTAGGGGCTATTCCCAGTTGATGATCCAGATGCACAAGCCTGCCAGCGCGACGGTGGCAGCGACCAGAACAAGAGTCTGCCCAGGCAGAAAACCAACATCCTTAGACGCGTAGAGAACCAGAACGACCATACCCAGCGAAAGCAGCAGCCAGGCCACCAGGTTGGGGTGCTCACGCAGGCGTCTCATGAGGGACGACACGATCCCCTCCTTCCACTTACAAGAATCGTCTCGGCGTATTGTATCATAGAGTACACATGCAAGCAAGGCCTTGACATCGGCGCCGTGAACGTGTAGAATACATGATGTAAGCACAAGGGGGAGTAGCGACCGGCGGAAGCCGGCGGCAGGGATCGTCAAGACGGACATATGTCCCGGTCCCGGCGACCAGGAAATCTGGTAAAGCAAGACCTTTGATTCGTCATCACGCGAATCAAAGGTCTTTTTTGTTGCCCGGCGCGATTTGTAGTCTCCCGTCATGCCCACTCTGTCCGGTCGGGGGCAGGCCTACTTTTGGTTTGGGAATAAGGAGGTTTCAACGTGGCAGATTTGCCGCTTTGGCTCGGCTTCAATGTAATTGTGCTAGCCATGCTGGCTCTCGATCTGGGGGTGCTGCACCGCAAGGCCCACGCGGTGTCACTTAAAGAAGCTGCCCTATGGAGCGCTGTCTGGATCGTCCTATCAATCATCTTTGGCAGTATTGTCTATGTCAGCCGGGGGGCCGATTCCGGCTTGCAATTCTTTAGTGGCTACCTGATTGAAAAGGCTCTCAGTGTGGACAATATTTTTGTCTTCGTTCTGATTTTTGCCTATTTCCAGGTGGCACGCCAATACCAGCATCGGGTTCTCTTTTGGGGCATCATCGGGGCGCTAATCATGCGTGGGGCCATGATCCTTATCGGCGCGGCGCTCATCGAGCGCTTCCACTGGATCATGTACCTCTTTGGTCTGTTTCTGGTGTACACAGCCTTCCGCCTGGCAACCAACAGAGCGGAGAAGGTTGATCCGTCACACAATCCGGCCGTGCGCTTGGCCCGGCGCTTCCTGCCGGTTACCGACCATTACATCGGTCAGTCATTTCTCGCACGCCAGGCCGGCCGTCTGGTGGCAACCCCTCTCCTGCTCGTGCTGCTGGTCATTGAGACGACCGATCTCGTGTTTGCACTGGATTCCATTCCGGCCGTCTTTGCCATCAGCCAGGACCCGTTCATCGTCTACACGTCGAATGTCTTTGCTATCCTGGGACTGCGGGCGCTGTATTTCCTCGTTGCGGGGATGCTGCAACGACTGGAATACCTGCAGTACGGTCTATCAATCATCCTTGGGTTTGTCGGCATCAAAATGCTGATTCAGGATATATACAAAGTACCAACCACACTATCTCTCACGTTCATCGTCGTCGTGCTATCTATCGTTGTCGCCGCGTCGCTGATCAACAGAAAGCGTAACCAGGTGCGGCATCAGGCACAGAGCCTGCCGGTTGAGGATGCATAGAATAGGTGTCTCGAGAAGCCGGTCAATCCTCCTGGAAGTTACCAACTCCTCCAGGAGGATTGACGTCTGACGATGCCGGCTTCTGCTGCTTCAGAAGCCTCAGACACCCTCGCACGCTACGGGCTGATGTACTCGATGGTCAGAACCGGTCGTAGCATCACATTCGGATAGTTAGACGGGATGAAGTTGTAGGCTACCATGACATCGCCGTCAACATACCTGATGGCAACACCGGCGTTGGTTACGCCGTTTGCCCAGTTCTGAGCGATGCTCGTGATGTCAAACGTGTACCACTGGCGAACGGAGGTCAGCCATTGAGCGGCCACCGGCGTCGCGGAACGGTCTGTGGGGCCGTTGGCGCCCGGTATCTCCCATGGTGTGCCGGCGTCAGCCTGCAGCCAGGTTGCCTGCGCAGCATCCCATGGGCGGCGCATCTGGAAGACGGCAACCTTCATGGGGCCAACGTTGGTCTTTGCATAGGCATACAGTTTCATTTCTGCCTTCTGAACGATGGCCCCGGTCGGTAGCGCCGAGAGGTCGAACGACAGGAGCGGAACGTAGACGTCGGCGGCGCGCACCGATAGCCGGCCGGCTGTGTCATAGTTCGTCGTTGGCTGCCATCTGTCGAGGTAGGTGTCGGCTTCGGCAGAGACGGAGAT
>Ga0123519_10013788_pt1 | contig 11575 bp, 12 predicted proteins | sample YelNatPaOPRAMG02_FD_87396 | JGI IMG/M metagenome (GOLD analysis project Ga0123519, IMG submission 87396) | Hot spring microbial communities from Yellowstone National Park - Yellowstone National Park OP-RAMG-02 (version 2) | ecosystem: Environmental > Aquatic > Thermal springs > Hot (42-90C) ... | reverse complement strand
TTTTTAGAACTTAAGCGGGCTAAAGAGTATTACTTGGGTCAGTTGAGTATTTCTCTGGAAGATACTTTAGAGCATATGTTTTGGATAGGAGAATCTACCATCACTTTGAATAAGACTTATACCCTAAAGGATATAGAGGAAAAGGTAAAGAAGATCAGTGCAAGAGAGATTATGCTTTTGGCTAGGGAGATTTTTTTGCCCCAGAGAAGAAAATTGGTATTGTTAGGTCCAGTGGAAGAAAGCGAAGGACAACTCTTAAAATACCTCTCCAGATTATAAATGGAAGTCCATATACTTTTTATCCTTACACTTATTATAATTTTAGCAATTTTTTCTTTCCTCTTTTCTGCCTCTGAGACCGCTATCATCGGTATAAATAAGATAAGGTTAAGACATATGGTTACTAAAGGTATAAAAAAAGCAAAGATTGTTCAGAAATTAATTAGCCGGTTGGATAAATTTATCATCGCTATATTGATAGGGAACAATTTTGTAAATATCGCTATCTCTTCTTTAGTCACCGCTATATTTGTGGGTATCTTGGGCTATCGCTGGGGGGTAATTTTGGCAACATTTTTATCTACCTTCTTTGTGTTAGTTTTCTGTGATATTACCCCTAAGATATTAGCTATAAAGCATACGGAGAAGGTCGCTTTATTTTCCGCACCTTTTATGGATGCTTTTATAAATATTTTTTCTCCCCTGATTAAGATCTTTAGCTCCATCAGTAATTTTATTTTGAATATATTTGGGATTAACCCTGGTCAGCGTTCCCCTTTAATTAATGAGGAGGAATTGAAGATGCTTATTGAGATAGGAAAAGAAGAAGGGGTTTTAACTGAGGAAGAGAGGAAGATGCTTCAGAGGATTTTTTCATTCGGTGATACTAAAGTCAAAGATGTGATGATACCCCGTGACCGGATAACCGCTATAGAGCTGGGTATGCCTTTGGAGAAAATTTTGGATATCCTTTCAGAGGAAGGCCATGCGCGTATTCCCGTATATAAAGATAGTATAGATAATATTGTGGGGATTATGTATGTGCGGGATCTCTTATATATTTTAAGAAACGGTAAACTTTTTGTATTGGAGGATATCTTAAGCCCTGCCTATTTTGTTCATCCGGATATAAAGATAAACGAGCTCCTGAAGGATTTTCAGGCAAAAAAGATTCAGATCGCTATAGTAGTGGATAACGAAAGGAAGATACAAGGTTTAGTTACTTTAGAGGATTTGATTGAAGAGATCGTAGGAGAATTAGAAGAAGAGATAAACAAATAATTGACGGATTAAATTTTAAAGGTATAATATATTTTAAATTTTTAATTGAAAAAAAGGAGGAAATATGGCAGAGAAAGGTTTCTGTGTGAAATGTAAAAAGCCACAGGAGATGAAGGATGCCCAGAACGTTACTTTAAAGAACGGTCGTATAGCGGTTAAAGGTAAATGCCCCACTTGCGGCACCTCTATGTTTAAAATTTTAGGTAAGAAAAAATAGCGAGGTAGAGAATATAGATTCAAAAAAATTAGTTATCAAGATTGCCCAAAAAGCATATATTAAGCAGGCGGAAGATCTGCTTGTCTTGGATATGCGGAAGGCCTGTAATTTCTGCGATTACTTCCTTATTGCCAGCGCAAATTCTTCTATTCATATAAAAGCGATTGCCGAAGCAATAGAAGAAAGTCTAAAAGACGAAGGGATCAAGCCTTTCTTCCCCTCTAAAGAGCAGATCGATTCGGGTTGGGTAGTTCTGGATTACGGAAGTGTAATTGCTCATATCTTTTATCAACCTTTACGTAAATTCTATTCCTTAGAGAATCTGTGGCATTCTGCGCGCAAAGTAAAGATACCACTAAAAGACCATCCAAAATGAAAATTTTATCTTTAGAAGAGAATTTAAAGATAAGCATAGGTAAAGCATTAGATTCATTGGGATTGAATTCTTTTAAGGAGGAGATAGAACTACAGATACCTAAGGATAGAAATTTAGGAGACCTTTCTAGTAATATAGCTTTAAAACTTTCCCCCCTACTTAAAAAGGACCCTTTAGATTTAGCAGATTCAATTATTAAAACATTACAATCGAATCTAAAGAAAGATTTGAAAAACAAAATAGAACAGATTACTAATAAGGATGGTTTTATAAACTTCTTTTTTAATAAGGAGTATTACTGGGAACAGTTAAAGGAGATCCTCCTTAAGGCAGAGAAATTTTCTAAGGTAAATTTAGGTAAAAACCAAAGGGTTTTAATTGAGTTTGTCTCTGCTAATCCTACAGGTCCTTTATCTATTGCCCATGCAAGGCAAGCGATAGTAGGAGATGTTTTAGCCAATGTTTTAAAAGAATTGGGTTTTAAAGTTTTTAAGGAATACTATATTAATGATGAGGGTTCCCGGATTGAGCTTTTAGGAAAGTCCGTAGAGGCAAGGTTAAAAGAATTAAAGGGTGAGGTAATGGAGTTTCCTCAAGATGGGTATTTAGGTGATTACATCTACGATATCGCAAGGCAGATGCTAAAAGATAAAGTTAATAAAGATTTTTCTGATTACGCAGTAAAGTTTATATTAAGGGAGATAAAAGAAGAACTCAAAAATTTTGGAGTAGAGTTTGATTCTTGGATAAGTCAAAAGGATTTAACCTGTAAAGGCAGAATTGATAAAGTTATTTCCTACTTAAGTTCTAAGGGTTTTATTTATAATAAAGATGGTGCGGTTTGGTTTAAATCGAGTTCCTTAGGAGATGATAAAGATAGGGTTTTAATAAGAAAGGATAAAAGTTTTACTTATTTTGCTTCGGATATCGCCTATCATCAATATAAATATAAAAGAGGTTTTAGTTGGTTAATTAATCTTTGGGGTCCCGATCATCACGGCTATATCAATCGACTTAAGGCAGCGGTGAAGGCAATAGGCAAAGATCCTAATAGCCTTTCTATAATTATTGTACAGTTGGTTACCCTTTTTAAGAAAGGGAAAATCGTTCCTATGTCTACGCGTAAGGCAACTTACATTACTTTAAGAGAATTGCTCGCTGAGGTAGGCAAAGACGCCAGTCGTTTCTTCTTTATTATGCGTCGTACAGATAGTCACTTAGATTTTGATTTGGATCTGGCTAAAGCTCAACTTCCACAAAATCCTGTATATTATATCCAATACGCCCATGCGCGGATCTACGGTATCCTCTCTAAGGTTAAAGAAAAGATAAATTTCCGTAAATTAGATTATAGTCTGCTTAAAGAAGACGAAGAGATAAAGCTTCTGAAGACCATTACAGAGTTTAAACATTATTTAAATATTGTTTTAAAAACCCTTGACCCTTATATCCTTACCGTCTATCTACAGAGATTGGCTAATGATTTTCATAAATTCTACGATCTGCACCGTGTATTAATTGAGGATAGAGATTTAAGGTCTGCACGTATAGCTTTGATTAAAGCAAGTTTTATTGTCTTACGCAAGGGCCTAAGCCTTTTAGGTTTATCTATGCCAGAAAAGATGTAAAGATGTTTAAGATTTGGAATATAAGTCTACCCAATCTAAAACTACAGGGGGAACTTTCTAAACGTTTAGGAATCACCCCATTTTTAGCGCAACTTCTCATCAATCGGGGTATAAAGACCGTCCGCGACGGAGAGATGTTTCTTAATCCGGATATCGATAGACTCTCTTCACCCTTTAAACTTTTAGATATGCAGGTTGCCTGTGAGAGGATTAAGAGGGCAATAAGAAATAAAGAAAAAATAATGATCTTTGGAGATTACGATGCTGATGGGATAACGGGGGTGGCAATTTTAAAATCTGTTTTAGACAGAATCGGTTTAGAGGCGATATGCTATATACCGCATCGTATAAATGAAGGTTATGGTCTTAACCGTTTAGCGATAAAAATAGCTAAAGAAAAAGATATAAGTCTCCTCATTACTGTGGATTGCGGTATAAATAATATTTTAGAGGTGGAGGAATTAAAAAGAGAATCGATAGATGTAATTATCACTGACCATCATCTACCTTTGGATGATAGATTACCGCCTGCGGTAGCAGTGATCGATCCCAAGCGAGATATTTCTTTTAGTTCCTTAGATGAATTGGCCGGGGTAGCGGTTGCCTATAAATTAGCCTGCGCCATTTTAGGTAGAGAACTTCCTGAATATTTAGACTTAGTTTGTTTAGGAACAGTAGCGGATAATCTACCTTTGGTGGGTGAGAATCGGATAATAGTAAAGAAGGGGTTGGAGATAATTTCTGAGACAAAAAGACCGGGTCTGGTTGCGCTTATGGAGGTAGCTAAGTTAAATAAGGATTATTTAGATACTTTTGATATCGCCTATATCCTTGCTCCGCGTATAAATGCGGGAGGGAGAATTGATACCGCAGAGATCTCTTTAAGATTACTCTTAACCGAATCGGAGGAGGAAGCGAAAGAATTGGCGTATAATTTAAACAGACTTAACATCGAACGCCAACAGATTGAGGAAAAGATCCTAAAGGAAGCGGAGGCAATTATTGAACAGGAAGTAAATTTTAAGGAATCCAAGGTTATCGTTTTAGCTAAAGATGGATGGCATGAGGGTGTTTTAGGGATCATTGCCTCTCGGATTAAGGATACATTTTATCGGCCTACAGTGATGATTTCTTTAAGAGAGAATATCTGCCGGGGTTCAGCACGTTCCATAAAAAATTTCCACATCGTGGAGGCATTTTTAGAATGTCGGGATATCCTAAAGAGTTTCGGTGGCCATCGTCTAGCGGCAGGTTTTTCTATATTAAAAGAAAATATCCAGGTTTTAAAGGAAAGGTTAAATAAATTAGCAGAGCAAAAATTAAAATTAGAAGATATTCAACCTTGCTTAGATATTGATATGGAGTTAAAGTTTGAGGAACTAAAAGAGGATCTTTTAGCAGAGATAAATAGACTTAAGCCATTTGGTGAAAAAAATCCTGTTCCCCTTTTTTATACACCTAAACTTAAACTACGTGCGGAACCCCAAACTTTAAGTAACAACACATTAAGGCTATGGGTTACCGATGGTCAACTTACTTATCCCGCAATAGGTTTTGGTATGGCTAATTTAAAAGATTTTTTATCCCAGATCGAATATTTTGATTTGGTTTATTCTTTAAAGCCAGCGAGGGATAATTTAGAATCTCCGTTTGAATTAAAGATCGAAGATATTAGGATGGGTCCGCCTATTGGCTAGGGGAAGAGACAGACGGTGTTTTAAAGTAAAAGTATTCTACTTTACCTGCCTTTATACATTTAATACAGACATAGACCAATTTCGCTTTATTTTTGAGTTTTATCCAGACCTTGCGTAAATTAGGATAGAACCTTCTTTTAGTAGAACGGGTGATTTTGCTACCGGTTCCGCCCTTTTTCTTAGCTAAACCCCTTCTACTTACGTTACGGCCTACTAATACACCTTTACCACAGATAAAACATTTATGTAGCATATCGTTCCTTTTAAAATGTAGTAGATAAGTATACTTGAAAAATAAGTATTGTCAAGATAAAATATAAAAAAAGGTAGGGTTTAGGAGTTTAGGAAGTTAGGTGAGTTAGGAAGTTAGGTGAGTTAGGAAGTTAGGAAGTTAGGTGAGTTAGGAAGTTAAGTAAGTTAGGAAGTAACGAAATTAACGAACTAACGAAATAATGGATGAGAATGATATCTTATCTGGACTAAATCCCCAGCAGAAAGAAGCGGTCACTCATGGTCAAGGACCTTTACTTATTATTGCTGGTGCAGGTACAGGAAAAACCACGGTAATTACCCGCAGGATCGCTTATCTTATTCAGCAAGGTTTAGCTAAACCCGAAGAGATCCTTGCCCTTACCTTTACCGATAAAGCAGCCCAGGAAATGGAGGAGAGGGTAGATGTATTGGTTCCCTATGGATATACGGATATCTGGATTTCTACCTTCCATGCCTTTGGAGATCGTATCTTAAGAGAAAATGCTTTAATCTTTGGTTTAGATCCCGATTTTAAGGTTCTCACGCAAGCGCAGGCATGCGTCTTTTTGCGTGAACATCTGTTTGAATTCGATCTTTCCTATTTTCGCCCGCTCACTGAACCTACCCGTTATATCGGTGCTTTTATTTCGGTATTTAGCAGGTTAAGGGATGACGATATTTCTCCTGAAGAGTACATTGATTATATAAAAAAACTTGAACTTAAAGTAAGTCAGAATCCCCAGGATAAGGAGCTCCAAGAGTATTACTTTCAGCAGAGAGAAGTGGCTTTTGCTTATACAAAATATCTAAAACTTTTAGAAAGAGAAGGTAAGGTAGATTTTGGAAATCAGTTTTATCTGGTATTAAAACTTTTTCGTCAGCATCCTTTGATATTAAAGAAGTATCAGGATAAATTTAAATATATCCTTATCGATGAGTTTCAGGATACCAATTTTGCTCAGTATCAGTTAGCCAAACTTTTAGCTAAGGAATCAAGAAATATTACGGTAGTGGCGGATGATGATCAGTGTATCTATCGTTGGCGGGGTGCTGCTTACAGTAATGTTTTGAGTTTTATCCAAGATTTTCCGGAAGCAAAAAGGATAAGTCTATTGATAAATTATCGTTCGAATCAGGCTATTCTGGATAGTGCCTATAGATTGATTCAGTATAATAATCCCGATCGTTTTGAGATAAAGGCAAATATAAATAAAAGACTTATAGCTTTAAAGGATGGCGAAGGCCCAAAGTTTTTTCAGTTTGATACCCACCTGGCAGAGACAGATTTTGTAGCCAATACTATAAAAGAAATGGTAGAAAAGGGAGATTTTGTCTATAATGATTTTGCTATTCTGGTGCGTTCCAATTCTGATGCGCGAGGTTATATTGAATCGTTAAATATGTTGGGGATACCGGTGCGTTTCAGTGGTAATCAAGGGCTCTATCAGCAGGAGGAGATAAGGTTATGTATTCATTTTTTAAAATTTATTGCTTCCCCTTCCGATTCCTTAAGTTTATTTTTTATAATTAGTTCTGAATTATACCTTATAGATATGGAAGATCTTACCTTATGTATGCATTATGCTAAAAGATATAATCAGCCTCTTTATTACGTATTTAAAAATATAAATGAGATTGAGCAATTGAAAAACCTAAAAAAAGAAACTTTTTTGCTTATAGAGAGATTCCTTAAAGAGATGGAGCGCTTTTTGGAACTTTCCCGCGTTTTAAGCGCAGGCAGATTGCTTTATACATTTTTGAATGAAAGTGGCTATTTAAAAAAACTTGTAGAGAAACCCAGCTTAGAAAATGAACTTAAAATCCGTAATCTTGCCAGATTCTTTGGTATGGTAAGGGATTTTGAATTGGTAGTTAAAGAGAACCGCACCAGCAATTTTATCAATTATCTTGATCTACTTATCGAAGCGGGCGATGACCCTACGCAGGTGGAGATAGAGCCAGAGATAGATGCGGTAAATGTATTAACCGTCCATAAGGCAAAAGGATTGGAATTTAAAGTTGTTTTTTTGGTAAGTTTAGTAAATGAGCGGTTTCCTGTTCGGCGTCAAAGCCAACCCATTGAGATACCTGAGGAGTTAATCAAAGAAGTTTTGCCTGAAGGGGATTTTCATCTGCAGGAGGAAAGACGTCTTTTTTATGTAGGTATGACCAGGGCAAAAGAAAAGCTTTACTTTACCTGTGCACAGGATTACGGAGGTAGTCGGCGTAAGAAACCCAGTCAATTTATTATGGAAGCATTGGGTGAAGATATAGTAAAGAAAGAAAAAAGGGTTTCATCGGATTTACAGAGTATCTTACGTTTTGCTCCACCTTCTGAAGTAAAAGCTCCTTCTTTAATTTTACCTTCTCAGGACAATCTCCTTACCCTAAGTTATTTCCAGATTGATGACTACATTACTTGCCCTTTAAAGTATAAATACGTTCATATTCTGCGTATCCCAATAATGGAGCATCATACTGTACTTTATGGTCGGGCGATGCATGAAGCGATAACCCGATATCTGCGTTATAAGATGAGTGGAAAGACTCCGGAACCGGAATTTCTTATAAAAAGTTTTGAAGAGATCTTTAGGCCCGAAGGATTTTTAAGTAAAGAGCATCAACAGCAAAGAGAAAATATAGGAAAACAGGCACTTTTACGTTTTTACTATGATGAGGAGAAGAGAAATAAACTGCCCACCTATATTGAGAAGGATTTCTCTTTCATCTATGAGGATAATCGTATCATCGGTCGTTTCGATCGCTTGGATATGGAATCGGATGGTGGTATAATTATTGATTTTAAATCTTCGGATATAAGTGAACAGGAAGAAGCGGATAAGCGCACAAAAGAGAGTTTACAGTTGATGATATATACTCTTGCCTATAAAGAGATATTTAAGGAGTATCCTAAAGAGGTGAGACTTTACTTTTTAGAATCAGGGATAATAGGAAGGGCTTATTTTAAAGAAAAAGATTTAGAAAAGGCAAAGGAAAAGATCCTTAAGGTATCCAGTGGTATTCGCAGTCAGATATTTGAACCCAAACCTGATTATATGAGCTGTCAGTGGTGCGCTTACAATTCCATCTGTAAGTATGCGGTTCTGGCAGATAGATAAGAATAAATTCTTGCATAAGTTAAAGATTATGTTAAAATTTTAAAAAAGGAAGTAAGTATGCCTGACCGTAGGATGTTTGAAAGGTTTAAGATTGATTTACCGGTAAGATTTCTCTGTAAAGAAACCAATAGAGAAGGCAAAGGCAGAATAATTGATATAAGCGCAGGGGGTGGAGGTTTGATTTTGACTACTGAGGAGGTTGGTGTAGGTATGCATCTGGAAATATGGATAGATTTACCCGATAATAAAGACCCCCTTTATATTACCGGTGTGGTAGTATGGATTAATAAGATTGAACCGAATACCTTTCGCGTAGGTGTGCAGTTTGATAGAGTAGATTTTATGAGTATGTGGAGGATTTTAAATATAATTAAACCGTAATTGAATTTTAAAATTAAATTTGTATAATAGTTATTGTGTCAGATAAGTTGATAGGACGTATACGTAAAGTTTGGAGGATAAATCCTAAAACCCGGATAAAAGAAAGTAAAAAGATTTATCGCCGGCATAAAATAAAACAGGAATTAATTCAGAGACTAAAAGATAATGAATAAACAGGTGCTAAAATTGGGTTTACCTAAAGGCAGTCTTCAGGAAGCGACCTTTAAGATGTTTAAAAAAGCGGGTTTTAACCTTTCTGTCTCAGAGCGTTCATATTTACCTTCTATCGATGATCCGGAAATTGAGCCCCTTTTATTAAGGGCACAGGAGATTTCGCGTTATGTGGAGTCAGGTGCTCTTGATTGTGGTATCACCGGAAACGATTGGATTTTAGAAAATAACTCTCACGTCAAACGCATCTGTGATCTTGTTTACGCCAAACAGAGCTTAAATAAGGTAAGATGGGTTCTGGCAGTTCCCCAAGATTCTTCTATAAAATCATTAAAGGATCTTAAAGGAAAAAGAATCGCCACAGAATTGGTTAATGTTACCCAAAAGTATCTGAAGAAAAAAAATATTTCTGCTGAGGTAGAATTCAGTTGGGGGGCAACTGAAGGGAAGGTAAGCGCGGGTTTAGTAGATGCGGTGGTAGAGTTAACCGAAACGGGCAGGAGTCTAAAGGCACATAAATTAAAAGAGATCGATTGTGTATGTGAATCTACCACTCAGTTTATTGCCAATATAAAGTCCTATAAACAACCTTGGAAAAAAAACAAAATAGATGAAATTGCTTTGCTTTTAAAAGGAGCGATTCTGGCAGAGGAAAAAGTGGGTTTAAAGATGAACGTGAGAAAGGAAGATCTCAATAAGGTGTTGGTTAAACTCCCCGCTTTGAAAAAACCTACGATCTCTGAACTCAGCGAAAAGGGATGGGTAGCGGTGGAGACAATAATTGATGAGAAATTGGTTCGTCAGATTATTCCCCAATTAAAGAAAGCAGGAGCGCAGGGGATAGTAGAGTATTCTTTAAATAAGGTAATATATTAAGGAGGTTCTTTATGCCTTGTGGACGCAAAAGGAAACTGCGTAAGATAAAAACCCACAAGCGCAAAAAATTACGGCGTAGACTCCGCCACCTTAAAAAACGTCCTGGGGTTAATACAAAAAGCTATTTATAATAATGTAAAAAGATTTTAATCAAAATGCGGGCGGGTGTTTTTTTGTGTATGGTTTATTTATTTTTTGATCCTTTATGCATAGAGGCAGCTCCCTTAAGATTTAATAAGACATTATCCCATTTTATTATGGCAGGTGTTTATGAATCTTTAGACCAGTTGGATGAGGCAATAAGGGAATATAAAAAGACATTGGAATACGACTTTAGTTCTTCGGTTCTACATTTGGGTTTAGCCTCGCTTTATATAAAAAAAGGTGCTTTGGATTTGGCTGCGGAAGAACTTAAATTGGCACTTAAATATAATCCTAAGGGATTGGAATCGCATTACCTTTTGACCTCTATATATTGTATACAAAATAAATACGATTTGGCAAAAGATACCTTTGAGAGTTTCTTAAAGACCGCAATTGAACTTAATCCTAATGAGTCTTCCCTTTATCAAGTTTTAGGAGAATTCTACCTTCAACAGAATAAACTTAAAGAAGCAGAGGAGGTCTATAAACTTATCCTTAAGAATTTTGGAAGAGAAGACCTGAAGGCACATTTTAAGTTGGGCGAGATTTATGCAAAGCAGAAACGGATAAATGAGGCAATTAATGAATTTAAGGAGGTCCTTAAACTAAACCCTGCTGACCATACCGCTTTAAATGCCTTGGGTTATCTCTATGCAGAAAATGGGATTAATTTAGATGAAGCCGAAGTTTTAATTAAAAGGGCGTTAGAATTTGAACCGAATAATGGCGCTTATCTTGACAGTTTAGGTTGGGTTTACTATCAGAAATCCCAGATAGATTTAGCCATAAAAGAATTACAGAAAGCTGTAGAGTTATTAGAAGATCCGGTTATATACGAACATTTAGGAGATGCCTATTTTAAAAATGCCCAAATGGATGAAGCAAAAAAGGCATGGGAGAAAGCATTAAAACTTGATCCTAATAATTTAGATTTAAAAAATAAAATTGATAATTTAAAATAGATGTCAGTTTATCCGGAAACAGAGATAAAAAGGTTAGCGGAGAAGGCAAAGCATATCCGTCGGATGATTATCGAGATGTTAGCCAAAGCAGGTAGTGGTCATCCAGGAGGTAGTCTTTCTGCCGCCGATCTGGTTACCTGTCTTTATTTTGGAAAATTCTCTTCTGGAGAGCCTATCTTTAGACATAATCCTAAGGATCCCACCTGGCCAGAGAGGGATAGGTTCCATTTATCCAAAGGGCACTGCTGTCCTCTATGGTATGCGGTTTTGGCAGAATGTGGATATTTTCCAAAAGAGCAGATTTATACTTTAAGAAAATTAGGTTCTATCCTTCAAGGTCATCCTGACCGGCGTACTCCCGGTGTAGATGTGGCGAGTGGTTCTCTGGGGCAGGGGCTTTCTGTAGCTTTGGGGATGAGTCTGGCTGCTAAGATTGATAAGAAGAATTATCGGGTATATGTGCTTTTAGGT
>Ga0123519_10013786_pt1 | contig 11576 bp, 10 predicted proteins | sample YelNatPaOPRAMG02_FD_87396 | JGI IMG/M metagenome (GOLD analysis project Ga0123519, IMG submission 87396) | Hot spring microbial communities from Yellowstone National Park - Yellowstone National Park OP-RAMG-02 (version 2) | ecosystem: Environmental > Aquatic > Thermal springs > Hot (42-90C) ... | reverse complement strand
TCCCAAAGCTCAAGAAGACCGAATATCAGTAGCGGATCGTTGCTCGTAGTTGAGAAGTTGATCCCTGTGCTACGCCCGGGTTCCTCGCCGAGATCTCCTAAGTCAAGACCTCTTCCAATCTTCCGGACCATATCCCACATTAACTTATCCTTGCTCAATTTGTAAGCCAACGCGTATGCAAAGAAGTACGAGCTGCCAGCAGGACGTTTCTCAAGCCACCTCGATTCCACATAGCCATCGTGCTTTCTGTCCTCTGGAGTCAGCTTCGTACCATCGATAAGCATAGCCCAGAAGCTGTTTGTCTTCTCATCATAGCCGTACTTCGCACGTGCGGTGAGGTCCTCTAAACCCCATTGCAAGAACTTTCGCCCCTTCGGACCTAGCGTCTCGCCCAAGCGAAGCAGACAGGCGGCACAATAAGTGTATCGAGAACCATAAAGGTCTACTACCGTCGCTTCGGTGAACCGTCCTCCAAACTCAGGAAACTGCTTCTCTACCCGTCGGCTCTCGGGATCTGAAAAATTCTCGGCTCCTAGCTTGGTTTTCGGATGTCTCGCATCCATATACCTCTGAGCCAGACGCTCAGCCCACACCATAGGTTTGGGATCCCCCGAAAAGTGGCTCAGCATGGCTGCTGCGTATACCAAGTCAGTACCTGACATCATAAATGTTAAGCCCTTCCCGATGAAAGGCACCTTTCCGCCTTTATAGTTGTGATCCCAGACACCCGTAGGATCGACACCGTAACTACCATGCCGATTAAAATCTAGGTTGTCCCAGTTTAGAATGTGCGCAGCCCACGCCGCTTCGATAAGTCCGCGCGTAGCTTCCGGGTCAATCTTCCACATAAACTCGTAGTAGGGATAATGGCGCTTAAACTCGTGGACCTTGTTTTCGCCCACAGTTCGATCTCCGAGCGCGTCGTAACACCAATGCCCGCCCCAGTACAGCAAACCGCTCGAATCGCGCAGGTGATCGAAAGCATACTTAACGGCTGCGATCGCTGCGTTCCGATATTTCGGATCGCCAGTGGCGGACGATAATCCATCCAAAACCCGTATTAGTGTCTGCTGAGAGGCTAGATTACTTAGTATCCATCTCTCGCCGTTTTTTTTCCAGACCGGCGGCTCTAGGGTATCCACATTTATCCCATCTACAAAAAGTGGAGTCCTCACCGGTCCGTATACATCACGCCCATAAGCAAGCACGTTATCTGCAAAAGCCTTAACTGCACTCAGGTATCTTTCCGCTGCCATCTTGTCCTGCCCAGGGTCCGACGCGCAAACAGCGGCTGTCAAAGTAACCAAAACCGTAACCATCAATAAACCTCTAACCATAGCCCTACTATCACCCTACAATCGTAATCACGAAGTCATTTGACTAATCAGTCGCTGCAAACCTGCTCGCGTCAACGCGCAGCTGCAATAAGCTGGCGCATCCTCCTCAATGATTCCATCTCATCTCCAGCAGGCCAATATTCCAAGCCAAAAAGTCCCGTGTAACCAGCGTCGTCGATAGCACTTATAATGTTCGGATAGTTGAGCTCGCCAATATCAAGATCATGTCGTCCGGGAACTCCCGCAGCATGAAAATGACCTATCACATCGATCAATTCACGAATCCGCTGAATAACGTTACCGCCCATTATTTGCATATGGTAAATGTCGAAAAGTAGCTTCACTCTCGGACTACCCACCTGGCGGACTATATCAGCACCTTCCTCCGCCGACCATAAAAAGTACCCATGGTGATCAACCAATGTGTTCAGCGCCTCCAAGAAAAGCTGGAATCCCTCCGCCTCGGCGATCTCCGCTGCCTCCTTGAGCGTGTCGATTACACACCTTTTCTGAGCATACAAGGAAACACCCGGACGGCAGTTCCCAGTACACGTTATCGCTGCGTGACAATTGATGTCCTTGCAGACTTTAATAGTTTCCCTCAAACGGGCGATGTATTTGGGACGATCCTCGGGATCAACCAAAGACCCTCCTATGCTACCATCTGGCGCATTGACAACCGCGTTGTTGATCCGAATCCCGTTGTCGGCGCAGAACTTGCCAAAAGCCGAAATGCCCCGGTCTACTCCCCCCATATCATAGAACCAAAACTCAACTGCATCGAAACCCGCATCCAGCACGCGCTTCGCTCGCTCCACCAACGGCAAATCTTCGAAAACAGCCTCAACGCACACGTCCACTCTGAGCATCGTCGACCTCCTACTACTTCTTAACGTGTTGAATCGTGCGATTTCAGAAAGCCGTGACCTACTCTCACGCTAGCTCCCTATCAATGCCTCGCAGAAACTCCAGCGCCTTCTTGCATTCAGCTTCAAAATCATTCCACCTGCACTCTACGGACATCCTACCATTGTAATCTACAGCGTACAGCCGTTCCAGAAATTCCCGATTCGGATACGAACCACTGCCCGGATAAAAGCGACCTGTGTCCGCAGTATGAGTGTGCACGAGATATGCTCCAGCATCTACTATGTGTTCAAGAGGTTCGTTTTCCTCTTGCATGTGGTAAAGGTCCGCCAGTACCCTCACAAACGGATGATCTGCCGCACGAGCAAGCTCCAAAGCCTCCGCAACAGAATTTATGATGTTGCTTTCCTTGGTGTTCAAAGGTTCGATTGCAATAGTTATCCCGTGTGTTCCAGCGATTTGCCCAGCGAGACTCACAAATTCGACTAGTTGATTCCAAGCCTCATCTCGCGGAAAATCCTCCGGCACATTTCGCGCACCGCCGCTACCAAACACTACAATCTGCCCACCGAGTTCCTCTATTCGCTCGAAAGCAGTGCGTAGGTAGCGCTCGACCCGATACTTGTCGACTTCTGGTCCCGTGACCTTCATATCCCCCGGCAACAAGCAATTCCAAGCCTCCGGCACAATACTAAGCCCGCGTACCTGCTCAAGAATCGGTTCAAATTCTGAATCTGGCAATTCTGCCTTTACAGTAGATACGGGCAGCTCCACGTAATCGTAACCCGCCTCCTGAATAATCTCGGCCTTATCCAAACCAACACAGCAACCAAATCTCATTTGTTTAGAATTGACCTCCCGATACAGTTTAGTTACGCATCACTGCATTATATGAACGCAGTTACCTCTCCAAAAAACGAAACCTCCTTCGTATCCTTGCCTTATCGCAGCGCGCTCCTACCAAGGTTTGCGCCCTGATCGATCAATTGACGTTGTAAAGACCTTACGTCTAAGTCTCGAGGCGCACAGTGCCATCTCGCACACAACGCCGCAGCGGTCCCGGCAGCCTGTCCTACGGCAAATGCAATAGGCATAACACGCAATGATGAATGAGCTTCGTGGGTCGCCGAAATCGGCCTACCTGCAACCAACAAGTTAGAAACGTTTAACGGTACGAGACATCTATACGGAATATCGTAGCTCTCCCCAGGCGGAAGATGTTTGATGACGGTCCCGCCTCCGTCAGGGTCGTGTATGTCTACTGGATACGACCCACGAGCTATGCAATCGTGAAACTTAGCAGCCGAAAGCACGTCTTCGGCAGTCAATACATATTGACCAACTATTCGCCGCGTCTCGCGAACGCCTATCTGTGTACCGGTAGTCGCCAAATACGATCTCTCGAATCCAGCAACATCGCTGCGCAAGAATTCGCAAATCTGCTTCGCTTGTCGCCGACCTATGATTTCAGCACGCGTTAAGTCTCGTGCAGATGTACCATCAAGTTTTATAACCCTTGTGGTGTTGAAATGCACTTCACCATCGCGAGTCGTAAAGAAATAGAGCACGTCATTGCGGGGACAGTCGATGCGACCAGCTTCTCGAGCCGCCGAGTACAATCTGTTGATCTCTTCTCTAGGAGGCATGCGGTCGATTTCAACGCCAGCCATACGGAAGTTCAAGGTCATCGGTTGCGTTAAGCCATCCCCAGGTCGACCCTTTTCGCACGGAACCCAAGCCAAACAGGCGAGATCGGCATCACCTGTGGCATCGACGTACACTTTTGCTCTGATTTCTCGTTCTTGGGGTTTGGCTAGAATTCTTATAGAAGTGATCTTGGATCTCTCGATCTTAGCACCACATACGAAAGCGTGCAGGAGGAGCTTTACACCAGCCTGAAGGCAAATCTCATCAGCTGCCACCTTGAGCAGCTCCGGGTCAAAAGCCCAATTCTGTCTAGGACCTCCCCACCCACCCAAGAATGATAACCGGTCGATAATCTCCTGAAAGATACCCTGAACAATCTGCTCAGAACCAGCAAAAAACGTCATGAACGGGTTCACTAGCCCCGCCGTTGCCATCCCACCCAGGAAGCCGTACCGCTCGATAAGGAGAACTTCAGCACCGGTCCGCGCAGCAGCAACGCTGGCAGCTATCCCCGCCGGTCCTCCGCCGCAAACCACCACATCATATAAATTGTTATCTTCTGACATACCCTGTCAAAAACCCGATTACAGGAACGAACGTCGCCCGGGCTTTATCAACGCTACCAGCACCTTATCTCGTATAAAAACTCACCCGGTGTTCGTGATACTCTTCCATATTATCAGAAAACGCCAAAAGGATTCTCGCTCGGATAGCTCACCGTTTTAGGCAATGGCACGCCGATATCGTCCACGCCCAACAACCTCATCGCGTCGAACAATACTCTGCCACTGTGCTCAAACGCCACCGCTCCGTGGTGCGGAAATCGCTTTTCTAGTAGCACGTGCCTGTAGAAACGAGCAAAATTCGGTATCGCGAAAACGCCTATTCCGCCGTGACTCCTTGGGTCAATATCCAGGATTTCACCTTCCGCTATGTAGCTCCTGAGCTCGTTATCCACACTTGCTTGAAGACGGAACCAGGTCGCCGGACCAGGTCGCAGCTGACCATCTAACGTGCCGCGCGTTATGCTCGCGGGAGAACCTGGTTCTTCCATCAGCCGCTTCATTATAAGCTGGTATTTCATTGAACAAGTCTTCATGCAACACGCTGGGGTATTGCCACAGTGGAAGCCCATAAACAAATCCCGGGGCTCTGCCCCTTTCAGATCCTGTCCTTCGATCAGATCAGTAGGAACGGTGTTGTTTATGTCTAGCAATGTCGCCGGAACTCCACTTGCAAGGTAAGCTATATACTCGCTTACGGCGCCATAAATGTCCACCTCGCAAGCCACCGGCATCCCTTTGGCACACAGCCTTCCATTAACATAGCAGGGCACGAAGCCGAAAAACCTCTCAAACGCTGGCCAGCACTTGTTAGCAAACACCGCATATTGCCGCGACCCAAGGTTATCTTGCGCAAACCGCCGAAGTGCCACCTCAAAACGAGCTAGCGAAGGCAACAAATCCGGATAAGTATTTCCCGGTCCCAGCTCTCGAGCCATATCACTCGCAACCGATTCTACCTCTGGGTCCTTCTCGTCCACAGAATTGAAAACCGACAGCAGATCAAGCTCGCTATTCTCCATCACCTCAATTCCGAGGTCGTAAAGCGGCTTAATAGGGGCATTGCACGCGAAAAAGTCCTGAGGTCGCGGACCAAAGCTTATGACTTTGAGCCCCGCAAGTCCCAAAACCACCCGCGCCACTAGCTCAAAGTGCTTGACGACCGTAGCAAGTTCCTCCGGCAGCCCGATCGGCGAATCAGGAATGTAAACCGGCACACCTCTTAATGCGAAATTGTAGCAAGCGCTAAGCATGCCGCAGTAGGCGTCGCCCCGGCCGTCAATCAGGTCCGCACCACTTTCTTCCGCCGCCCCGCACACCATAACCGGACCTGGAAATCTCTCTGCAAAAATAGACAGAGGCCCCTCCGGACCAAAGTTGCCGAGATATATGACCGCTGCATTCGCTTCAACACGACGGCATTCGTCGAGCGCCGCAAGAACAGAGTTCTCGTTTTCGATAATAGTATCGCAGCCGTGAAAATCTATTCCCAGCTTCTCACACTCTGCGGTTAGTCTCTGGAGCCGCCGTCGGCTCAATTCGATCGGAAAGCAATCGCGACTAACAGCAACTATTGCGAGTTTTACCTTCGGTGCATTAGGAAGCGCCATCTATTTTTCTCCTAATCGATATCTGCAAGCTGCAATATACGCGCTAAAACGGTATGCAAACGATCAACACGTCATCAATAGTCCACAAGTGCGCAGGTTAGTTCTCCTTCGCATACGACTTCATCTTCCACCTTCGATTCACATCGTATGCGATATATGCCTCGCCGATTGAACACCAACTCCACAGTAGTTACAATCCGATCTCCGGGAACCACCGCTCGCCGAAACCGCACTCCATCAATGGCTGCGAAGTAGGCAAGCTTGCCCTTGGCTTCCGGATGAAGCATCAGCAAATAGCAACCGACTTGCGCCATGTGCTCGACGAGAAGCGCTCCGGGGAAGATTGGTTTGTCGGGGAAGTGACCTTGAAATACCCTTTCATTCGCTGATACGTTCTTAATACCTACGCAGCGAGTGCCCTGCTCGTTGACTTCTATTATGCGGTCGACAAGCAAGAATGGATACCTGTGAGGTATGACTTTTCTGATCTCCTCAACGTCAATCACGTCACATCACCGGTCGCTGCCCATTCACAACCTCTGAGGAGGGCGTCTCTGAACCCCTCGTTCTCAAGTGCCCGCATGTCTCCGCCTTCCCAGACGTGTCCCAAAACGTGGTGATACACACGCCCCTTGCCATACTCGGTAATAACCATAACCGGCTCGTCGCGCCCCGTTCCTCCCTTTTCAGGATTCGACCAAGCAGTTGCCAGCACCCGATACGGAACCTCAGGCATGTGAACCAGTCGGTGATAGAGCTCATCCCAAGTCCGAAAGTTCGAAAGTCCCCTAGTTATCGGATGATCTGAGTCTACCACGTTCACCTCGATTTCTTGGAACTCGCTGTGACCTGTTCCCTCTCGCCAGAGCAAGCCTACCATCTTTTCATACTCGACCCACCCGGGAAACGCATTGTCAGCAGCGTGCATTACAACCAGACCTTTGCCACCTGCGATTGCAGACTCAAAGTTCTTCCTTGCGATATCACTCCACTCAGGACCATTATAATCCGAAAAAATCAAGTCGTAACCGTCGAGTTCGTACGCGTCTTCCAACACTGCGGACGGGTTCTGCGTAATAGTCACTTCGAACTTTCCCGACTCCTCAAGCACGTGTTTGCAAAATGGGGAGGAGCGTCGCCAATCGTGGTTGTTAGCTCCCGAAAGGAGAAGACATTTTATTGTTGCCATGGCCTACCTCACTTTTGGCCGTACTTCTCTTGATAACGCTTATACGCGCGCTTTACTTCTTCCTCCGGAATTGGAATCGGGGTTCCCTTAAGCATAGCAAGGTGAACAGTCTTTGCGACGTCCTCACACATAACTGCAGCCTTAAGGGCTTCCTTCGGATCGGGACCTATGGTAAAGACGCCGTGGTTCTGGAGAAGAATAGCACGGCACGTGCCAATATGCTTGACAACCGCCTCACCTATTTGTTCCTCACCGATCTGGGCGTAAGGCGCGCACGGTATTGCCTGCCCAAATTCGTCTGCTATTGCTGTAAGAACCACAGGGATTGGTTTGCCCAGTGCGGCAAAACTAGTAGCGTAGTTGGAGTGTGTGTGTACTATGCCGTTTACGTCCGGTCTATGGCGATATATATGCGCATGCGTGCGGGCATCCACAGAGGGCTTCAGACTACCTTCCACAACATTGCACTGCAGATCGATAACAACCATCATTTCTGGGGTAAGCTCATCAAATGGAACGCCACTCGGTTTGACAACCACGTAACCCGTCTCCGGGTCACGACCACTTGCGTTTCCACTGGTCATGGTCACAAGTCTTTCCCGTGGGAGCGCCTTGTTGATTTCGCAGACCAGCTGTCGCAATTCGGGCAAGAGCATATTCTTCTACCCTCCAATCAGTACTTCACCTAGCCGTGCCGCAGCGTAAAACCCAACGAGCTTTCCCGTAAAAAACGTTACCGAAAGCAACGCGCTTTCCGGGATCAAACTTTTTACGATTTCAGTTTTTCCTGCAGAAGCTTGTTCACGGTTGCGGGGTTAGCTTTACCTCTTGTCTCCTTCATAACCTGCCCCACAAACCAACTCAGCAGCTTTACCTCTCCGGCGCGGAACCGCTTTACCTCGTTCGGATTCGCTTCTAGTACTCGATTCACTATAGACTCAATGGCTGCCTCGTCGCTGACTTGTTCCAAACCCTTCTGCCTAACTATTTCGAGCGCAGTTTTGCCAGTGGAGAACATTTCCTCAAAAACGGCTTTCGCAGTGTTCCTGTTTATAGTCCCCGCGTCCACCATTTCTAACAACCCGCAGACGTGCCCAGGCGTCAGGCTAGTCTCACCTAACGATTTCCCAGTAGCGTTCAGTAGCCTAAGCAGCTCTGTGGTGAGCCAATTCGCAACAACCTTCGGATCTCTGTAGCCTGAAACGCAGGCATCATAAAACTCCGCCAGTTCAGGAGAATCAACCAATACCTCAGCATCCGCCATCGGGATGCCGTAATCCGACGTGAACCGCTTTAGCTTAGCCATCGGCAGCTCGGGTAACTCTGACCGAAGTTTCTCAATCCACTCATCGCTGAACTTAAGCGGCACAAGATCCGGATCGGGAAAGTAACGATACTCCTGCTCAAACTCCTTAGAGCGCATCGGCACAGTGACCCCGCGTTCATCATCCCAACGTCGCGTTTCCTGCATCACTGTGCCGCCCTTTTCCAGCACTTTTATCTGTCGCTTGATCTCATAATCTACTCCTAGGTACACAGCCCGGAACGAATTCAGATTCTTGATTTCTGTTTTGGTTCCAAACCCCTCCTGTCCTTTAGGTCGAACTGAGACATTCGGTTCACACCGCATGCTGCCCTCTTCCATCTTTACGTCAGACACTCCAAGGTACAGCAGAATCTGCCGCAACCTTTGCAGATACTCGCGCGCTTCTTCAGCCGATTCAATCTGGTCAAGCCCCTCAGGAGGTGGGTTCTGTGTAACAATCTCCATTAGCGGAACACCACTGCGGTTATAATCGACATAGCTGCGGTTACCTGCAACGTGCACCAGCTTGCCGGTGTCTTCCTCCATGTGAACGCGACGAATGGCAATTCTTTTGGTTCTGCCCCCAGCCATTATTTCGACCCATCCATTTACCCCGAGAGGATAGTCATACTGGGATATCTGGTAGTTTTTGGGCAAATCGGGATAGTAGTAATTCTTGCGATGAAAAACGCACTGAGGAAGAATGGTACAATTCAATGCCAATGCGGCACGAGCCATGTACTCGACGGCACGTTCGTTGACCACGGGCAAACTTCCGGGCAGTCCCAAACACACAGGGCAACACCGCGTATTCGGCTCGCCTCCAAACGCGACTTCGCAGCCGCAGAACATCTTTGACCGCGTCCGCAGCTCAACGTGTACTTCCATTCCTATAACGGGTTCATACTCAGCCATTTCCAGCCGCTCTGCAACCTAGTCCAATTGCGCACTTAAAAAACATGCCTCGATATACACAGCTTATAGAGGCGGTTTCACACGGTGATAATCAGTGTGCTGCTCGTAGGTAAAAGCCACGCGTATCAGAGTTTCTTCATCAAGACCTCTCGCCATTATCTGCAAACCAATCGGCAGTCCATCTTTAAAACCGCACGGCACAGAAATTCCAGGAATGCCCGCTAAATTAGCCGGGATAGTGCATATGTCGGCAAGCTTCATGGCGTATGGATCGTCTGCTCTCTCCCCTATACCGAAAGCAACTGTCGGTGAGGTCGGAGTGATCAAAACGTCGAATTTTTCGAAAGCCTTGTCAAACTCTTGCCTAAGCAGCGTTCTCACCTTTTGAGCTTTCAGGTAATAAGCATCATAATAGCCAGCAGATAGGGCGTAAGTGCCTATCATAATCCGCTGCTTAACCTCTGCACCAAAACCCTGTTCGCGCGTTTTTTCGAACATTGAAACGATGCTACTCTTTGAACCCAACGTCTGACGAGTCACCGTATCAGGATCCGGATCTACTCTCAAACCGTAACGAACTCCATCGTACCGTGCAAGGTTCGAACTACACTCCGCAGGCGCGATTATGTAATACACTGCTAACCCATACTCAATGCTTGGTATCGAAGTTTCCTCAGCTTCGGCACCGAGCTCAACCAAAAGATCGACGGCTTTGCGAACTGCAGTTTCGATGTCGGGATCAGTTCCCATTGCGAAAAACTCTCTCGGAACCCCGATTTTCAAACCCTTTACGTCGTCCCTCAGTGATAGCGTAAAATCAGGGACCTCTACATCCAGCGACGTCGAGTCCCGCGGGTCCTTACCACAAATGGCATTCAGAACGATCGCGCAGTCCGTTACATCTTTCGTGATAGGACCAATCTGATCAAGCGAGCTCGCAAAAGCCACCAGGCCATATCGGGAAACTCGTCCGTATGTGGGCTTCATCCCCACAACACCACAGAATGAAGCCGGTTGCCTAATTGATCCACCCGTATCCGAACCCAGTGCAAAAGCACACTCATTTGCAGCCACAGCCGCAGCAGAGCCGCCGCTTGATCCGCCTGGTACGGTGTCGAGGTTCCAAGGGTTCCGAGTGACGAAAAAGGCTGAATTTTCAGTTGACGAGCCCATCGCGAACTCGTCCAGATTGGTTTTCCCAATGATCACAGCCCCAAACTGCCGCAGCCGTTCAACAACAGTCGCGTCGTACACGGGCTTGTAGTTCCAAAGAATTTTCGAAGCGCAAGTCGTGAGTATACCGCGGGTGCACATATTGTCTTTGATAGCCACGGGTATACCAGCAAGAGGCGGCAGAGAATCACCCCGACGTATTGCTTCGTCCGTAGCATCGGCTTGTTTGAGCGCTTGTTCTGGGGTAGTGGTTATGAATGCCCTAATCTGAGGGTCCAAGGATTCAATTCTATTTAAGAATGCTTCTGCAATCTCCCTCGCACTAACTTGCTTCGTAAGAAGGAGATCTCGAAGCTCGTGTATTGTCAGTTCCCAGAGATTTTCGGCCATTACGGTACGCTGTCCTTTAAATTCACGCCTGAGGCTGCTATAGGTGCGAGTAGGATTTCGCCTCTATGTTTCCACAACTCTCGGGACTACGAAACAGTTCTCCGCAACCTCGGGTCCGTTCGCGAGAACCTCCTCAACAGGCAATGATGGACGCGGCTCATCCTTGCGAAAAACGTTGTAAACGGGGATCACGTGTGAAGTAGGCTCCACGTTCTCGGTATCCAGTTCCTGCAGTCTCTCAAAGTGTTCAAGCAAGCGGTTGATGTGGCCAGTCAGAGTCTGCTTCTCTTCCTCTGTCAACTCGAGTCGAGACAACCGCGCCACGCTTTCGATGTCCTCAGCAGTTAGCTTCATAAGTCCTGTTCTTCAAACCCCATAAATCCTAGCGTTAGCGATTCGGCTAAGATTTCTTGTCACTGCCAAATTATAGCACCCGCCATGCCGCATCATCAAGAGAAATAGCCTATTTTGTGAATGCAACGCGATTATGTCCCCTGGTATCTGCAGAGGGATAATGTCCCCATGCAGAGAGGAGTAATCGCGATAACACAGAAGGAAGCTACGCGCTACGATGTGCTA
>Ga0123519_10013778_pt1 | contig 11580 bp, 13 predicted proteins | sample YelNatPaOPRAMG02_FD_87396 | JGI IMG/M metagenome (GOLD analysis project Ga0123519, IMG submission 87396) | Hot spring microbial communities from Yellowstone National Park - Yellowstone National Park OP-RAMG-02 (version 2) | ecosystem: Environmental > Aquatic > Thermal springs > Hot (42-90C) ... | reverse complement strand
GAAGTCGGTAATTTAGAAACTATCCGAGACTTCACGGATGGGAGAGATGCAGTTAAGGCGTTGTGGCTCCTTGCCCAGAAAGGGACTCCAGGAGAGGTCTATAGTCTGTGCTCGGGTAAAGGGTATAAAATGAGAGACATCCTAAATCTTGCTATATCTCTGTCGGGGCTGAAGGATGTTGAAGTTAGGCAGGTTCCTTGGAAGATGAGACCCTACGACGACCCGATCTACATAGGTGATAACTCTAAGCTTCGGAGGCTAGGGTGGGAACCAAAGATCCCAATGGAGAAGACTCTGACAGACATGCTTGAATACTGGAGAAAATATCTGTGATGAAGCTTAAAGATAAAATTGCCATCATCACAGGTGCTGGTAGGGGTATCGGGAAAGCTATAGCTTTGGCCTTTGCAAAAGAAGGTGCAGATTTAACTGTTGTTTCTAGGACTTTAGCCGAAGTTGAGCAGACCGCTAGAGAGGCTGAGGAGTTTGGTGTGAGAGTCTTACCGCTTAAGGTTGATGTTTCTAGGGCTGAAGAAGTGAATAGTATGGTTGAGGAAACTCTTCAGAAGTTTGGAAAAATAGACATACTTGTAAACAACGCTGGGATTCTAGGTCCTGTTGGTTTGCTCGTTGAGAACAATGTTAAGCTTTGGATTGAGACTGTGAACGTCAACCTGATCGGCACTTTCCTCTGCTGTAGAACTGTGCTTCCCCATATGATGAATCATAGGAGTGGGAAGATCATAAACCTCTCAGGTGGTGGAGCTGCTTATCCTAAGCCTAGGTTTTCAGCCTATGCATGCTCCAAAGCCGCTGTTGTGAGGCTTACGGAAACCCTTGCTGAGGAAGTTAAGGACTATAACATACAAGTTAATGCCATAGCTCCGGGAGCAGTTAAGACTAGGATTGTTGAGCAGATAGTTGAAGCTGGCGAAAAGGCTGACAAGAACACTCTAGCTGAAGCTAGAAAGGTTTTAGAAGGTGGTGGCTCCGGATTCGAGCCTGTAACAAGCCTAGCTGTCTTCCTAGCTTCCGAAGAGTCTGACGGGCTTACAGGACGATTGATAAGCGCCGTCTGGGATGATTGGCAAAGCCTGCATGAGGATAGGATTAGGTGGACTATGGAGAAGGGCTACTACACGCTTAGGAGAATAGATGAGCGCTTCTTCACTCCAAAAGATGGAGACATACCAAGGAGGTAAATATATGAGTACTGTAGTTACTGGAGGGGCTGGCTTCATAGGCTCTCACCTTGTTAAAAGGCTCCTAGACGAAGGTAGAGAAGTTTTGGTTGCCGATAACTTTTCTAGGGGGCGCTTAGAGAACCTGAAGGACGTTGGAGCTGAAAAAGTTAAATGGGTGAAGGCTGACCTGAGAGACTACAGCCAAGCCCTAGCCGCAATTAAAGATGCTGAAACCGTTTATCATTTAGCGGCTGTTGTTGGAAGCGTTGAATATTTGCATGGAAGTGAGATGGCTGAGCTTAGAGCCCTGCAAGACAACCTAGTTATAGACGCTAACGTTTTCAGAGCGTGCTTACAGTATAAGGTTAGAAGAATCGTTTATGCTTCAAGTGTCTCCGTATACCCAATAGACCTACAACAGAAACTTGATGTCGTTCTGTCGGAAGAAGACCTACGCTACTATAATCCCGAAGGAGGGTATGGTTGGGCTAAATTGCTTGGGGAGATTCAATTAGGCTGGATGAAAGGCATCGATATTGGAATAGCTAGGATATTCACCGCCTACGGACCTGGAGAGCCGCTAGATGAAACCGCGCATGCTGTTCCTGCTTTAGTACGTAAGGCTATAATGTATCCGAAGGAGGATTTCATCGTCTGGGGTCCAGGTGAACAGACAAGATCCTTCATGTATGTTTCAGACTGCGTTGAGGCATTATTAAGGCTTGAGGAGAAAGCTTCAAACCCACCCCTAATCGTTAACGTAGGCTCAGATAAACCTATTTCTATAAGGGAATTGGCTGAGAAGATAGTTGAGATTTCTGGGAAAGAAATAAAGATAAAGTATGATCCATCTAAGCCCGTGGGTCCTATGAGCAGGACGGCTAATATTAAAAAGGCTAGGGAAGAGTTAGGTTGGAATCCCACGGTAAGTTTAGAAGAAGGACTAAGACATACCTATGGATGGGTTAAGAAAAAATTGCAAAGTGACAGTATTTAATGAATGCTCGAAGGAACTACTATCTTGATGGATATGCAAAGGAGTCTCAAGTAGTTCTAAAGAAAGGATACATAAAGTTTTAGATATGGTTAAAGATACACACGTCGAAAGATTACTTGATGTAGGCTGTGGCGATGGAAGTATTTCAATTATTTTAAAAAACGCAACTAAGGCTAAAGAGTTATTCGGAATTGAACTATCTCCTGAAGGAACTAGGAAGGCCTTGCAAAGAGGTGTAAATGTTACAGTTTTTGACTTGGAGGAACTAAAAGAGAAGAAACTTCCATATCCAGATAGTTATTTCGACTTAATCTTCTGTGGAGATATAATCGAGCACATCTTTGAGCCTTCATTCCTCCTTAGAGAAATTTCGAGAGTTTTAAAGGAATCTGGATCATGTATTATTACGATGCCTAATTTTAGCCAGCTTGTATAATCGGCTACTTATTTTATTGGGATACCAACCTTATGGTACTGCATGTAGCTTAAGATTTTCTTCGGCAGGGAAAGCCTTCAGTGGTATGGTTGCTAACTGAGGGTAAGCATATCAGAGTAATGACATTGAAGGCCTTCAAAGACCTAATTAAAGCCAACGGCTTTCGAATATGTAAATTGTATGGATGTTGTAGCATCCCGCCTGAAAATACTCTGAAAGCTCGAATTACTGAAAGCATTGACAGGTTCATGTCAAAATTATCTCCAGCATTAGCAACATGGTTAGTCGCTAGGATTAGAAAGAATGTATCCTAAGCTCCCTCATCCTAGGATATCGGTCGTCATCTGTACCCTTAATGAGGCGAAGAATCTTCCCCACGTGCTGCCTCATATTCCTAAATGGGTTGACGAGGTTGTGCTTGTTGATGGGCACTCAACTGATGGAACGGTCGAAGTTGCGAAGAAGCTTAGACCTGACATAAAGGTGTTTTACCAGCTAAGAGAGGGTAAGGGTGAGGCGTTAAGGCTTGGCATTAAGAGTTCTACGGGAGACATTATCGTTACATTGGATGCGGATGGAGAAACTGATCCGAGGGATATGGATCGGTTCGTAGAGGCTTTATTGAGAGGTTACGACTTTGCTAAAGGCTCTAGGTTTCGTTTAAGCCTTCCAGCCGATAAGCCTGCACACAGAATAATCGGAAATCTCATTATAGCCGTCGTCTTTAACATGCTTTACCTAACAAGGTTTACGGATTTGTGTTCTGGCTATAATGCCTTCTGGAAGAAGTCTATCGAAAGGGTTAGCTTAGACTCCGAAGATTGCTTCGAGGATGAGCCTTTATTAGTTTCCAGAGCTAGGAAGATGGGTCTTAAGATAGTTGAGGTTGGACATCATGATCGTGGAAGAATATCTGGCGAGAGTAAAGCCCCAAGCTGGAGACAAGGATTCAAAGCAATAAAGACCATAGCAAGGGAGAGGCTTCGAAGGCGTGTTTGACCTAGAGAGATTGAGTCTAAGGGTACGTCCTTTAATGCCCTTAACAGCCCTAAACACTTGTTGGAGGTTTTTGGATAAGAGTACGAAAAGTATTCTTGATATTGGTTGCGGTAAAGGTGTACCTATGAAGTTCATCAATAGAGCAAGAAATTTCTACACGGTTGGTTTAGATATTTTTAAGCCTTACCTTATAAAAGCTAAAAAGAATAATACTCACGACGATTATGTATTATGCGATGTTAGGTATATGCCTGTTAGGGATAAATCGTTCGATGTATAGAGGTGTTGGAGCATTTAAACAGGGAAGAAGGCATCAACCTGCTAAGGGCTATGGAGAAGGTGGCTCGTAGGCAAGTTATTTTAACGACTCCCGTCAGCAGATACGAACAACATGCTTACGATAACAATCCGTATCAAGAGCATAGGTACGTGCGGAGCGTCGATGAGATTGAACGTTTAGGCTATAACGTTAGAGGTGCAGGACTGAAGGGCATACCTGGAGAGAGCGGACTTGCACATAAAATACCAAGCTTTCTGAAACCAATTTTACACGTTCTATGGATCATCGCTGGAGTATTCCCCTATAATAGGCCTGAGTGGCGGGCCATATGGTATGTATCAAGAGCCTGAACCGATGAAAAACGATTTAGGTAGAGACTCTGTGGCTAATAGGCCTCTTTTATCCATCATTATTACTTCCTACACTACTGAAAGGCTGAAGGATGTCTTTGAGTTGCTAGATAGTATAAAAAATCAAACATATAAGAACATTGAAGTTGTCTTCGTCGCTGAACGCTCAAAAGAGCTATATGAGAAGGTTAGAGAATATGGAGAGAAAATAGGGCTTCTCATGTTTAATGCTCTCTTTAACTATGGAGAGCCGGGGCTTTCCCAAGCAAGAAACTTGGGAATAAAACACGCTAATGGCCAAATTATAGCGTTTGCCGACGATGATGTAATTCTCACCCATAATTGGGCTGAGGAGTTGATAGCGACTTTTAACAAGAATAATGATATAGTTGGAGTGACTGGGCATGCTTTACCCCTGTGGGAAGATTATTCGCTTAAGTGGCTTCCAAAGGAGCTACATTGGTTGATCAGCTGTACTACTTGGTTTGATGCTCCGGATTTGTGTGAAGTGAGGAATGTATGGGGTCATAATATGGCCTTTAGAAGGGAGGTTTTCGAGATATGTGGGTTGTTTCCTATGAACTCAGGCTATCATAGGGGGCTTATGGCTGAGGACCTATATTTCTCCATGCTCATCAGAACAAAAACTGGGAAAAAGTTGGTGTTTAATCCAAGAGTCAAGGTTTTACATAAGGTAAACGCGCATAGAAACCTATGGTTTGTGGTAGATAGGGCACATTGGATAGGTTATTCGAGGCGTATGCTTGTTAATATATTTTCCAATGCTGACAAGAGCATTCTACATACGGAGCATGATCTCCTAAAGAGGACTCTGACAAGTACGGTATTATGTTTATTTAAAAATCCTGCTAAATGCTTGCGGGTTCTACCAATACTGGTTCTCGCACTCTCATCGCTTGCATTAGGGTATTTTATCCCTAGGAGATAGAGCTCTTTATGCCTAAATGTAAAATTAACGTGGCCTTAGTCGGCTGTGGTTACTTCAATACCAATTATGGCTTTCCCAAAGGAACATACGAAGGCTTTCTTGAAGAGGATAACGAGTTCTCAATGAGGGTGAAGAATATGACGAAAAACGTATTGTTTACAATCCAAATGTTAGAGTTCATCATAAGGTTCATAGTCACAGATTAAGGTGGTCATTTATTGTAAGGAGAGCCTTTAACACGAGTCGTTCTAGGCGTATGTTGAAGAAGTATTACAGCAAGAAAGACTCAAGTGAGAATGTACTTTCTACTGAGTTTCTACTTTTGAGGAGAATTTTTTCAAAGCTGTTTACATCTTCAGATTTTTATCTAGGAGTTAAGAGGTTTCTAACAGTCCTACTAATTCTCTCATGCGTTATGTTCGGCTATCTTTTCAGCCACTGAAAAGCTGTGAAGGCTATTAAAATGAGAAAGTAATAATGTATGCATATGCAAAATTCAGAGGATCACTGCTGAATTATTAATTATTAAATGTACTCGCAGTTTGGAACTTCTCCGAGAAGTAATATGTACCCTCTGAATACCTCCAAAGTTCCTCAAATAAGGTAGTTGCATATAATGAGAGTGGTCTTTCTCACAAGAGAATTTCCTCCTGACACTTTATGGGGCGGAGAAGCCATAGCTTGCAATGAGATGGCTCACATTTTAGTAAAAATGGGGTACAATGTCCATATTATTTGTCAAGCTGTTGGACAACAAAAGGACTTTGTTAATGAGGACGGTCTCGTCATCCATCGAGTAGGAAGAAACCCAAAGCGATATAGCATAATTGCGAGAATTGATTATAGTCTTTGGACGATTAAAAAGCTCCGTGAACTGACAAAAAGCCATCATATTGATGTTGTAGAGGGTTTTTACGGAGGAAGCGAAACCTTTCTTTATGCACTACTTAAATCATTCGGAGTATTTAGAGCCCCATTGCTTCTTCACGTACACGGTTCAATACGCCATGCTATCCTTAATACAAAATCTTATAGTGGCATAATTGGGTTTTTAGCTATAAGACTCCTATTATGTATGGCGGATTTCACAGCTAAGAAAAGCGAAATCGTAGTAGCAATTTCGCCTATTATATACAATGAGTTATTAAAGGAAAGCAAAGTAGATCCACAAAAGGTTCATCTCATCCTTACTCCTCGTAATACGGAGAAGTACAAACCTATTGAGACTGACATTAGGAAAAGACTAGGTTTAGATATCAAAGATAAACTTGTTCTAACAGTGGGTAGACTTGAACCGAGAAAAGGTGTCCATGTTTTGTGTAAAGCTATCCCTTTTATACTTCGGCGATACCCAAATACTAAATTTGTTTTTATTGGCAGAGATACCCCAATTTCTCCTAAGAAAGGTTTAACATTTAAGGAATTTTTAATAACTGAATTAAAAGAATATGTCAATAGTGTTTGGTTCAACGAATTCGTATCAGATGTTGAACTTCTTGAATTATACTCTGCTGCAGATGTGGTTGTGTCACCCTCCTTATATGAAGTTTCCACTTCAGTTCCTATCGAAGCAATGTTATGCGGAAAACCTGTTGTAGTAACTGATACGGGGACCGCTCGTTTGCTTCGACTTGATGGATCTAACGGGGTTGTAGTACCTCCAGGGGATGCTCAAAAACTTGCAGAAGCGATAATAAAAATGTTGTCCTTAAGTAACGAAGAAAAGAACGTGGTAAGCAAAAAGAATAGGGAAATAATCCAGCGAGTATTCTCATATTCCCGATGGATCAGCCAAATAAGGGACCTACATGTTAAGATTATCGCATAAACTTATTTCAGGGTTGAGGGAACTCCCATACTGGTATAAATATATCTCTTATTTCGAAAACTGGCCTACATATGTTTTGGACTGGCTAGGCCTCATCCGCTCAGGTGAAATTATTACCTATCACTTGAGAAGCGGGATTAAGTTAAAGCTTAGGGCCGGTACTGCTGACAGGATTGCGATGAGTAACATAATGGTTAAAAATTCATATATGCTTAGTAGAAGTGATGTACAAAAATGCAATACTGCAATAGATATAGGAGCGCACATAGGGGTTTTCTCAATTCTCCTTGCTTTCCTTGCTAAGAATATTAAAGTTTATGCCTATGAACCCGAACCAAGCAATTATGCGTTACTTCTTGAAAATATAAAAACGAATAACCTCGAAAGTAAGGTATACCCATCAAAATTAGCTGTCTCAGATTCTAAGGGATTTGTAGAGTTATACTTACACAGTGAGAGTATAGGTCATTCGATGTTTATTCATCTCCCAAAATCCTACCGAATAAAAGTTCCTTCAATTACCTTGGATGACATTTTCAGAGATAATAACATAACTACCTGCGATTTACTAAAAATAAATGCTGAGGGAGCTGAATATCCTATTTTGCTTAACACAAGCAAACAAGTTCTTACTGCAACAAGAACTATTTGTGTTCAGTGTCACTATCTAAGCGAAAAATACAATTGCTTAACGATAGAAAAATTCTTGTTAAGTAGAGGTTTCAAGGTGATTAGAAAAGGTCAGTTTATTAAGGCCAGGAGGCAAAATGTTGTCTAAAGTTAACAGTTACTTTTTATGGATTTTGTTAATTTTACTAACGGTAATTCTACTATCTTGGCCTACACATTACCAATATAAATACGAGGCAGTACAAGCTGTATCCAGCCTTGAGAATCCAATTCTTTTCGGAATTGTGCTTAGTTTCTGGACAAGTGGTTTACTTGTCATAGCCAAACGAGAGAAGCCGTTATGCTATATTCTTCTTCTTTGCATATTCTCAATGACATACATTGCTTTCTGGATTATTAATTGTCCTTATATCTGCGGTGGTAGCTTTGATCCTGGAGGTATCGGCTACTCAAAGTATATTTTGGAACATGCCCATATAACTATAGGAGACCCAAAATGGGGTTATTTTGAATTCCCCCTGAATTCCATTTTTGGCGCTATTCTTTCGCAAATTACTGACCTTGCAATACCCTCTGCATCTAAAATATTTCTAGTGTTCGCTTCTATTCTATTAGCATTGTCAGCGTACATTTTCTTTTTTAATTCGCTGAATAACCCGTGGAAAAGCTTTCTGGGGGTTATTGTAGCAATGATGGGCAACGTACAAATGATTTTAACTCTAAACTTCTTTAGACCTGGTACTATGGGGCTACTTTATGTTGCCTCGATTTTAGCATTACTTGGACTTCGCACGGTTAGACGCGGAAGAACTTCAGCTGAGGTAGTAGCCCTTGTTGTAATGGCGCTTAGTGTTGGCATGACCCACTTTATATCCTCGGTGACATTCCTTTTCATTTTTCTTGGTATGTATCTTTATCAGCAATTAGCCAAAAGGAGTAGCATAAGTTTTAATATGATTATTTTGGTAGCTGTTGCTTATCTTACTTGGTGGTTCTATATATCTATATTTACTACACAGTTTGTTTTAGATCGTGCTATTACCTTATTGTCAGAACCAGCTGAGCTCAGCTTGTTCTTTGCACTTAGGAAAGGAGAATTATTGCTTACAGAGCAAGTGCCAATTTGGGCAACTATAGTGAGGGTGCTCTGGCTTATAGTCCTTTATCTTCTGCCAATTTTCGTGGCTATCCAACTATACATTAACAGTTTCTTGTTCAAGAAAAAGGTAACTTTGGAAGAAAGCTTGGGAGGTCTATTTGGATTACTTCTTCTGTCAGGAATTATGACCTTATTAGATATAGGAGCGAATAGGTCAATTCAACAGTTTCTCCTTTTCAGCACTTTCTTTACGCCGCCGATTCTTATTAGCTTCTTAAGTGATGACCAAGCCAAATACTTAAACAGGATTGGCAAACGAGTCTTCATTTTCCCGCTCATTCTTATCGTAGTTTTGTCATTTCCAACATTTCTAGCTCACAACCCCTCAGTTAATACACAAATTTTCTACGAGAGAGAGCATTCCACTCTTACGTTTATACAAGCCAATTGCTATGATGGTGTCAATCTCTTTTCCGATGCGGATACAGGGCTTTTAATAAAGTATTATCTTCCTGAAGTCAATTATAATGTCCTTCCATACGCACCTGATTATGTGAAGGACGAAGTTGAGTTCTTAAACAAATTGCCACAATATATGAAGGCTTTTGAAGATTCGGGAACCGATTCTCTCTTCGTCTATTCTCCCAGAATAACTCACCGTTCTTACATAATGTTCGGCATGCCTGAAGATCATCCAATATGGAGGGAAGTACTACAAATCTTAGAGTACAAAAACGATAAAATATATAACAATGGTTTTATTTGGGTTTTCGCAAATGAATGAAATTTCTGTTATCATGCCACAAGCTTATCAAAAAGTTTCGGTAGGTGTGATAAAAGGTAAAGCTAACCAAATTTGAAGTGGCAAGGTGTCAATACCTAAAGACGATTCTGTATGGGAAAAGAATCTGCACAGAGTCCATGCTATCAAGATAAGTACATTAGCAACAAACTTAATTGGGTTATAACAACTTAGTCATAAAAACTAGTAAATCATGCTACAGGATTCACACAAAAAGATTTTAATTCTATTTTCTGCGCGAGCTAAGAATTTGGGAGATTTGGCAATTCTAATTGGATACATAAGGTTCCTAAGCGATGCATTCCCGATGTCGGAGATTACCCTAGCCCATTCAATAGCCGAAAATCTTATTGTTCCCGGGGCCTTTATACGAAAACACCCGTTTATACCAATAAATAAAGCCCCCCGTTTAGTTGTTGCCTTCGGCTCATTCATGGCCTTAATTTATCACATCATAAGATGCTTCTGCTACGATTTCCTCGGTCTGTTCAGTAGGCAGTCGAATAATCCCTATAGAAAATATGATTTGATCATAAATGCTCATGGATCTTCTATTAAAGGCGAAAGAGAATTATTCGATGGAATTTATCAAGCTATCCACACGCTTTTTTTAAAGCTTATTTTTAAGGCGCCAATAATAATAGGCCCCACCACAGTCGTAGGACCTTTTAAATCAAGAATGTACAAACTCGTGATAAAACTCGTCTACAGCAAAGTGAGTGTAATTTTTGTTAGAGAGGACATTTCTAAGAGGTATCTAAAGGAAATTGGAATACCTGATGATAAGGTGCATTTTATCCATGATATGTCATTTTGGCTTACTTCTTGCTCACCAGATAGGGTAAAGGAGATTTTTGAGATAGAAAATTTACCTCGTGATAGGTCCCTTGTTGCAGTAATTCCTAATTACATGTATAGATGGCCTAATAAAAATTTTAGGTTAAGAGATGGGTACAAATTATATATTGAGAATATGGCCAAATTTATTGACTGGCTTATTCAAACGAAGCACTATGCAGTTTTGCTTATCCCATTTCAGCTCTTAGAAGGTAAGGAAGATGAAAAAACTTGTCAAGATATTATGGAACTTGTGGGCAACAAGGATCTGGTTACCATTATAAAGGGTAAATATCTTCCCCAAGAAATAAAAGGACTTTTGGCCCTATGTGAGATGGTGGTATCCTGTAGGCTACATCCAGGACTTTTTGCAGTTTCGGTTGGAACACCCTTCATAATAATGGCAATGGACCCACAGAGGGCAGTAGGGATTATCGGTAAAATTGGTCGAAAATGTGGGTTCATCGTTTCCGTCGAAGATATTACGAATTCTCAAGAACTTTTGATACTCTTAAAAGAAAAAGTGTGCGCCATAGAACTCTGTAAGAAGCATGATATGCCATGGAGCCCGCCAAAAAATGAAATCCAATCCTTCCGGTTGTTGTTAAAGTAACTGGGAAATTTAAGTACGAGTTTCCTTAGGATGCACCACTGCATGAACTTAAGATAGAAAAACCAAAAGTTAGCTTTTATAATGTCATGCATCTTCAAGTCTTACTCCCAATCTCTTTTAAAAACGGGAACAGATTCATGCCAGTAGATACAAAAGTTGAAGTAAAGGTATTCAACGCAACTTCTAACGTGCAGGTTGGTCTTGGTTACATAAACATAAAGGCTTTTCCTACTTCTTCTTTTTCAGGAAATCTTGCAACCCTCGTAAAGCTTGATAGAAGTACCGTTAGTCTACTCTTTAACGATAAATTGTTAAGATTTAGAGTTGAGTTTACTGGAACTTACGGTAATGCTAGCATCAGTTTCAGAAGATTCTTTAACCTAAGCTGGGGAGCTCCAATCTCAAACTTAAAGGTAGGAATTCTAAGTCTTCATTTGTATAACTTAACTCACGTAAAGTTTGTCCTTCCTTTTAATTTTACAAACAATTCGGAGTTTATTACAGCAAACGGGTCTTTAAGAGGAGTTGCTCTTGATTTAAAAAACAACGTTGTAGGCATAGTTGAGCCGTTGAGTT
>Ga0123519_10013773_pt1 | contig 11582 bp, 9 predicted proteins | sample YelNatPaOPRAMG02_FD_87396 | JGI IMG/M metagenome (GOLD analysis project Ga0123519, IMG submission 87396) | Hot spring microbial communities from Yellowstone National Park - Yellowstone National Park OP-RAMG-02 (version 2) | ecosystem: Environmental > Aquatic > Thermal springs > Hot (42-90C) ... | reverse complement strand
GTAAAGGAATTCATCCACGACTCCAGATACCTTGTGGAGCCCGCATCGTATGCAGTTGGAGTATACGGTATAAAAAAGTTTTGTGACGCGATCGAGGAGCTCTCTAATTCTGTCGATGCGTTTCTTGCTGCGAGGTTGGACGAGAGATGTGGGACCTCGTTTTCAAGGGATCAAAAGGCGTTTCGGCTCTTCAAGAAGGGGGTGAGGGAGAGCGCCCTTCGAGATATGCTGGGAAGGATGGGCGATTGGCTTCGCGGTTTCAGGGTTAAAAAGGCCGCCGTGGATATGGTCTCTAAGCAAAATGTAGTCCGGCTTGCGTCTCGCCTTCAGGGGAGGATTTGGGAAGGTATCAGGCATCTCCCAGAGGGGGTGCGGGGATTGTTGCTGGATCCAAAGGGGGCATTTGCCAGATTTGTTGAGAGGCGGTATTCTGGTGTGGCTAGTCATTCTTCGCGTGCGCTAGGTCATCTTGTAAGGCAGGAGGCATACTTTTGGATAGGAGGTAGCGCACTTGAAATATCCGCCGCCTTCCTCTTAGAGCGGCTTGGTGTAGATTTTTTCCTTGGACTTGCCTCTTCGATGTCTGTTGGGATGGCGATTGCAAACCTAAGGAGACTCATCATAGTCTACTATCTGGGGAGAGACATTGCTCTATTTGCAAACCCAAGTGTGGATATGTGTCAGAGGGCGCGTGAGTTTGAAGCGAGGTTCGTTGAGGCGCCTGGTGAGGCACCTCTCAGCGAAGCTAGTGAGCCAAAAGAGACTCCATCGCCCCTCCCTGAACCGAGCGGAGAGGGTGCGCCATGTGCGACACCGACTGCGAAACATCCTGAAGAAAGTGCACCTAGGGGGAGGAAACTAAACCTTGATCCAGATCCATCTTTCTTTCAAAAGTTTGTTACATTTGGCGGCGCTATTTTATTATCCCTCCTGTACCTTTCCAAGATCCCTTCAAATGCGCTACCCGTCTTGGCCCCTATAGGTCTTGGCGAGTCGAGCGAAGAGGAGCTCTTTTTCAAGTACCGCTCCATATATGAAATGGAGTGTGCAGACAACCCTTCATTTAGCCGCATGTGCAGATATGTCGTGTATTAGTTTTAGACTTAGCGCAAGGTTACCTTCATTCCCTCCCTCGCTAGCCTACATGCGAGGCCTTTTTGGGTCGCAAGCCTTACTATCCTCTGAGAGATTTTGTCTAACACCTTGTCGCTATGAAGGAAATCGTGGTGCGTAAGGATGAGTCTCTTTACACCAGCATAAAAAGCTATCTCTATCGGATATGTAAAAGGACTATGTCCAAAACCCCTCTTCTTTCTGTATTCCGCTGGTGTATACTGCGCCTCCGCAATCAAGAGATTTGCTCCACTTACCCACCTTATCAGCCTTTCCATCTCCCCCGCAGACGGTTCGTTGTCGGATAGTATCGCCACCTCCCTTCCCTCATATCTTATCTTGATGCCGAGTGCCCCATTTGGGTGATTTAGCGGTATGAACGACAAGGGTACTCCGTTTGAGCGGACTTCCCTTTGGTCATCTACAGGAGTAAACTCTATTTTGGATGGGAGTTTATCCATAGATATTGGGAAGTATGGTGGCGAGAATATCCTTGTAATATCCTCTCTTGCGCATCTTTTAGAGAAGAGCATCCGTATATAAACACCCTTTCTGTAGAAGGGGAGAAATGACGGAAGCCCCGCTATGTGGTCTACATGGAGGTGTGAGAGAAAGATGGTAGCGCGGCGGCATTTACGCCTTTCCAAAAAGGCCCCTGCCTTGCTGATGCCTGTACCCGCATCTATGACAAAGGCCTCTCCGCCCGCTTCGATGAGGATGCAGGAGGTGTTGCCACCATACCTTAAGTGCGCTGGATATGGCGTTGGATAAGAACCCCTTACTCCAAAAAATCTTATGCTAATCATCACAAGAAAGGATAACATGAGCAGAATAAAAATCTATATTATTTTATCAATTGACATGCGGCGTTGCATATACATAATTTTAACCAGACGGAGGGGATGTGTTTAGGGGCGGATACCTCTTCAAAAACTTCTCTTACGGACCTTCTCCTATACTCAGAGATTTTTTGCCTCCTCGCAGAGGGGTTGTCTTACTGAGACAGGGATTTGGCGCTGAGGTCTTGCCCGTTGTCAAGGCTGGTGAGATAGTAAAGGCGGGGTCAATTGTAGGTAGGGATGATGCCTCCATATCCTCGCCGGTGCACTCCCCCGTAAGCGGAGTGGTGGAGGGTTTATCAGAGACAGACTTCTTTGGGGAAAAGATAAGGTCTATTGTGATTCGCAAAGAAGATATGCCTCAAGAGATCTCGCCACTCCCTGGATACTCTCCAAGATGGGAGACGCTTACAACAGAAGATTTAGAGAGACTCATTTATCTTTCAGGCGTGGGTGCACTAGGCAGGGACGGGATCCCAACCCGCTTCAAGAGTTCTAGTATAGCGCCAGATGAGGTAAGGCACCTTATTGTATATGCGCTCGGCACCGACATTTATAATCTATCGCCGGACCTTATCTTGGGCGGCGATGGCCTGTTAAACCTCTCTTCTGGCGTTGGTATCTTAAAGAAAATAATGCCATCATGCCACTTCCATCTGGTGATTGACCGAACCAAACGTAGGTTTGTGGACGATTTAAAGAAACTTGTCTCAGGATTAGATAAGATCGATGTCTATCCCGTGGAGCCGAGATATCCGCTAGATCGGGAGGAGATGCTTGTATCCAGCATACTTGGTGAGGAGATTCCATACGGAGGTTCCCCTGCCGCTTTGGGCGTAATAGTGTTAGATGCCCTCTCTGTGATTGCGGTCTATAGGGCGGTTGCGTGGGGGATGCCATATGTTGAGAGGATAGTTGGATTGTGTGGAGGCGGATTTAATGAGAATATCCATCTCAAGGTGAGGATTGGCACGCCGATAGGCGAGATACTTCAGTCTACACTCTCTAAGGGTAAAGATGTGAGGGTGGTTGCAGGCGATGTCATGAGAGGATATAAGGTAGACGATCCAGAGCTACCGGTGTACAAGACATTGTCTAAACTCTCTGCGCTCAAAGAGTCGAGCGAGAGAGGGTTCCTTACTTTTTTGAGGCCAGGATCGCGCGCGGATTCATATTCGTCTTCCTTCCTTTCTTCCATATTCCCGTTTAAAAAAGATGTAGACACGAACCTCCACGGTGAGGCAAGGCCATGTGTGTTCTGCGGTTGGTGTAGTGAGGTGTGTCCAGTTGGGATCATACCACATCTGTTATATCTCCGTATTGCAAGGAAGATGATAGACGAGTCGCTAGTAAAGTACGGCATCTTTCGATGCATAGGTTGCAACCTTTGTAGCTATGTATGTCCTTCCAAGATCCAGGTTTCAAAATTTATTAAGGAAGGAGAGGAGCGTCTAAGATCTGGTCTCCATATTGGAGAGGGGCGAGGCGCTCCGTCTGCATGTTGTTTGGGGGACCAAAGTAATTTGTGATAGGTTTTCAATATGATGAATGGTGTTAGGAAATTTTTGGAAGGGCTTTCAAAGAGAGAGGATCTCAAGGTCTTTAGGCCGCTCATCAAGGCGGTAGATGGATTTTTCTTTGGCGTAAGCAGAACAACTACCCCCTCGCCGTATTTGCCTCACGTTGTGGACAATATAGATGTGAAGAGGTATATGTCAGTTGTCATCCTTGCGCTCCTCCCGTCAGTTGTGGCCGGCGTTTATTTCTTTGGGATTAGGGTTATTCTATTGATTGTAGTTTCATACATATGTGGTGGCACTGCTGAGGTCTTGTTTGCCATCGTTAGAAAGAGGGATGTTGAAGAGGGCTTTTTGGTAACAGGGCTCATCTTTCCACTCCTCCTCCCTCCCAGCGTGCCGCTTTGGGTGGTAGGTGTTGGCGTCGTATTCGGTGTGGTCTTTGGGAAGGAGGTATTTGGCGGCACGGGAAGGAATATTTTTAACCCCGCAATGGTTGGGAGATTGTTTTTGAGTGTGGCGTTTCCGGCCATCATGGCGGCGGATTGGCGGGAACCTATACTTGGCGGCGCTGGCGGGTTTTTGAAGTTTACTCCGGATCTGGTTACATCCGCAACCCCACTTATTGTATACAAGACCTCCCACACCTTGACGCCGTTTACTTCACTCCTCTTGGGTAAGACTGCGGGGAGCGTGGGCGAGACATTTAGGCTGGGCATCATATTAGGTGGCATCTTCCTCGTTTGGACCAAGGTTGCGAATTGGCGCATACCAGTTGCATACATAACTTCCGTAGTCATTTTTTCGCTCATTGGAAATCAACTCTGGCCTGAGAGGTTTGCACCGCCGCTGTTTCAGGTATTTTCAGGTGGGCTCTTGTTTGCTGCATTCTTCATGGCAACCGATCCGGTCACCAGTCCGTTTACGCGAGCCGGGAAATGGATATTTGGAATTCTTCTCGGCATCCTCACAGTGCTGATACGCGGCGTCTCTGGCTATGTGGAAGGTGTTATGTTTTCGCTGGTGCTCATGAACGGTTTTGCTCCGCTCATTGATGAACTTGTATTAGATAGGAAGTTTAAGGCGCGTAGTCTGGAGGTAAGGTGAAGGAGTATATACGGATATTTGTATTTGTAATCGCCCTCGGGAGCGTTTCTGCTCTCTTGCTCGCCGGTGTGGAGAAATATACAAGGCCCTTGGTGTTCAAAGTGGAAGAGCTTCGGAAGAAGATGGGGATTATGGATGTCTTGGGTGTTCCATACGATAGACAAGGGGCGGAAGAGATATTTTCTAAAAATGTGAGGGTGGAGAATAAGGGAGGATATGAATTCTACATAGGGAGGGATGGGAGTATTGCATTTGAATTTTCTGGATCCGGCCTATGGGGTCCAATTCGCGGACTTGTTGCGTTGGAAGGGGATAAGAAGACCATAAAGGGGATAAAGATCATGCACGAGGAGGAGACCCCTGGCCTTGGCGGAAGGATTGAGGAAGAGGGTTTTCTTGCGCAGTTCAGGGGGAAGAGTGTATATCCGGCGCTTGTATTTGTTACAGGAGGAGGTGCAAAGGGGGTTAACGAGGTGGACGCAATTACCGGCGCCACCATTACTTCGCGGGCGCTGGAGGATATATTAAATACTACAATTAAAAATAAAGTTTCATTGTTGGGAGACTAAGCGATGGCAAGACTTTTAAAGGTATTTTATACACGTGCCGGCAGGATAATAATAAATGGGCTTTGGAAAGACAATCCCATCTTCTGTATGGTATTGGGTATATGCTCATCCCTTGCCATAACGAATCGCCTTGAGAATGGCTTGGCGATGGGTGCGGGCGTTACATTTGTGCTTGTCTTCAGCTCGCTCTTTGTCTCACTCCTCAGGAAGGTGATACCTCCTAGGGCGAGGATGATTGCCTACATGGTGCTCATTGCTACATTTGTCATATGCGTGGATCAGATACTTAAGGCGTACTTTCCTGATATAAGCAAATCGATGGGTCCGTACGTGGGTCTGATTATTACTAATTGCATCATAATGGGGAGGGCGGAGGCATTCGCTATCAAGAATGGACCTATATATTCTGTGTTGGATGCGCTTGCATGCGGCATAGGTTATAGTATGACGCTCATCATCTTATCTCTCGTGAGAGAACTCCTTGCGTTTGGAACGCTTGCCGGCATCAAGGTTATGCCATCGGGCTGGGAGAACTGGGTTGTGATGGCCTCGGCGCCGGGGGGCTTTATGGTTTTGGCTGTGTATCTATGGGTGATGCGCAGCCTAGCTAGGATACAACCTTCTAAGACGGATGTGTAAGTATGGAGACGAATCCCATCCTCATATTTATTGCCGCGGTATTTCCACACAATATTGCCCTTACCTATATATTGGGGATGTGCCCGCTCATCGCCATATCAAAGAGTCTGAAAACTGCATTTGGAATGGGTGTTTCGGTGGTGTTTGTCGTGACCTCGACTGCTATCATAAATTGGCTCGTCTACAATTTACTGCTCGTTCCGTTTAAAGCGGAGATACTTTCGTATGTGGTATTTATCATCATGATTGCAGCATCCGTCCAACTGCTCGAGATGATATTAGAGAGGTTTTTCCCGGCGTTACAAGCGGTATTCGGAATATTTCTCCCGCTAATTACGGTAAATTGTATAGTCCTTGCGGTGTCGCTTTTTATGGTCTTGAGGAAATATGATTTTGTAACAACCATCTTCTTTGCGCTTGGTAGCAGTGTGGGTTGGATGCTTGCGATAGTTACTGTAGCAGCGATTCGAGGAAGGCTTGCACTCGTCTCCGATGTGCCAAAGGGGCTTAGGGGGGCGGGTATTACGATGGTGATACTTGGGATTCTCTCGCTTGCCTTTATGGGCTTTGCAGGGATGGTGAGGATACAATGATCGGTCCAATTCTATTAATGAATCTTATCCTTGTGTTGATTGCGGCCATCCTTACGCTTGCCGATAAGTTTTTGATAGGCGGTGGTGAGGCAAGGCTTATAGTAAACAAAGAGAGGGTAATAAAGGCTGGTAGTGGCGCTACCTTAATGGAATGTCTCACGGCTGAGCGGATATTTGTGCCGTCCGCATGTGGTGGTAAGGCAACTTGTGGTCAGTGTAAGATAAAGGTCATTTCGGGTGGGGGAGATATCCTGCCGACAGAAGAGGTCTTTATCACTCGGGACGAACAGAGGGAACACTTTAGGCTTGCATGTCAGGTGAAACTAAAGGGAGATGTAGAGATAGAATTGCCCGAGTACCTCCTAGAGACGAAGGAATATACAGGAAGGGTCGTCTCTATAGAACCGCTTACCTATGATATCAAGTATCTGAAGGTGGCGCTCATCTCTCCCCCTTCGATAGAATTTAAACCAGGCCAGTATCTACAGATAAAGATACCTGGGACAGATGAATATCGCGCATATTCTGTTGCATCCAGCCCCTCCATGCATGATGCAGTTGAGTTTAATATCAGGCTTGTGCCTGGGGGGCTTTGCTCCACCTATGTGCATAAGGTCTTGGAGGAGGGCGATGAAGTGATCCTTACCGGTCCATTCGGGGATTTTTACCTCAGGGAGGATTCTTGGCGAAGGATGGTGTGTATAGGTGGCGGCTGCGGCATGGCTCCTATAAGGTCTATTCTATTGTACCTAGCGGAGCAGGGGATGCCTCGCGAAGTGATGTATTTCTTTGGCGCAAGGAGTGCACGTGACCTATTTTACACGGATGAGCTAAAGGCACTTGAGAACAAGTTTCCAAACTTTAAATACATCCCCGCCTTGTCTGAGCCCAGGGACTGCGACAACTGGAGCGGCGAGGTGGGGCTAATTACCGATGTGGCATCTAAGTATCTTGATCGCCTCGAAGATGCCGAGGCATATCTGTGTGGTCCACCGCCGATGATTGATGCCGCCATTGCATTCCTTACTAGGAAGGGGATGGATGAGAGGCATATCTATTATGACAAGTTTTAGCCAGCATTCCTTTGAGGAGTTTATTCATTTTGGTTGCGAGATTTATGCAAAGTGTGTAGTCTTTGTCTACTGATGAAGGACATAGGTTTGTTTATCAAAGGGTTGGATGTTACCGCGCTTATCATCTATTCGTTGCTTGCATCCTTTTTTGCCTTGTATCTCCTCTACACAAAGAGAAAGCGCCTTTTTCACCTCCCTGTGGGACTCCTCATACTTTATTTTATCTTTAGTATTGCTTCCATATTGCTTGCGCCGCTTAAGATTGCCTATGCAAACAAACTGCTGGGTGTCGTATCTGCTGTGTTCCTTGCCATAGGATTGGCGAGGGTCATCGTCTCCTTTGTTGTGGATTATCTTGTGGCGCGGACAAAGCGCACCCCCATGCCGCAGATATCCAGGGATATAGGTCTTGCCATAGCGTATCTGATTGCCATTGGCATAGTCCTTCACTTAAAACTTGGTGTAAATCCAACATCTATTCTTACTACATCTGCCGTCTTTACACTCGTCATAGGTCTTGCACTCCAAGATACGCTAGGGAATTTGTTTTCTGGAATCATCCTCCAGATGGAGAAACCATACGATATAGGAGATTGGGTAAAGTTTGGAGAATATATAGGCAAGGTGTCTGAGATAAACTGGAAGTCGACAAAGATTATAACCCCTGAAAATGAAACACTTTGTATTCCAAATAACATCATTGCCAAGAATATCGTTGCAAACTTCTCAAAGCCGCTTCCCATCCATCTTGCGAAGGTAAAGATAGGTGTGGCCTATAGGCATCCGCCAGAGGAGGTCATATCAACCCTAGACAAGATACTTGTGGATATTGACGGCGTCTTGAAGGATCCTAGACCAAGCGTGCGTGTTGAAAACTATGGCGACTTTGCGATCGAATATGCTGTGATGTTCTTTGTCCAAGATTTTGAATATGAGGGGTTGGTGAAGGCGGAGTTTTTAAAGAGGGTGTGGTATGAATTTTCAAGGCAGGGTATCGAGATCCCATATCCTATAAGGATGGTATATCAGGTAGGAAAGGGAGAGGAATACGACGGGTGCAGAGATGAGACAAGAGAATACATATCTTACATAAAGAAGGTAGAGGTATTTTCACCACTAAGGGATGAGGAGGTGCGGTTGCTTGCCCAGCTCGCCCGACTCGAGCGGTACGCAAAAGGCGAGATAGTGGTCAAAGAGGGCGACGAGGGCGAATCGATGTATATTATCGTTGAAGGGAGCGCCTCAGTTGTAAAAGGAGGCAGTTTTATTACAAAGTTAGAAAAGGGGAACTTCTTTGGAGAGATGGCTCTACTCACCGGAGAACGGCGCAGCGCGACAGTTTTGGCCGACTCAGGTCTTCTAGTTTTGAAGATAGGAAAGGATGAGTTTAGGAACATACTCCTTGCCAATCCGGACGTTGCCCGTCAGATGAGTGATATACTTGCAGAAAGACGGGCGGAGGCAGCGGAACGTAGCCCGGAAGGAGGTACCGGAGAACTCAAAGGCGTGGAATCTGAAAGGCAAGCGCTCTCAGTGCAGATCTTTAAGAAGATAAAGTCATTCTTTAGTATTGGATGATGCAAATTCGCCTAGCCAAACCTGTTTTGGTATCCCTCTTTTCTTCGCTAGCAGTTTTTATAGCGGTATTTATTGCATTTCATTTTACTCCTCTTGGTCAGTTTGAGTGGAGGTCGTATGATGCAAGGATGAGGTGGCTTGGAAGATTTACAGACAAGAGGCCGCGCGATGTGGTCTTGTTTTTGGTTGATGAGGCATCGCTTAGGAGGATGCAGGAAGACGGCATATCTTGGCCATGGCCACGTGAACTTTATTCTATGGTTTTGGATTTTGCGGGGCGCGGAGGGGCAAGGGGTGTGGTATTTGATCTCTTATTTTCCGAAGACTCCACTTATGGATTAGAGGACGATCGAAAATTTTCTGTAGGTTTAAAACAAGGTCCCCCATCATATCTTGCAGTATTTTTGAGTAAGAGCGAGACCAAGGAAGATTATGGTGATATCATATCCCGCTCTTTGGTGCCATTTTCCGGCCATCTGGATTTCTTAAAGGAGGAGAAGTCCATCATCTCATTGCCTGTAGAGGAGATAAGAGAAGGGGCGCGCCACTTTGGAAATGTCCAGTCACCGCCAGATGCAGATGGTGTGTACAGGGGGATATATCTTATTGAGAATCTAAATGGAGTGCCGTTTCCATCGCTTCCGCTCAAGGTCTTTTCCGATCTGTTTGGTATCAAAGAAATTAGGGTGTCATCAAAGGATAAGCTTTTTATAGATGGGAAAGATGTGAGACTTGAAGATGGTAAGGTACTCCTTAGGTATTATCCGGATGATAAGGACTTTGAGGTGCATTCGCTTGCAGATGTCATTGTGTCGGATTTTCAGCTTGCCCAAGGGAAGGAGCCACCCCTAAATCCTTCAGTAGTTTCAAACAAGGTTGTAGTTGTAGGCGTTTCTGCCCCAGGCCTTTATGATTTAAAACCTACGCCTCTTTCAGCAAGGTATGCAGGACCAAAGATACATGCGACTGCGATACAAAATCTGATAGATTGGGATTTCATCTCACCAATCTCACCCACACTCAAGCTTTTGCTTCTGGCAATTCCAACATTTTTGGTCTCGCTGTGTATCGCTTTGTCTAGCTCCGCTTTTCTTATAGCTTTAAGCATCATCGTGGTTTCTCTGCTTGTGGTTATCTTGGGTGCCGCATCGTTTTACTTCGGTGTATTTTTGCCTCTCTTGGAACCGATTGTATCTGTGGGTGTGGCATCCGCCTCCATGCTCCTCTACCGTTATTTTTTGGAAGGGAAGAAAAAGCGCGAGATAAGGCGCGCCTTTGCCCAGTATCTTTCGCCTGAAGTGGTGGAGATCATATCCAAAGACCCATCATATTTGAAGCTCGGCGGCGAGGAGAAGGAGATAAGCATACTCTTTTCTGACATAGCGAATTTTACATCTATCAGCGAAAGGACAAGACCTGACGAACTTGTCTCTATGCTAAACGAGTATTTTTTGAAGATGACCCATATCATACACAACTACAACGGTACACTGGACAAATACATAGGCGACGCAATTATGGCGTTTTGGGGGGCTCCAATTTGGGATGACCGCCATGCGCTTGGGGCGGTGTTTGCTGCGTTAGATATCGCAAGGTATTCCAAAGAGGCCTCCGGCTTTTTGACGCGGGTTGGGGTCCACACCGGACTTGCAATCGTTGGAAACATAGGTTCGGAGATAAGATTTAATTACACAGCAATAGGCGATCCTGTAAATCTTGCCTCGAGGTTGGAGGGACTGAACAAAAAGTTCGGGACGCAGGCCATCATAAGTGGGGAGACATATAAGAAAGTGGAGGGCGAAATCATAGCGAGGAGGCTTGGTAAAGTGCGCGTGAAGGGAAGGGAAACGGAGGTGGATATCTATGAACCTATCTGCAGAGTGGGTGAGGCGTTTGATGAGGTGCTGGTCTCAAGGTTTGTGGAGGCCTTGACATTATTTGAGAAGGGAGATCTATCCGCTTCTCTTAGGCAGTTTGAGTTGCTTGCGGATAGAGGAGATGATGCATCCCGCTATTATGTAGGAGAGTGCAGGCTCCGCCTTGCATCTCCAAAGAGACCTATGGACAGTGTGATAGTATTTGATGAGAAATAAATATATGCTATAGTATATACCAATCTGGTTTGGAGGAGGGGATATGAAGAGAAGGTGGTTTTTATGTGGTGTGGCTTTACTAGTATCTGCGAACCTCTTTGCCTATAAGTCGGGTGGCAAAGGTGGTTCGCCCCACAACATGAGTGTACAGGTGAGAGAGGTATATGTGAGATCGCTTCCAAACTACATGGCCCCTAAAGTCGGCAGGCTTGTGTATGGGGATGAAGTGGCCATTGTGGGAAAGGATGGCGCTTGGTGCCAGATAAGTTCTCCGGCAGGTTGGGTACCGGAGAGCGCGCTCACTAAGGGCAAGATAAAGCTCAGCGGTGACGCCGCAAAACAGGGTGTAGTTAGGGATGAAGTGGCGCTTGCTGGAAAGGGGATGGGACCAGATGTGGAGATGAAGTATAGAAAACAAGATCCGGAGATGGAGAAGGCATACAGGGATGTTGAATGGTTGG
>Ga0123519_10013767_pt1 | contig 11587 bp, 4 predicted proteins | sample YelNatPaOPRAMG02_FD_87396 | JGI IMG/M metagenome (GOLD analysis project Ga0123519, IMG submission 87396) | Hot spring microbial communities from Yellowstone National Park - Yellowstone National Park OP-RAMG-02 (version 2) | ecosystem: Environmental > Aquatic > Thermal springs > Hot (42-90C) ... | reverse complement strand
GGAAGGCCACGTCCAGCGCGCGCCGCATCCGTCGCCACCTCCTCGGGAACTGTACCACAGGCCGGGTCCCCCTGCAAACCACAGGGCCCCTGTCAACGGATTTCGGGAACGGATTGAACGGATTTGCACTCGGCCACAGGGTGCGCTGACTCCCGTAGGGCAGGCCTTGTGCCTGCCACCAAAGCCCTGCCAACGGATTTGGGGAACGGATGGAACGGATTTGCACTCGGCCGCTCCTGCCCTCTTGCCCCCCGGGCGGGGATGTGCTACAATCCTCGCTAAGCGGTACGGCGTACCCCTACGCGATACGCCTCCCCGCCCATCCCCAAACCCAGGAGGAAGGAGATGAACGGTGCCGACCTGATGGTGCAGGCCCTCCGAGAGGCCGGCGTCACGCACGTGAGCGTCCTGGCGGGCAACGGGACCAACCCCCTGATGCACGCCTGCCGCAAGGCTGGCCTCCGGGTGGTGGACACCCGCAACGAGCAGACCGCGGCCTACATGGCCGACGCCACCGGCCGCCTCACCCGCCGCGTCGGCGTCTGCCTGGTCAGCGCGGCCGTGGGGCACGCCAACGCCCTCATCGGCCTGGTCAACGCCTACTTTGACGGCTCCCCCATGCTCCTCATCAGCGGCGAAAGCCCCGAAGCCCAGTCCGGCCTGGGCAAGTTCCAGGAGATGCCGGAGCAGGTGGCCATAGCCGCCCCGGTGTGCAAGTACGCCCGCCGGGTCACCGAGCCGGAGAAGACGGCCCTCTACCTCCACGAGGCCCTGAACGCCGCCACCAGCGGCCGCCCAGGGCCGGTGCACCTGACGGTGCCCATGGACGTCCTGGAGGCCGAGGTGGACCCCGCCCGGGTGCCCCACACGCCCCCTTCGCCGGGCGTGGTGGTCCAGCACGCGCCGGGCGACCCGGGCCTGGTGCGCCAGGCGGCCCAGTGGCTCGCCCAGGCAGAACGCCCCCTGTGCGTGGCCGGCAGCGGGGCCTTCTACGCCGATGCTGGCCGCGCCCTGGCCGAGTTCGCGGCGCAGACGGACATCCCCCTCGTCGTGCCCATCTGGGACCGCGGCGTGGTGGACCAGCCCCTGCCCCAGTTCCTGGGCGTCGTGGGCGCGGCCAGCGGCGAACCCCGCCTCCTCCCCGACGCCGACCTCCTCCTCATCCTGGGCACGGCGCCAGATTACCGCCTGGGCTTCCTGCAGCCCCCGCGCGTGCGGGAGGACGTGCGGGTCATCCGCGTGGACGTGGACCCCGTGGAACTGCGCCGCCGCCGGGAACCGGACCTGGCCATCCTGGGAGACGTGCGCTCGGTGGTGGAGGGCCTCTCGCAGGCATGGCGGGCCCTGGGCGCGGAGCCCAAGACCGAGTGGCTCCGGGAGGCCCGTCGGCGGGAGCGAGCCTTCCGGCGGCGCTGGCTGGAGGAACCCGCCCCACCCAGCCCCATGACTGGGCGGCACATCGTGGACGCCCTGCGCCCCTTCGCGGCGCGGGAGGACGTCCTCTTCCTGGTGGATGGGGGGAACATCGGCCAGTGGGCCCACATGGCCCTCTGCGACCGGTACCCTTCCCGCTGGCTCACCTGCGGGGCGAGCGGCGTGGTGGGCTGGGGGATGGGCGGGGCCATCGCCGCCAAACTGGCCTACCCGGAGCGGCCGGTGCTCTTCCTTTCGGGGGACGGCTCCTTCGGCTTCAACATCGCCGACCTGGAGACCGCCGTGCGCCACCGGACGCCCTTCGTCGTCGTCCTGGCCGACGACCAGGCTTGGGGCATCGTCCAGAGCGGCCAGGAGAAGACCCTGGGGCGGGAATGCCTGGTGGGCTGCCAGTTGGGGCCGGTGCGGTACGACCTGGTGGCGCAGGGGTTCGGCTGCCGCGGCGTGCGGGCTGAGCGCCCGGAGGAGATCGCCCCTGCCGTGGAAGAGGGGCTTCAGGCCGACTGCCCCACCGTCATCCAGGTGCCCATCCAGGTCCTGGCCCCCTCGGACCTGCCGGAGTAGGAAAGGGCACACGCGGCAGGAGCGGACTTCTCCAGAAAGCGGCCTCTGGGCCGGGAACGACATGCGGCGCACCCGTTGGGGTGCGCCGCATGCGTACTTCAGGGGGAGGGAAGGGGTCTACTTGCTCACCCCGTTGTAGGCGCCCTGCCACTGCTTGCCGAACAGGTTCTCCACCACCGCCACCATGGGCTGGTTGGAGTGGATGTAGACGGAGCCTTCCCAGTTGTAGCCCAAGGGTGGGTTGTGGACCTTGGTGTTGTACTTCCAGACCTTCTCGCCTGCCACCGTCTGGCCGGTCAGGGAGTAGGTCAGGTTGCCGGACCGGTCGTAGAAGTAGACGTCAAAGGTGGCGGTGCTGGTGCTGGTGTTCTGCAGGCGGATCAGGGTGTTGACCAGCCAGGTGCTGCCCGACTTCTTCTGGTAGACCGCGGGCAGGAAGACATCCGTTCCCGCGGTGGCGGCACTCACCCCCAGGCTACCGGCCGCCTGAGAGTTCTCACCGCGGGTGCCGATGACGCCCACCACCACCGGGATGTTGGACTGGACGATGACGGACCCGGTCCAGGAGCCACCTAGCACCTCAAAAACGGAGGGGTCCACGTCGCCACCGGACTTGGTGTTGTACCCCTTGGCTGCGCCAGGGCCGATGGTCTGGCCGGTGATGGTCAGGTCAATGTTGCCCGTATCGCCGTTGACGAAGGTGAGGCTCACGGTGGCGTTGGCCGAGGTGCTGGGGTTCTGCACGGTGATGATGGACCACTCCAGCCACTTCAGGGTGGAGCCCCGCATGGTCGTGCGGCGCGCCGCCGAGGGGACGTACATCTTGGAGGCTGCCGTGGCCGCGCCGTTCATCACGATGGCCCAGTTCTTCCAATGGTTGCTCATCACGCCCACGATGGGCCGGTCCGAGGTGACCACCACCGCCCCTGTCCAGTTGCCGTTGGTGTTGAAGTACCCAGAGTTGGTCCAGACCGGGATCTTGGGGCCGGGCTTGTTCAGTTCGTAGGTCCTCTGGGCCTGGGCCGGCACGGTGTCGGTGATGGTGAAGTCCAGCACGCCGTTGCGGTTGATGTACTTCATGGTGATGTTGGCCGTGCCGCCGGTGTCCACGTTCTGGACGGAGAAGCGGGAGAACTGCTGGTCAGGGGCGTAGACGATGTAGGGGAAGTAGACCTCCGTGGAGCCCGACTCGTACCCCGTGTACTCATCGCCGACGATGCGGTCGTTGGCCGTGCCGTTGGTCCAGATGACGTTCACCACGGCGGCCAGTTCCTTCTCCGAGGAGACCACGGCGGAGCCGATCCACCCGTCTCCCAGGCCGGAGGAGGCGGCGGTGAACTCCGCGGCCGCCAGTGGCTTGACGCTCCGGGAGACCGTCCGCTCCACACCGCCGGCCTGGTTGATGTAGTCCACGTTGACCGTGGCCGCGGGGTTGGCCGTGTTCGTGTCCGTGTTCTGGACGATGATGTCGGTGTTGCCTGTGCCGGGGTCCGGGTCGGCGGCGAGGACCGGCAGGACGGTCATGGCCACCAGGACCAGGGTCAGGCTCAAAGCCAGGCGTTTTCTCATGGGTGCACCTCCTGCATGTGGGTTCTCTAAGGATGGGCTGCCTTGTGGACAAGGCGCGCTGGATGTGCCTTGTTCGCTCGCCCTTTAGGATATCCGACTTTGGACCAGGAGTCAATACCACCTTTGGGTTATTCGGGGGGCCGGCGGCTGGGCTGGAGGGCTCCCGGCCATTTGACAACCTCCCGGCCCTGTGCTAGGATGGGTGGAGCCAACCGACCCGGCGCCACAGCATGCGCTGGGTTCACCTCTGCGGCGCCTGTCAGGCCGACGGGCCTGCCTGCCCAAGCGAGAGGCCTTGGGAAGCCCGGCCTCCGCCTCGGGCCTGCCTAAGGAGGACCGCCGAACGTGCCCCACCACGAATGGCGCGGCAGGAAAGACACCTACAGACCCGTCCGCGAGATCGGGGAAGGGTTCCTTTCCTCGGTGGAACTGGTCACCGACTCGGCCCAGCGGCACTTCGTCCTCAAACTCGCCTCCAGCCCCTCCACGGACCTCACCTCCGAGGCGGACCTCCTGGAGCGCCTCCGTGCCCACCCCGGCGTGGTCCAGCTGGTGGACCGCATTGAGGAGCGCGGCCGCACCGTGGGCCTCGTCCTGGAGCACCTCCAGGGCTACCTCAACGTGGGAGAAGACCTCCTCACGGCGCAGGGGTTTGCCGGAGACCTGGCCCAGGCCCTGGACCTCTGCTGCCAGGTCTGCGACGTCCTGGCCGCGGCCCACGAAGCAGGCGTGGAGTACACCGACCTGAAGCCCGAACACCTCCTGTGGAACGGCCGCCAACTGCGCGTGGTGGACTGGAACGCCGCCCGCCCCTTGAGCCCGGAGGGCGCGGCGCGGGACCTCTACCAGTTCGGCGAACTGATGCTGCACCTCCTCACCGGCAGCCCCGTGCCCCGCCTTCGCCCCCTCCCCCGCATCGCTTTCGTCCGCAGCGACCCTCAGCTCCTGGCCCTGGACTACCCCGAAGAGGCGCTGTCCCCCTCCCTCCTCCCCCTGGTGGAGCGCATCCTGCGGGGCGAATATCCCTCCGCCGCCTCCCTCGGGGAGGAACTCCGCCTCCACGCCCAGATCCACCTGCAACTCCCCCTGCCCCCGGCGGGCATCCTCACCCTCATAGAGGGGCTGATGGACCGCCGCCGCTACCGCGAGGCCATCGCCTACCTGCGCCAGGTGCAAGGGCTGGTGGGCGACCAGGAGACCGTGCAAGACCTGCTCCGAGAGGCAGAGGATGCCCAGAAGGCCCTGGTCCTCGCCTACCGCACCCGCGGGGAGGCCGAAGCCAGGGCCGGCCTGTGGGCCAAGGCCGCCCAGAGTTACAAACTGGCCTGGCGCGAAGACCCAGACGACGCAGCCGCCTTCCTCCGCTACGTGGCTTGCCACCTCATCGCCCAGGGGGACCTGGGGGCCGAGGCCCAGGCCGCGTTGCTCCGGGCGACGGAAGCCTTCTCCGCCGGGCAGTACGAGGAGAGCCTGCGGCACTGGAAGGCCCTGGAGGGCGAGGACTCCTCGGACCTGCGGGAGGTCCTCGCCTATGTGGAAGAGGATGTCGTCCCTCGCCTCCTGGCCCAGTTGGAGGACCCCGGGCAGGTGGGCCCCATCGTGCGTTTCTTCCCCGACTCCAGCCTCATCCAGGAGCGCTACGCCCAGGTCCTGGCCGACAAGTGGGAAGCCGAGATCCGCTCCGCCCTGGAGGCGCACCGCTACGAAGAAGCCCTGCAGGTCGCCCAGCGCCTCCGGGAGCGGGTGCCCGGAAATGCCCTGGCCCAGGAGGTGCTGGCCCGCCTGGGAGGGCTGCCGGAAGCGGTGGAAGAGGGCCTCCAGGCCCTGCGCCAGGGCGACGCCGACCGCGCCGTGGCGTGCCTCGCCCCGGCGGTCCGCGAGCCGTGGGTCCGTGGCGACGAGAGGGTGGAGAGGGCCTGGGCCAGCGCCCGGGCCCACCAGGTGCTCCGCCAGGCCCGCGCGGCGCGCGCCGGGGGAGCCTACGAGCAGGCGACTTCCCTCCTGGAGAGGGGACGCCAGGAACTGGCCCCCTGGTGGGAGCACCTGGAGCCGGACCTCCGGCGCCTCCTGGAGGCGGAGGCCCGGGCCAGCCGCGGTTGGCTGGAGTTCTCCCTGGGGGAGTTCGGGGCCTCCCTCCAGGAACTGGAAGGGGCAGCCGCCGCCGCCCCTGAACTCTCCGCCTGGCAGGACGACCTGCGCTTCGTGCGCCAGGTGGAGGCCGGCGCTCGCAAGATGGCCGAGGGGGCCTGGGACGAAGCGGTGCACCTCCTGGAGGAGGCCTGCCGCCTGCGCCCCAAGGAGACGCAGGCCCGGCACCTCCTGGAGCGGGCGCGCCAGGAGCGCTACCGGCACCGCGTGCGCACCGTGGCCTTCCAGAAGGCGCGGGCCGCCGAAGCCCGCGGCGACGTGGACCGCGCCCTGGACCTCTACCAGCGCCTGCTCCTGGAGGGGTTCGCCGAAGAGCAGGAAGTGCGGGAGGAGGTGGCCGCGCTCCTCAGCCGGCAGGCCCAGCGGGCCCAGGAGCGCCTCTGGCAGGAGGCCCAGGCCCTCCGGGAGGCCGGCCGCCTGGGGGCCGCGGTGGAGGTCCTCCAACGCCTCCTGGAACAGGCCCCCTCCTTCCCCGGCGCAGCGGAAGAACTGGCGACGCTGGAGGCAGAGCGGACGGCCCGCGCCCAGCAGGCGGTGGCTTGGGGCAGGCAGGCTTTTGAGGCTGGCGACCTGGCCAGGGCGCGCAAGCACTTCCTGGAGGCCCTGGAGCACGCGCCCGACTCGCCAGAAGCGCGGGCATACCTGGCCGACATGGACCGCCTCCAGGAGCACCTGGAACGGGGGCAGCAGGCCCTGGCCGCCCACCACCCCGAAGAGGCCCTAGACCAGTTCCGCCGGGCCCAGGTCCTGTGCCCGGCCAGCCCGGAGGTGCAGGAGGGCCTCCACGAGGCCCGTCGCCAGCAGGAACTCCTGGCCCGCAACCGGGAACTGGCCCGCCACTCCCTCGGGCGCGCCGAGGAAGCCCTGCGGGCCGGCCGCTTTGCCGAAGCCCAGGGGTACCTGCGGGACCTGACAGCCCTGGCCGGCGTCCCCCCGGAACTGGAACTCCAGGCGCGCCTCCTCCAGGTGAACGCCGCCCTGGGGGCCGGCCGCACGGAAGAAGCCCGAAAGCACCTGGACAGCCTGGCCGAGTGGCTGGCGCAGCGGGGGTGGCAGAGGGAGCGGGAACTGGCCCGCCTGCGCCAGGCCCTGGCAGAAGCCGAGGCGCGCCAGCGGGAGTCCGCCCGCCAGGCCGAGGAGCACCTGCGGCAGGGCCGGCTGGCCCTGGCCGAGGGGAGGCTGGGGGATGCGGAAGAGGCCGCCGCCCGCGCCCTGGCCCTGCAGCCCCAGGACACAGCCGCGGCAGCCCTCCTGCGGGAGGTCCAGCGGCAGGGGGAGGCCCGGGCCCGCGCCCGGCACCTCCTGGCCTCGGCGCGCGCCTTCCTCGCCCTGGGCGAACTGGCCCCGGCCCAGAAGGCCGCCCAGCGGGCGGTGGAACTGGCCCCCGCCGACCAAGAGGCCCAGGCTCTCCTGCGGGAGGTGCGCGTCCGGCGCGGCCTGGAGGAGGCCGGAGAGGCCCTGGCCCAGCGCCGCTTTGACGAGGCGCAGGAGGTCCTGGAGGAGGTCCTGCGCCTGGACCCAGCCAACCCCAAGGCCCAGCACCTGCTGGAACGGGCAGCCAGGGAGCGGGAGGCCTACCGCCAGTTGCGGAAGGTGCTGGGGAAGGGGAGCACCTCGCTCCACCTGCGGGATTACCGCCAGGCGGTGGAGTGCTTCGCCCAGGCCCTCCAGTTGGACCCCGACAACGCGGAGGCCCAGGCGCGGTACGAACAGGCCCTCCAGGGGTTGCGGGAGGTGGTGGAGACCCACCGGCACCTGGCCGAGCAGGCCTTCGCCCAACGGGATTACGACGCCGCAGACGCCTACCTGCGGGTGGCCGAAGACCTGGCCCCGGCCGACCCCGCCCTGGTCACCCTGCGCGCCAACCTGGACCGTGCCAGAGCCCGCGCCAAGGCGATCCAAGAGCGGGCCAACCAGGGGAACCGTGCCCTCCTCTCTGGCGACTACGAGAACGCCGCGGAACTCCTGGAGTGGGCCGCTGCCGAACTCCCAGAGGGCGACCCCGAACGGAAACGCCTGGCGGAGAGCGCGGCCGTAGCCCGGGAGATGCTCACCCTGCGCATCCGGGCCGCCAACGCCCTGGAATCCCGCATGTACGACCAGGCCATCAGCCTCCTGGAGCGCATCCTCAGCCAGTTCCCCCGGGACGAGGAAAGCCGCACCCTCCTCCAGAAGTGCCTCAACCAGCGGGAAGAGGCCTCCCGCATGATCCAACAACTTCTCAAGCAGGTCCGCCAGTCGGAACAGGGCGGCCAGTACGACCGGGCGCTGGACCTGTGCATCACGGCCGAGAACGTCTACCCCTGGCAGAGGGAGGTCACGGCGACCCGGCAGCGCATCCACAAACTGCAGACCCTTTTGGAGTGGATGCAGCGGGCGCTCCAGTTGGGCAACCAGGAGGAAGCCTGGGCCCTAGCCCGGGAAGGGTACGCCCTCAACCCCTACGACTCCCGGTTCCAGCAGGTGGTGCGGGAGGGGGAGTACGCCACCCGGGTGGCGGAGGCGCGGGATGCCCTGGAACGGGGGCGGGCCAGCGAGGCCGCGGCCCTCCTCTCCGCTTTGGTGGAAGAGGGGCTCCGCCTGAAAGGGCCCGACCAGGGCCTCTGGGAACTGGCCACCGCCATCGCCACGGCTGAGGAGGCCCTGCTCCAGGGGGATTACGCCGAGGCCGAGGATACCCTCCGGCCCGTGGCCCGCAAGCACCCGGTCGCCCGCCGCCTGTGGCAGCGCATCCGCCGCGCCCGCCGCCTGAGCCAGCAGGGCCACCAGGCCCTGGACCAGGCCGGGGACCTGGACGAGGCCGAGCGCTGCTTCCGACTGATCCTGGCCGACGGCATAGACGACGAGGACGCCCGGGAGGGGCTCCGCCGGGTCCTCTCCAGCCGAGTGGAGAGCCTGCGTGCCGAGTCCGAGGCCGCGCTGGACCGGGGCGACAGCGCCACTGCCCTGCTCCTCGCCCAGCGGGCCCTGCGGGACGCGCCCGAGGATTCCAGGCTCAAGGCGTGGGTGGAGACTTGCGAGCGCATCCACGCCCTGCTCACGGCGGCCTCCAAGGCCTACGCTGCGGGTGACCGCGCTGGTGCTCTGGCTCACTGGGCCCAGGCCTTGGAGATATACCCCATCCCGGCAGTCACCGCCCTCGTGGAACAGGTGGAGGCGGAACAGGCCGGCCTCGTGAACCGGCTTCTGGGCCTCCTGGCCGGCCGACGCAGGGGCAAGGAGCGAGCAGGCGAGGGTGGATAGGGAACGCCAGGTTGCCGCTTACCTCCGCATTGCCGATGCCGCGCTCCGCGCCGGCAAGCCGCACGAAGCAGAACGCTGGTACCGCAAGGCCCTGGCCCTGGACCCGGCCAACGCCCTCGCCCTCGGGGGGCTGGCCGCGGCGAAGCAGCAGCGCTGGATGCGCCGTTGGGTCCTCCCCGCCGGGGGTTTCGTGTTGGCCCTCCTCTTTTTGGCTGGCGCCCTCGCGCTGGGGGCCTCCCTCCTCCAGAGGCACGCTGGTCCCCCCGCGGTCCCGACGGCCGCCCTTTCCCCAGAAGCCACCTCCACGGCCCTCAGCGGGGCCTCGGCGCTGCCCCCATGGCCCTCTGCCCCCGAAGAGGCCCTCGCCCTGGCTGCCCACGAACTGGCCCAGGGCCTCCTCGTGGAGGACTTCGCCCGGCTGGATGTGGCGGCACGGTCCCTGCTCCAGGTCCAGCGGTCCTGGGGGGAGGAAGTGGGGGAAGACGCGAGGGTCGCCGCGGCCAGGCTCACCGCGGCGTTGGAGGCGTGCGCCTCGCGCCAGTGGAGCGTGGCGGCGGAGCACCTGGCCGCCGTCCCCGACCTGCCCGCCGAGGGGCAGGGCTCCTTGGATGCGGGCCGCTTCCTGGTCCTCCTCCGGGCTGGCGAGGCGGACCTGGCCCGCTACGTGAGTTCCTTCTTTGCCCGGCCCGAGCACCTGCGCTCGGCGGCCAGCCACTACCAGATGGCCCGCGCCCTCCTCCAGAGCCTGCCTCAGGAGGGCGACTGGGCTGCCCGCTTGGAGCGCGCTCCCTTGCGCTTCTTTGAGGACTTCGGGGAACCGGCCGCCTTGGCCCAGGCCTGGCGCGGCTGGGACGACGGCGCGGGGGCGTTGGAGACGAGCGGGGTCCTCCGCTGGGGCCTCCGTGAAGGGGCGAGCCTCCTCTCCCAGGCTGGCGAGGGCTGGCGGGACTACGCGCTGATCGTCCGCCTGCAGCCCCAGAGCACGGGGAAGGTGGGCCTGGCGGTGCGGTGCACCGACGCCCAGCGCTGCTGTGCCCTGTGGCTCTCCGTGGGGCAGGCGGGAGAGCGCGGCCCTTCCCCCTGGTGGCTGGAATGCCGCGTGGGGGACGAGGCAACGGCCCTCCAGCCCGCCCCGGAGGGGAGGGAAGCCGGGATCTGCCTCACCCCGGGGGCGTGGCATGTGGTGGCGGTGACCGTGGCTGGCGACGAGGTCGCCCTCACCTGCGATGGCTCCTCCCTGGGGCTCGCCGGTCCCCTGGGAGGGCCACCGGCCGGGGGCGTGGGCCTCCTCGCCGGGGGGACGGAGGTGCTCTTGGACTACGTCGCGGTCACCGACCCCCCTGCGCTCCCCCGGCGCTGAGGGCGAGGCCAGGGGCGCTTCAAGATCCCCGGCCCCGCGTTCACCCAGACGCCCAGGAGGCCCCCACCAGCGGCAGGAAGAGGCTGGGCACCCCGGTGGGCCAGCACAGGGTGTGGCCCCCCAGGGCGTTCCACATCTTCTCCCATTCCGCGTAGTAGCGCTGGGCTGCCGCCGCATCGTGCAGGATGACCAGGTTCTCGTCGTTCTGGTCCGTGCCCGAGGCGCTCCAGTTCGCAGAGCCGGTGATGACGGTGGGGTCCTCGCCCTCCGGGTCTATGACCATGAACTTGTGGTGCAGTTTCCCGCCGAAATCCTCCACCTTGACCGGGATGCCAGCCGCGCAGAGCCTCTCGTCCTGGGAAGAAGCGTTGGCCGCGCCCAGCCGGTCCCAGAGGCCCCGCACAGCCACCCCCTGCCCCGCCTCGTGGATGAGGGCATCGGCCAGGGCCTGGGAGGTGAAGAAGAAGGTGGCGAAGGCGATGGTCTGGTCGGCCCGGGCCACCTCCTCCAGGATCTGGGACTCCACCCCATCGGTGGGGGCGAAGTACACCTCCAGAGGGGCCCCCTCGCCGCCGAACTGGTGGGGGGTGTTGTCCGCCTTGGCCCGGCCGAACCGCCCCAGGGCGAACATCTCGTGGAACTCCAGGTTGTAGGCGTAGGCCACCTGCGTGGAGGTGAGGACGAGGCTATTGTTGTGGTTGTAGGTGAAGCAGGTATCCGTCATGTTGGTGGAGCCAGTCCACACGGCCTGTCCGTCCACCACCAGGAACTTGTTGTGCATGAGGCTGGAGCGGTTGTCCAGCACCAGGGGGATGCCGGCCTGCTCCAGGGCGCGGAAGTGGGGGTAGTACTGGCTTTCGGCGTAGGCGTCGTCGTCGGCCACCACCTGGACCTCCACGCCGCGCCCGCGGGCTGCGATAAGGGCATCCCGGATGCTCGCCCGGTCCAGCGCGTAGAGGGCTGCATGCACCGAATCCTGGGCCCCGTTCAGGAGGGCGAGGAGGGCCTGCTCCATCGGGGTGGGTGCAGGCGAAGGCCCGGTGGAGGTGATGTTGTCGGTGAAGTAGAGGGCGAAGGCCACGGGCTCCGACGGCCAGGCCCACCCAGCCGCGTTCTGAGGGGTGCCGCCCACCGGACCATCCACCCAGGCGGCCGGGTCCGTGCCGGGGAGGTCCGCGGTGTAGCGCTGCATGGTCTGCTTGGTGAGGTTCCGGCCGGCATACCAGGCGTCCACTCGGTCCACGGCCTTGCCGCCAGGGTCGGAAAGGG
>Ga0123519_10013766_pt1 | contig 11588 bp, 5 predicted proteins | sample YelNatPaOPRAMG02_FD_87396 | JGI IMG/M metagenome (GOLD analysis project Ga0123519, IMG submission 87396) | Hot spring microbial communities from Yellowstone National Park - Yellowstone National Park OP-RAMG-02 (version 2) | ecosystem: Environmental > Aquatic > Thermal springs > Hot (42-90C) ... | reverse complement strand
CGAAACAGGTGAACGAAACCTGGATCAGAACTTTTGCCTGTGCGAGGAACCCCCAGAGAACAACCGGAAGCGGCGGAAACGGGCTTTCATGCTGCGATCAGTATCCACGACTGATTCCAACAGAATTTGCGGGATAGGTAGGACCGGCGTATTCGAAGCGCGAGACAAGGGAGAGGAAAATGAACCGGTCGCAGAAAAAGCTTGCCATGGCTGGTGTTGATGACAATGCTGAGCGAGCCATACGTCAGTGTGTGTGTGTGCGCGCTCGTGCAATGTGAGAGCGCCCGTCCCACGGTATTCCGACATGAGTTTACGGCATGGAGGACGATACCGGAATGTTTTTTTTCTGCGGTGAGAGGTCGACGCATCTATCCAGGGATCTGTAGCGAGTGCGATGCTCCTGCGTATCGATCGATGCAAACAGTGCGCGGGCCCAGTGCCCCCAGTGCTCTACGAACCATAGACCAGACTTCACTTTGTGAATAATGGTTTGTTCGCACGACCTTCCCAAGTATAGGTCCTACTGTGAGTGTCTAGAATGGCGCTATTCGTAGCACCAGCACTGCGGGCCGCTGAATGCAGACAGATCGGTTTCACGATTCCCCGTCTGACGTCCGCTCGAACGTCGATTCTCATCAGGGAAACGGATCACTACGGGCGCTATGAGATCGGCCTCAGAAGTTTTTGTCTTTCAACTCAGTTTCGTGGCAAGTCTGCTGCGGTGTGCAGTAGGCGGTTGAAATCTCCATGGAATGTACTGTATCGATCGTAGACGAATCGCCAATAGAATATGTTGTTTGCTGAACAGTGCACGGAGGATTTCATTTCTCCATCGGATCAGTGATACCACAATACCCATATGGTTGAGGAACACTGAACGAAGCAAGTACACGTGGTCTGCATTAAAACAACCGATATTCTCGAAGACTGCGACCTGTTAGTGGTATAAACCAACCCACCGGACTTGTTCCGGAAAGCGAAATGAACAATAGCAGGCAGCACGGGCGCCGCTTTTCTCAATTGCCTGTTCGCGTGATCCTGAAAACACTGGGATGCAGTCGGAATAAACTTCTGGTTCACGAACGGACATCTTCCACCAAAATCGGAACGAGAGCGTTCTCAGAATGTCGCGGTCGGTATGAAGCAGAGCATCATCGGTTTGTTTTACCGGTCGATGAGACTCGCTTCGGAAAAAGACGGTCCGAGCGTATATGGGTATTCGTGGCGGGGGCGCCCCCTTCTATGTACAATCAAATTCGATGAGGACGATGACATCAACTGTCCTAGATGTAGTGGATTCTAGTGGCGGCCGCAGTTTCGCTCGTAGGCAAGGCTCACACAACAGCATCTACATGCTTAAATCATCGAAGACATTTGCCTCTGACGTTTGATCACGTTCGTCCATTGGATATCGAGGCATCTCACTCTTCGCTTTACGTAAGTGCATTTGCTGCGCGTGCCGGAGGTAGAGCCGGTCTTTTCTTCCCTGTACGCCTAGTGCCTTAACTCCATCGACGGAGCGTTTCCATCGTGAAACGTAATGATCGCTCTAGTAGGCGAATCGTTGAAGCGTACATCACACGGTGACACATTGACACATACCGTCTTTTACCAGCAAGTGCTTCTCCCTTTAGGATGGTTCTCACCCAGGCACATAAATAAGTGCGTTCATTTTAGAAAAATAAGGGATGAGCTTGGACGTACATTTCAAAAGGTCGAGTTTGAGCATAGGCAGTGGAGCGCTTCGGCTATAGAAAAGTACGAAGCGCTGACCGAAGAGCAAATGGAAAGGAGGGCGAAAGCTCGTGGATTGCTTGCACCAGTGAGTACAACGAATGATGGCAAGAAACGTATGGAGTTCGTGAACCGAGACTTTAACACCGCCATCAATATCAGGAGATGTGCCGTGGTGGAGCATAGACCTCCAGAGTGGACAAGAAGGTATTTTGTTGGACAACCTCCCAAAGTCGAACTATATGAGAAAAAATTTGAAGCAGTAGAAGGTGGCCTGTCCCAAAAGACTGCAAGGCATCTGCACGTCAGTTGGCTACGTTTCCTCTAAGGCGCGTTGCCGCTACTACTGTGCACCGCTGGCGACGTTCGACTTTTGAATGGCTATTGGCTGCATGGAGCAAACTCGAAAACGACGGCGGACGGGATGTTTTCATACCCTCGGCTTTGACTGGAGACAAGCGCTCGCGACTGCCTTTATGCCACCAGAACCACGAGGCTTTTCCGCAGCCGCGTGCCAACGCGCAACACGTTGGCAGACGGTACAGCCTCGAGCTCGTCGACGGACGCTTTCAAAGCGTCGGCTACAAATGCTATACGTCAGCCGTCGAGAGTTTCTGTGGCAACTCGCAGCGGGCGCGGCAACGCTGGGCTTTCACAGTGTGAAAAAACCTGTGGCGCCAGCGGCTTCAAACTCGGCACCACCGGCGCCCGTGAATGGGCGCTTGGCACTACTGGGTGCTATCTTCGACACGACGATCGGCTCTTTTCTACCACCGCGACCTGAGCGACTCTTATCGAGGCGAATTCGGCATAAAGGAGCACGCTCTGTTCTCTTGGTCGGGGAGACACACACGGACCGACAACACCATCGGGTGCAACTGGCGTTGCTGGACTCGTTTGTGAAGCATGTTCGAGGTCAGCGGAATGAGTCGATTGCAGGAGCTCCAATTGCGATCGGCATGGAGCATTTCTATCGGCAGCATCAAGTGCATCTGGATCGGTACATTGCGGGCAAGATTGAGCTACGACAGTTACTCGCTATTACTCGTTTCGAACTTACCTTTGGGTATAGCGCGCAACTTTGGCAGGATATTTTGGAGTATGCACGGGAAAACCGTATTCAGGTTGTTGGTCTCAATACTCCGTTCGAATTGGTGCAGCTGGTTGCCCACTACGGCCTGGATCACTTACCAGAACGTTTGTATGAAGTGCTTCCTCGCGATATGGATGTGCATGGTAATGCTGCACACCGTGAGCGTTTTATTCAGAGGATGAAAGCGTTGGGGGTGGAAGCGCATGGTCCAATCATTAACGACGAGGCAGCACTGCAGCGAATGTATGAATCGCAGGTGCTCTGGGACGAATACATGAGCGAATCGGCGGCCTTGTGGCTAGAGCGGAACCCCCGCGGTCACTTGTGTATTTTTGCGGGTAATGGTCACGTCGAAGGCCGTGTTGGGATTCCAGACCGCCTGACTCGTCGTTCTGGGAGGCCGACCTTCACCGTCGTGCCGTATACGGTGCCGTTCCAATCAGACGGCTGGCCCGATATACCGCATCCCGGCAACAGAGATGTCGGAGATTGGCTCTGGTACCTGCCTGTAGGATCTGGGGGTGCCGAATCTGACGAATCGGACCCCAAGTCGCAGCGACAGCAACGGTTCGGGGAGCGTTTCGGCTATCGAATCGCACGCAGTACCGAGTCCGACATGAGACTGATGGGGCGAGGCGCAGCCAGAACCGTTCAGAGAGGTACGCAGACGAAGTCTGTGGACGAGCCGGACTGGGTATGAACGCGCGCGACTCGAGCTTTCGATAAGCGAAACAAGAGCAGCGCCACCAGACAGACTTGAGCAACTCGTCCTGCCGGTTGTCAGCGTGGCACGGAGGACATGTTTATGGAGCCTTTCACGGTGCATGCTAAGGAATCTAGCGAAACGTGACTAGCCTCTGGTAACTGCGGAGCGCTGGAGCGCCCAAGCGGTGTTGCGGCAGCGCAACAGCGCGCGCTTCGCACTGGATGAAACAGCTACGCGGGCGGCTGGATCGGTTCACCAGTCATACACACGCAAGACGATTGGAATCTTGGCTAGAAGCACGACGCTAGCGCACACATTGCAACGGATCAGGAGCTGTGCTTCATGACCCGTGATGGGTATGATTGATGACTCGAGCGGCCTGCGTAGGCAGACATCCGACATAAGAGGGAACAAACGGGATACGAGGAAATCAAGTTCCAATCATTTGCAACTCCTATCCTGTGGAATCAGCTTTTCGCGCTCCTGCGTATACAGCCTGTCGATGCCCGCTCGGCGAAAAGGACCTGCAGAAAAGCAGCAGTGCGAAAGCGCGGGCGTGAAGCGTCACGACCTGGACATGACGCGCACGAATGACGACTTTGCTGGCAAGCCAGGCATGCTGGGTCCATCGCCTCTGATCCAGATCAGTCATCCATCGCGTTAAATATTTTTTTGTTGTTGTACGGGTAAATACATGATGCACAGTTACATGATAATGCCGGCTTGCGTTCTTCTACATTCTGTGAAACAAACTGCACGGATTCCAGACGAGCGCAAGCGATGTCCATCCAGAGCCCAGCGGAGCGGGTTGCATCCTCCGGTGACGCGGACCAGTCTACGACGCAGTGGCGCTTGACGTGGCTCCATCGGCCTATCGAACATCTCCTGTAAGCAATTCAGACTGGGAAGCCTAGCAGCGTCGCGACCTGAACTGCTAAATCACCGAACATGGTTTGCACGGCAGTGTCCTGCGCCATGCGACCTTGGTCGGCGGCCTCACAAAGTGTCTTGTTCAAAGGCAAGTGAGCGAGGACTTGTACGGAAGCGGCTTGTGCGAGCGCTGCGGCACGCTGTTCCGGCGCGCCGAAAACCTCCTCTTTATGCTGACACCGCGAGCACTCCACATATGCCATGTTCTCGACGATGCCGAGTACCGGTATCGAGAGGCGAGCAAGCGCCTCCAAGCCCCTGCGAACCTGAACCTCTACCAGCTGTGGCGGTGTGGTGACCAGAATCGCTCCCTGCACCTTGAGCTGTTGCGCCAAGGTCAGGAGAACGTCGCCGGTCCCCGGCGGGGTATCCACCACCAGAATATCAAGAGGCGCCCAGTCCACGTCGAAGAGCAGTTGCTGGACCGCTCTGGTGGCCACAGGTCCTCGCCATACCAACGCTTCGGTTGCTCGTTTCTGCAAAGCGGCCAGCCCGAATACTTTGAGCCCAGACTCGGTGACAAGAGGAACGAGTGGTCGACTCGTCTTGGGGTTGCGATCGCGGCTTGCTTGTGTGACGCTCGCCCGCAACAAGTGTAGAACCGATGGACCGTAAATGTCCGCGTCTAGGATCCCGCAACGTAGTCCAAGTCCCTGCTGCAACGCGCTTGCAAGACCCACTGCTACCGTAGACTTTCCCACACCGCCTTTGACGGCGCTCGAGAGCACAACCGCAGTCACGCCGGCAAGCACGCGTTTCTGGAACGGCCCGCTGACTGCAGCTCCCTGAGTCAAGTCTCGAAGCTGGAGAGGGGCGTGCCCGATCACGCGTGAAAACACCGTGGTAGCTGGTGGCAGCCGCAGATATCGTGACAGCCAAGCCCGCTGCGTTGAGCAACCCCCGTACAAGTTCATGGGCTGGAGCGCTGGTACCCAGCAGGTGTTGCACGGGATACTGCGGACCCTGCTGGGCGCCCTGCTCGCGCCCTCAACCGCGCATAACCAGGCAGGGACGTGCAACGGACTGCCAGCACTAGCGATTACGTCCGTTTCATGAGCAGGACTGGAGTGGATCAGTTGTATGTTGCGATGGCTTTCGTGAAGCGACGAGCACTGTCGTACTCGCTTTCGTCAGATCTGGCTTTCTTGTTGCGAGACGAGAACCTCTGGGCCAGGCACGAAATAAGCGGGAAGGAATTTACGTTTTCCGCCTATGTGTGGACGTTACCCAGCAGCATCTTGACCGGCGAGCGCATACAGAGCGGCGAAAGGGCAACTACGCACGTGCGTCCGCGGGTGCACATAGGAGCTTGCGCGCGACGCTGTTAGCAGGTAGTGCACCCTCATGACGACGTTCGCATTGTCAAGGCGTCATCAGACTCGATTCGTACACGCACACGAGAAACTGTATGGATATGAGCAGCGCTTTTCTGGGAACGCCACGCTGAACGAGCGGGGACATCGTTCGGTGTACCTCGGTGCTGGCCGCATCAACGCGCACGCTGCAAGGAACGGTTGCGTCCGGTGGTATTCATCATATGCAGATATCTACAGAATGAACATCTCGCACAGATGTTGAACCCTTTGGATCGCTTCTCCCGAGGTGAACCGGTCGCGTCGAGGCGCGGGTGTACACAAGCCGCACATCGAAACGTCAGCGTGCTAGAAGGGATGAACTGTTTTACCTCAAAACTGATGCCCACGACTGCAGCACGCTGCCCAGTCTAAATACTCGACATGAAAAAGATCCATACGTCCAAGTGCCGTACCAGTAAACCTAGACGAGACTCGAAGAACAGCGCTGGTACACCATGCAACAAACGCTTGCGTCAAGGAAACCGAGTCGCAGCCTCTGCTCTGCTGCACATAGGTGGCGACCTCCATTGTCGATACCCAAATCGTCCACGCTTTAAAAGAGCGCCTTCATGGAAGCTGATTGAACGGTGAGGCGCTTTGAGTGTTCGTGAACGTCCTACAGTCCAGAACGCGACGTCTGTGACGCACTGTCCGAGCTCGACGCCACCGGGTGACGCCTGCTGGGGACGCTACCGCTCCGACCGCTGGTGGCGCTTCGTGCTCGACTAACTCGAGCCATGTCGAGGTTCATCGCCTCGAGACTGTCCAGATTACGAAAGGAGAAATCGGAAAAAGCGGGATCTGCCAAGGTAAGCACGCATTGCGATTCACTCGATGCGGGTCTGTTTGCCTCGTAGCGTGCTCGTCGGCCAGATTTGGCAAGGTTCACATTCGGATCGCTATAACTCGCTTCTGGTGGCCTTTCCGAAGACGAAACCCCAGCGCTCGCCTGAACTGGTGCGCTGCCCTCGCGTCCTATATTGGAACGCGCTAGCGTAGCTCGTCGAAAAGGATCCACGGCGTTGTTGTTGTTGTTGTTGTTGAAATCATCGTCGTCGTCGTCGTCGTTCTCGATATCGCCCTCACTACACAGGTTCGAGTCGCTACTTGAATCTTCGAATAAAAGCATACCGTCGCTGGTATTCCAAACATTGCGCGTGGGTGTTGTTGCCGCAACAACTGCTACGCTCGTCGCGTCGCTACCACGCAAACGCACATTGGATGAACGTAGAACGCTTGGACTGGTGCATACCGATGCCGATCGTTCTCGATTCTGTTCATCGGCGGACGTGCTGGCCGACGGATCCCGTTCTGTTTCCGAAAGCCAGCCGCGTGTAGGCGCTCGTCGACGCAAACAATGCTGCAAGAGCTGCTCCCGGGGGCGTTGCCGTCGATTGCGTAGGGTCCGCATGTCGACGCGTCGCCACCCTGTTTCCGTCGAGCAAGTCGCAGACGATGACCAGCTCGGTACTTCCGTCTGTTTCCAGTCCATTTCCGGATGCGAAGTTTCCGACTGAGTTCCAGCTGGCTCCGAAGGCATCGCCGAAGCCGCTGCACCAGTGTTCCCCGAGACTCCCACGGCATGAGGCGAATCCGGTACCGCGACGATTTGCGTCGCTCTACCCAAAGCGCCGTCGGAGTCAGTGCTTACGTCGCCTGTTCCTGCTATCGACGTCGCCTCTGAGAGCGTCTCCTGCCCCTGAGTGCGCGTCGTGTGAGCGATGGAGCAATCGGCGGATATCCGTTGCGTCTTGTCTGCATCGAGCTCATGCTCGGGTACCGTGTACGAGAGAGACCATCCCGGGCGGTGCCGATAGAGCCCGTCAGCGCATGGCGCATCTCGGACCTGATCCTCAATGCCTTCTGCCGAATCTGTTGCCTGGCTCGATGTTGTGATGCCGCTCACCACGATCTGGTCGCTTAGGGACGAGTTCTCCGCGTTCACTGCATGCAGCAACCGCTGCGGCATAGTTTCCGCTCCCGAACGGGACAAAGGCTCCATGGATACCCCTGCAAGCGCCGTACCATCGCTCCAGCGACACGCTCGCTCTGCAACCAATACCGACTCGTTGCGTTCGCATGTCGTATCTATAGCACTTTGCTCTCGGACAGACGATGAAGATAATACAGGGCGCTCGGCATCATACGAAACGGCAGGCAAAGCTGGGATCCCCAGATCGAGCGCTCCCGATGCAGCACACGGCGACGAGCGCGGTGCCGGCTCTCGTATGCCGCCAGGCGCCGCTGGTGCTCTGGAGACACCGTAGCAGCACGCGCTGCTCGAGGTCGCAAGTGGCTCTGTGGAACAAACTTTCCCATATGTAGAACAGTGCATGCCGCACGCCGCAGTGCCCTCATCGGCGCTACGCCAGTCGCCATCCGTGGGATTTTCCCGCGGCCAGCAATCCGCCGTAGCGCACCAGCGCATCATGACCTTCTGTCCACCCTGTCGCATTTCAGGATGCGCTGCTACTCACTCCAGCGAGGCTCCGAAGCGTGCACAGACTGTCCACCCTGTCGCATTTCAAGATGCGCTGCTACGTCACTCCAGCGAGGCTCCGAAGCGTGCAGAGCCTCGGATGACGCGATCGCTGCGGTGCGTGTCTCGGGGACACGCATCCGTGACGACGACGACAACGACAACGGCACGGACGCAACATGCGACTTCGAGGCCGTCACCAGCAACGGCAATGCTTCTGCACGTTCTACGTCGCCCAGGCCGTGCTCGCTAAGCGTTCTCATTAGTTTCTGGGTGCTCTCGTCGTCAGGAGAGAGCGATCCGACCGCTTTGCGCGACGAAAAGTAGCTGGTGTCATCGGCGGCAGCAAACTGGGGTACGAAAGCCGGTGGCTGATTCCTTACATGCTCAAAATCAACATCGCGGAAAAAGGGATGGGCTTTCACCTCTGCTGCACCACGAGCACCCAGTCTTTTGGAGGGATCCGGCTCCAAAAGACGCTGAATGAGGTCACGTGCCTCGGCACTCATGGCCTCATCGACATCGTCAGGCCACTGGATTCGACCCGACAATATGTTCGAGAAGATGCCACGCACAGAGCTCGCGTGAAAGGCCGGGATGCCCACGAGGAGCTCAAAGAGGACAACACCGAGAGCCCACCAGTCCACAGCGAAACCGTGACCCGTTCCCAGCAGCAGCTCGGGAGCCAAATAGTCGGGAGTGCCCAGCGGCGGCTCCACAGGTGCGACCACCGTGGTGCCGCCAACCGGGCTACCCGATTGACTCTCGGTTGCCAACGTCTGAGGTGACGGAGAACGGGCACCTCTGACTCCATTCGCCCACAAGTGCCCTGTGTGGCTCTCAAACGGACCGGCATACCCAGATCCGCCAGTGCTCGCAGCAGCCGAAAACTGACCGCGTGCATCCGACGCTGTTAGGGTGTTTTGTCGCCCGGCTGTGCGTGTGCCAGCTTGTACGGAACTCGTGGTCGTGTCCACAAGACGCATATCCACGTCACGCTGCAGGGGTACTGTGGACGAGCCTCGCTGGGTCCTGACCTCGGAACCCGATCCAGACATCACGCTGACGCTCATGGAATCCATGCACAACTGACTGGAGGGTACTCCCGATGCTCCATGCATCTGTTGAGGACCAGTACCGGCACCAGCAATCGCTCCCGCACCAACCGATGTATCATACCGCGGCTTGGTTGCACCGGAGATGGCGCTCAAACCACTGACCGGTGCCTTGGCGGAGCGAGCAACGAACCCCGCCGGTGATAGTGCCCGTTGCCACAGGGTGTCGGTGCCCGGCGACAGGCTCGCTCTCGTGCTCGCAGGACTGCTGTGCGGAAGATCCAATGCCCCCTGTTTGCTCAGACCAAAGTCGGTCAATTTGATATGTCCATCCCGATCGATGAGAATGTTATCCGGCTTGAGATCACGGTGAACGATACCCGCTTGATGCAGATATTCCAAAGCGAGTACGATTTCGGCTACGTATTGTCGAGCAACATCTTCATCGAGATAGCCGAGATTGCTCAAGAGCGAGAAAAGGTCACCCCCGGGCAGAAACTCCATCACCAGAAACAATTTGCGTGCTGACTCGAACGACCAAATAAAGCGGACTACAAACGGGTTCTGGATGGTTGCCAGAATATCCCTTTCTGCACGCACGCGTCGAACGAGGTTTTTGCGCACGAGTTCGGACTTTTGAAACACCTTGATTGCGTAGAGATCACCAGTGGTTTTCTTGGACGCCAAATACACTCTTCCGAATGCCCCGCGAGAGATTGGCTTAAGAATGTCAAAGTCGCGAATACTGGGTACCGCCGGATGCAGATGCGGACTCGCACTCACTCGTAGCGACTGCCGGGACGAGGGCACTTCAGCGCCCCCGGAAGACCGCAAGCGACTCGAAGACGAATCCGAGCGATGCTGACCCTGCTTCCGACTTTGACTCGGGCCGTGCGCTTCACAAAGTGCATCCTGGAGATGATGATGATGATGATGATGACGACGACGACGACTCGAACCGGTATCGGAGGAGTGCGCTGCTTCCGCAAACGCGACACCAGTGTCGGTCTTCGCCGCGTTGCCGAAGCGGATGTCGCCACCGCGATGTACATCCTCAGAGACGAGGCCACGCTCAGCATCGCATGGAGAGGCGGAATCGGCTGCATCACGTGTTTTCCAGTGAACGTGATCACAAGGCTCAACCGTAGCAGCAGCAGCAGCAGCAGCAGCGATATCGCAATTACGAGCGCTATCATCATCAACAACAGCACCGGCACTGGCACCGGCACCGGCATGATCATCATCCGCGGCAGCGTCTTCGCTTGTGCGGCAGGAGACATCCTCCGCTGGGCGGGCTCTGCGAAGATCACTGGTCAATGCTCCCGACTCGAGGCTGCCGTCGTCAGCGGCGACAATGGCAGGTTCAAACACTGCCGGTATCATGGAAAGCGCTTCAAGCTTTTGGCTCACCAGGCAGTGTGCTCGTTCGACCAGTGCCAGACACCAGCGAGAAATCGTCGAACTAGTCGTATTGGCAGTCGCTGCCTGGCAGGCTTGCAGGGCGTGTTCCAACCGAGAACGAACGGCTTCCAGTTTCGCGCGTGCAACATTCTCCTCTAGATTCGGACGAAAGCTTGCCATATCTGAATCCGTTCGCAGACGTAAACAAGAGCGAACTTGCTCATAGCTCTGATTCTCGAGATCATCCAGGTCAGCGGGGACAAAGCTGCTAATTCTCGTGCAACTCTCCGACGGCTCAACTGCTGCGGCGTAGAGGCAGAGTTTTGCCACGCGCGATAGCAGCGCCTGCTGCGCACTGTCCACAGAAGCAGTAGACACGTCGCCCGCGGGTGCTTCGGTGAACGCTGAAGAGGTCGCTGCGCGAGCCCCGTGTCGTCCCAGTTTCTCGAGCTGCTTATCGCAGGCAGCAATGAGCACTGCTGCACGCGCTCGCGCTGCACAGCATTTGGTGTGCTCCTCGAAGATCTCACACGGGTAGACTTCCTCACAGATGCGGCAAATGAGATAGGCATACGGATCCGTGACTTCTTCGTTTTCTTCCACGGCGTCCGCGTCCTTCTCGATTGCCTCTTCGTCTTCGTTGGAAATGAATTCCGCTCCCGAACACGGGGATGGCGGCATGGCGGTTTGTAGTGAAACTGGGGTTTGTGAGCGAGCCGCAGGTAGCTGGATCAGTTTCGCGGTGGTGTTCTCTGGTCGGTGCAAGCCGCCAGCGTCGGCTTCTGTTGTTCGCACTTTCGCTAGCTCATTGGTTTCGTTGTTGTTGTTGTTGTTG
>Ga0123519_10013761_pt1 | contig 11593 bp, 10 predicted proteins | sample YelNatPaOPRAMG02_FD_87396 | JGI IMG/M metagenome (GOLD analysis project Ga0123519, IMG submission 87396) | Hot spring microbial communities from Yellowstone National Park - Yellowstone National Park OP-RAMG-02 (version 2) | ecosystem: Environmental > Aquatic > Thermal springs > Hot (42-90C) ... | reverse complement strand
TTCTCAATGACATGCACCCATGCGCGAAGCCACTCATGATTCAGCCGCAGCGTTGATGGGGTTGTCATTTACAAAGAAAGGGAGCCCGGTCCCGCGCTGCCGGCAAAGACCTCGCAAGATTGCCCCAATGATTCGAGGCAAAACAGCTCCATAGGCCTGTCGAGTCCCTTGAGCCGCGCGAGTTTCTTGTGTTTCACTATTATTTGGCCTTGCAAACGGCTGACTACCTCGGGCGACACCACGATCTCACCCCCTAGGGCTTCTGCCTGTATGCGAAACGCGACGTTGATAGGGCTGCCAACCGCCCCGTATTTCTTTCTCTTCTCAGAGCCGATATTCCCAACGATCAAGACGCCGCTATTGATGCCGATCCCGGCCTGAATTGCGGGAAGGCCGTCCCGCACATTGCGGGCATTCAGGGCATCCATGGCCTTTTGCATATCCAAAGCGCATGCGACGCCCCTCATGCAGTGGTCCTGGATATGCTTCGGAGCCCCAAAGAACACAAGGATGCCATCGCCTGTAAACTCATCGATGGTCCCTGAATACTGCATGATGATGTCCGTCATGGTTTCGAGATATCTGTTCACCACAGCCAGCACCTTCTGGGGAGGCAGCGATTCCGTCATCCGAGTGAATCCCCTTATATCAGCGACAAGTATGGTCATGTCACGCAGATTACCTTCCAGCTCCAACTTGCCGCCTGACCGGAGTATCTCTTCAACCACGTCCTTGCTCAGATATCGACCGAAGGTATCCTTGATGGAGTCGAGTTCTCGGCGTTCTTCCACCATGCGATTGAACCCCTCTTCAGCTTTGCCGATCTCGTCGTTCGACAGCACCGGAGCCATCGCATACATATCTCCGGCCGCTGCCTTCTCCATGGCCGATTCCAAGTCTTTCAAGGGTTCGGAGATGCTCTTGGCTAAGAAAAAGGACAAGCTCGCGGCGGTAAACGCGAAAAGCGCTGCGAGAAATTCAATGATGGTAGGCACATTCGCCAGAAAGCTTTCTACGGACTGCCGTCCTGCCTGGATCTCGCTTACTTGATGGATGGTTACGTGACTGAGCAGCAGTAAAGGAACAATTGTGACGGGAAGTGTCACCACAAGCATCTTCGGCAGAACATTAATGCGATAACAAGACGGCGCCTTGGCCAAAGCCCTTAACGGAAACATACGGCGGACGTTGATCCGAAGCCAACGCTCCTGCGCGAAATAAATCCAGCACATGGTTGCCGGCGCCACAACCAGGAGCAGCCAGATGGCTATTTTTCGAGAGGATTCTACGGTCCACGGATAGAAGTTGGGCCAAAGTATAGGAAGAACAGAAAATATGGCGGCGCCTAGAGCCCATCCTGCGAGCGTGGTGAGGCCGAGCCGCGCAGGAAGATTGAGCACTCTTCCTATGAGCTCATTGAGAAGCTCCTCTTGACCTTCCAGGGCGGTACCCTTGATTGCGCCAGTCTTCTCTCGAACCTCACGGGCAAGTCCCCACACGCACCGCGCATTAATGGGCGCAATCAACAGCAACACGCATGCCGTCACCGCGCCGGCCACTGCGAGCCGATCCCACACTTCTGCCGTTCCAACATTTCCTGTAACCTGCGGCTCAAAAACGCCAAAATAGATGAACGTAAGGCCGACCGCTGCCAAATTGCCCAGAATATTGATGACAGCAACCGCTTGAACCAACGCCAACGAAGGGGAAGACTTTACTGTTACCATAATGGTCCACGCTTGTGGTGATTCCGCGTAATTTGGTAGCCAACTTTCACAGAAAAACTATAATAGCGCCATGCTAAAAGGGGTCCTTGAAGATGCGCCCGAGACCCCTCCGAGATGGCACAGCGGCCAAGACGTTCTCCCCAGCGAGGAGAGCCTAAGTCTGAAACCAATTGCTGTCAACTACCTACCGGGCTTGTTGGAGGACGAAGAATGGCTACCGAGAACCAATGGACGAGAGAGAGCCTGCTTGAGCTGAGTAGGGCATTCATGCTGAGCAGAATCTTTTTGTCGGCCGCAGAACTAGGGCTTTTTGATGTCCTGGCGGCAAAACCTCTGAGTTTGGAGGACGTCTGCGCGCAGATGCAGTTCAAGCCACGAGGCGTCCGGATTTTACTTGACGCCCTGGCTGCAAACGGCCTGGTGAGCAAAGACGAAAAAGGCCAATATTCCATGAGCGAGGACATGACGAGGCTCCTGACCACGTCGAGCGAGGAATCGGTCCTTCCAATGGTGCTGCACGGAGTCGCTCTCTGGAAAAGTTGGAGCAATCTCACAGAGGTAGTGCGGCAGGGAGAGAATGTCTTCCGCATTCGCATGGACGACAGACCTGACCACGAAATTGAATCCTTCATCGGAGCCATGCACGTCATCGGAAAAAAAATGGCGCAACGGGTGGCCGAGTCCCTTGACCTGACGCGCTTCAAAAGGCTTCTGGACGTCGGAGGCGCCTCTGGAACCTATGTCATGGCCTTCTTGCGATGCGCGCCGAATCTGACAGCGACGATTTTCGACCTTCCGAGGGTGACGAATATCGCACGGGCTCGAATAGAAAAAGAGGGATTTGCTGATCGAGTGACCGTGACGCCTGGCGATTACTCCAAGGACGAGCTGCCGTCGGGGTACGATCTTGTGCTCTTGTCTGCCATAATTCATAGCAATAGTAGAGAAGAGAATGTCGAGCTCTACAAGAAGGCCTTTCGGGCGCTCGAGCCAGGCGGCTCGATCCTGGTGAGGGATTACTTTATGGACGCAACACGGACGTTTCCGCCCGGCGGCGCCGTCTTCGCGGTAAACATGCTCGTCGCCACCAGAGCCGGTAACACCTATACCAAAGAGGAAGTAAGGGAGGACCTGGCTTCAGCAGGCTTCGTCAACATACGGCTTGTCTTGGATGGAACAAACATGGATCAGGTAATAGAGGGGCAAAAACCACGCTGATATCAGGCCGTTGTTCAAAGTGATCAGAAATTCACGGCTTACGGTAAACGTTTGTCCGTCATGCCGCCCACTCTCGAATGCTCACCAAAATGAGGCGCATCACATCAATTGACCAGAGCGCCCGGGACGAACATGCCGTTTTCGCCGCGAACGGGACATTCGCGCATGAACTGGCCCTGTAAATCGGCCAAGAAGCTACGCCACAGTGTTCCCATTCTGGAGTCTGAATACAGCAATCTCGGGTGGACAATTGATGCGCCACGGCACAAAGGTGAGGCCTACTCCTCTGTTGAGATACATCCTGGCGTTGCCCACGCGGTACCATCCATGAGTAAAGGGTGAAATGAGGCGGGCCACGCTCACTCCCCTACGTCGAGAAAAACTTGGCAGGATAATTTGCCCTCCATGCGTATGTCCCGAGAGGACGAGGTCGATCTGCGCCTTCGAGGCTTCTGGGAGAATCGTCGGTCGATGCGAGAGAAGGAGCCTGAAACCTGGTTCCCGGGGAACTATCTTCATAAGGTATGCAAACTTAGGAAAGCTTGCGCCTGTGAGCCAATTCTTGACAGGATCGTCAATCCCGCCGATGTGGAGAAGCGTGCGACCCTCCGCATACGTGTACCATTCGTTTCGTAGAACTTTGATCTGGGATTCTTCCAGGGCCGCGAGCGACCGCGCCACGCCCGCGTAAAACTCGTGGTTGCCGAGCACTGCAAAATTACCGACGCGCCTCTGCCTCAGTCTTTGTAATATCGGGACGGATTTTTCTATCGGTGTGAGGGGAGAATGGTAGATATCTCCTGTGAGCACAAGGGCGTCTCCTTCGATGCGATTCAGGCGCTCGACCAAATGCGCGAGATCGTCCGCATCGAGAAACATCCCAAAATGAAAATCCGTGGCGTGTACTATGGTGAGGGGCCGCGTTAAACCGCCCAACATCGGGTGCTCGAAATCCCACTCTTCTGTTACTGGTTCTTGATATGCCTCCACAATCCCTTCTCCCAGCATGGCCGTCCCTGCGAGCAATCCCCCCGCGGCTGCAATTTTGAGCACGGTCCTGCGCCCAAGGACGCCATGCGTTATGTCGCCAGCGCATGTCGGCGTCCCTTCCGAGTCGCGGTTTCTCTGTGTACGCTCTGCCCCTTCTTTGGCGTGTGTCCTGAGGTCATTTTCTTCGTGGCTCACGGGATTCGACGAATATTGAGGCGCTGAAGCCCGCGCGAGACATCCCCGCTCGTCAACGGCCAGCCGGCCGACTTGCGCGACGGAAACGGAACTACGGTCCGTCCGTTGAAACAAGTCCCGCGTCGCTTCAACCAGCCTCATCAGACCAAAGTACAGGGCCATCACCAGCGCAAAACCCAAATATGAAAAAAAAGAGACGGCTGCCACTTTCTTGTAAAATGGCGCCATGGGGAGCCATCGGCTGTCCATGGACAAGAAGACGCCCCCTACATTGATCACGCCCAATAGAATCAAAAGAGAATACGCGTGCCGTCGGCCGATTTCAGTCGGCGCGGCCAAGAGGTAGCGCCTGACGCTGAGCAGCACGAACCACTGGCACAGGATCAACGCACAACTTAGAATCCACAGAAACACCAAGAAACTATTCATGCAACATTAGCTCGCGTGTAACTGGCGCACTGAGAAGCGACCCGATCGTCCGAACTGAACCAGACTTGCCTCTAAAAAACGCTCTCAGGGCGCTTGTCTCAGCTCTGCGTTCCTTCATCACATAAAAAATATGTCACAGCGACGCCTGCCATGCAATGCCAGGAGAGAATTGACACAGTCGCTATTCGTTTCCAAACCTGATATAAGTGTGTCAACACACTACCACCACGGGAGCCCTGCCATGAATCATGAAGCTGAGCCTTTGAGCCCGACCGCCCAATCTCTTCGAGAGCAATTGGAAGCCATGAAAAACGAACTACCTCACCTCAGTTCCGTCATCGACGGCTGCAAACACTTGGTAATCGCCCAGGCCGCACTGCGGGACAGGCTCCCACTGGCAGATGTCGCGGACGTCGTCTTCGACCGCATGGCTTTTGCACAAGGCGCGCCGCTCCTTAGTAAGGCAGACTTCCGAATCGATCGAGAACTCTTTCAAGAAGCCGCAGATTCCATCATCATGGCGTTGGAAAAAGGTTTTCCCGCTATTGCTGATGAATTCGAGAAGGTGCGCAACGCGCTCCATTCAGAAGATGATCTCCAACAAGATTTCTTGGAGTCCCTGGCCAGAGGAAATGAGGCAAATCTACAAGACCAAGCGCGCAGGCTAGGGGTTCTCCCCGAAGTCTTGGAGATGGTCATTGCCGAGATTCTCAAGCCCTTTGCCCAGAAACGGGCCGAGTCGCTGCCGTCGCTGCCGGAAGACGTTCAGTGGAGCAAGGGGTACTGCCCAGTGTGCGGTTCGTGGCCAGAACTGAGCTTTTTAGAGGGCAAAGAAGGCGCCCGCTGGCTCCGCTGCGCATTCTGCGGCTACGAATGGCGATACATGCGCGTGCAATGTCCTTTCTGCGAAACCACAGATCAGGAACTCCTGGAGTTGATGTACCTCGAAGAAAGACCTCATGAACGCATTGAGCTGTGCACAGCATGCAAAAGATATGTCCTGGGTATTGACCAGAGAAATCTTGCGGCGCCGCTCGCCCATGAGATTGCAACAATGGCCATGATTCACCTCGACGTCATCGCGCAGGAAAACGACTATTCGCCAGGCGCCTCGTACCTTTGGAACTACATCTCCGCAGAGGATTAAGCGCAGGATTCACTAAGTGATTTTTGAGAAATCGGACGGACGGACGCTGCGAGGCGCTTCAAAATCCTACTACCCACGAGGAAGCTTAATCCTCAAGAGATGAAGCTCAGCGTCCCCATGGACCAGGTACTGCTGCGGGTGCGCATTATCGAGGCTGACGGTGGCCAAGGAGTATGAGCTTTGTCTCTATCGCCTTGTCCAATCGATGCTCCCATTCCTTCCAGTCCTGACGCAAACGATTTAACTCTTCGTTCAACGCAGCCCATTCGTTGTCGCCTTTGCTTGACGCGCCTTGAGCCGAAACATCTTGCGCCGCTTGTTCAAGCGCCTTTAATCTCTCGGCAATGGGCCTTGCTTGCTGCTTTATCGCGCGCATACGTCCAAGGATCGCTTCCTCTTCCGGCGTCAGCGCAAGCTTGGGAGCGCACACACTGCAACTCGAAGCTGTGTTATTGTCTTGTCCTACAGGCTGGCAGCCGCATAATTCATCTTGGCGTTGGTTGGTTTCTCTCATCACTGCACACCTCTTTCGCGTTCAAAGACCTCTTGCGTATATTGATGCCTTAGCGCACGAAAAGGAGCGGAGCGGATCCTTCTACGACGGAGAATACGGTGAGTCGAGACGCGTGGAGCCTCGAGAGACGTGGACACATAACCTCAATAATGGCCGGTCATGTGATCCATAAGGGTGTTCACGAGTTCGTGTAAAAGCACTCTATAGCCGCCAGGCCACGTATGCCGTATGGGAGGAGGCGGGAGATATGCTTCAACCATCTTTTCCCGATCAGGCGCCGCCACGGGAGCTGATCGTTGCTCCCCCTGAGGCTGGTATTGGGGTATTCCCTCTGCAGCCTCAGCCAAAACGGTCGCCGTCGCCATCGACAGTACAAGCGCCAATATTACGAACGATCTCATGGAGCCTCCATGGACGGAATTTTATCTCGTTGAATCAAAAAAATCAATCTCAAAAGAAATCGATGTTAGGAGTTCATGAATTGTCCGTCCTTCGAAGCGAATGCTCTTTTGCGGCTGACGAGGGGCGGCGCTGCTGAACAGTGGTTTCGATGGCCGGGTTCTTTTTATGGCTGATGTTCATTAGCGTTAATGACCGCCTCCATCAATGCCATCTTATCAAGATTTTGAGGACCCCAGGGCTGAGCGCTTTTTGAAAGGCCTGCAGGGCGTCCCGGGAATCGTATATGTCCGAGATAAGCGGCGAAGGGTCGATCAATCCTGTTTCGAGAAGCCTCAGCGCCGGCGCAAATTGGCCGCAGCGAGAGCCCGCCACAGTGATCTCGTTGACCACCAAAGCAGACAGATCAGTTGTCACGGCTCCTTGATACGTGCTCTTGAGCACAATTACGCCCCGGGGAGCTATACGACTCACCGCAAGCTCCCATCCGGAAGGATTGCCGGAAGCTTCCACGATTTTGCTGAAGGCCCTCGAGGACGAACGAAACTCGGCAACCGTCGTCGCTTTGCCCCCAAGTCTCTCGAAAATTGCCATTTTCTCAAGGTGCTTTCCGACGAGGAGCACATCTGCTCCTGAAAGCCTCAGAACCATAGAGATGAGCAGTCCGAGTTTGCCGTCGCCTATGACGGCTATCGCATCTGCAGGTTCGATGTGAATCTGTTCCAGCACTTCTAGGGCCGCGGCTATTGGCTCGACGAACACTGCTGCTTCATCGGGTACCGCGTCTGGCACGATTAGCAGATTTTCCATGGGGAGTGTGGTGTATTCTGCAAAGACCCCGTCTCTATCCTGTATCCCCAGGACAGTCCTGTTGGGGCAGTGCCGCGCCAGCCCCTTCTTGCAATAGGGGCACACGCCGCACCCGCAGTTTATTTCACCTACTACCCGTTTTCCAATGAGCAAGCTGTCATGGGCGTCCTCGACGAGCCCCACAAATTCGTGGCCGAGGATGCCCGAGAAATTCATGTAACCACGTAGAATTTCCGCGTCGGTCTTGCAAATCCCGGCCATGCGAACTCTAATCAGCGCCTCATGAGGCGTCATCGTCGGTCTTGGCCTGTCTTCGAGCTTCAGCCTTCCGTCAAAGGTAATCGCCTTCATTTTGCTTCGGTCCCTTCAGATTAAGCTGCACCGCAATCCCTCGAAGATTGTCGTAGCGAAAGCCAATTTTTGACCTGACGCGTCTGTTGGCAAGATTGCACTGAGATACTCAGATTGGCAAGCCCTTTTCGCCTGAATGTACGTACCTCACGTCCAAGGGGCTGAAGGACGGGCGACGCTTGACACCCACCGCCGTGGATGCTAGATCATTGGTATCTGCGTGGGGATGTAGCTCAGCGGGAGAGCACCGCGTTCGCAACGCGGGGGTCGAGGGTTCAAATCCCTTCATCTCCACCACGCGTCATCAAGTTAATTTTACTAGCCTTTTATCCAATCAGTTTGACTCGGAGTCGCATTCTTGCTCTTCCGGGACGCCTTCAAGCCCTGAAAATAGCTGAGACTGGGGTATTCCACCTTCTTGCCCTTGAGCAGCTCATCGATGGTAACAATTTGTAATTTCTTGAATTTCTTTGAAGTTCCCAAAATTTCCCGTTGGTAAAAGCCAGCAGAGATTGCCTCCTTGCGCATGGCATGCGTCGGGTTCTGTAAGGTTACCAAGACGCCCATGGCAGCGCGCTCACGCTCCATAACGCCTTTCAACTCTCTTACGGTTGCAACGCTTACCGCCCCACTCTTCACCTGACACACGATGGTTTCAAAGCTTCCTCTTTTCTCCCCCGGAAACTTGAGATAGCCGTCGATACCCCTGTCAGGAGCTCGTCTCTTGTCGAGAGCAGGGAGGGCATCAATGAGCCCAAGCGCCCACCATTCAAATTGATACCGATTCTGTGAAGCCAACTCTCGAGCGCCTGCGAGGTCTTTGGGAACGCCCTCCACGTCATAAGGAGAAAGCTGGTCGCCGAATGTGCGCTCAAGTCTGCTTCTCATGAGCGCAATTGCAAGATGAGTTATGTCGATGCCTATCCATCGACGATTCAGGCGCTCCGCCACCGCCACAGTCGTCCCACAACCGCAAAACGGGTCCAAAACCACATCTCGCTCATTACTCGAGGTCAAAATGATCCGTTCCAGCAACGCTTCGGGCTTCTGCGTTTGGTACCCCAGACGTTCCTTCGACGTGGGCGCGAGTCTGATGTCAGTCCAAAGGTCTTGCAAGACAGCTCCTGGGGCTTCATCCAAATATTCTTTCAAACCGTACTGAAAAGATCAATGACAAAAGGGGGAGGGAATTCAACGGCGGGAAATCTATAAGAAATCCCCGCGAAAATCAATGTCGTGCATCTGTGCCTGCGCACACGCGATGCGCCATGCAGTCATCGTGTGCATGCGACGCGTCATACGCAAACGCACATCCCGTACGTGAGACGTGGAGCCGGGGGTTGCTGGCCCCGAGGTGGAACACAAGAGACCTGCCGACGACTCAATCCGTCTCGATAGCATCATAAGAGCCAAAGGCTTTCATGGGAGAGTCTTGTCTTGACAGCCGCTCGCCAATGAGATAGGTAAACCAAATACACTAAATCGGCAAATGCTATTGTCATGTCCGAAACATACGCCGTCTAGACAGGAGTAAATCGATGAGTGCAGCTTACGAATCAATGTGGAAGGACCTCGGGCTCGATCTTGCCGCCCACGACGTCTTGTTGCAGGTGCTCGGCAACGCCTATCGGGACATCTTCCTGAGTCAAAAAGATCGTCCTGGCGGGATGGACTATTTCAACTTTGTGATGAGCGAAGTTCACGGGCTCCGCATCAAAGAACTCTTGGAGAGCAAGAAAAAAGGCAAGAAGGTCATCGGCTCCTTCTGCGTGTTTGTGCCGGAAGAGATCGTCCGAGCAGCCGACGCTACCCTTGTGGGACTCTGCACTGGCGCTGATTTTGCCACTGACGAAGTGGACAAGATTTTACCACGCAACACATGTTCGTTGATCAAGTCCGCCTTCGGATTTAAGCTAGGAAAAGTTTGCCCCTATATAGAATCTGCCGACATGATTGTGGGCGAAAACACGTGCGACGGCAAGAAAAAATCTTACGAGGTTCTCAATACCTTAGTGCCTCATCTTTACGTCATGGACCTGCCTCAGACGAAGTCGGCAGAAGGTCGGGCTGTGTTGAAGTCTGAGTATTATCGTTTCAAAGAAGCCGTGGAAGGTCTTTGCGGGGTCCGCATCGATGCGGCTATGTTGAAGAAGGGTATTGACATTGTGAACGCAAAACGCAAGGCCATCCATCGACTCTCAAAGCTGAGAAAGGCGGATCCTGCGCCTATATCGGGATTGGACGCCCTCCTCATCAACCAGGTGTATTTCTACGACGATCCGGCGCGTTTCACGGAGTCCGTCAATAAGATTTGCGATGAACTCGAGCAGCGCATAAAAGAAAAAAAAGGGGTATTTCCGCAAGGAACGCCCAGGATATTGCTGTCCGGTTGCCCAATGGCGGTTCCCAACTGGAAGCTTCCCTGGATCATCGAGACGTCAGGAGCCGTTATCGTCGGCGAGGAGTCCTGCGTTGGAGAACGAGGAACTCGCAATCTCACCGACAACTCCGGCCAAACGGTTGAAGAACTTATGGATGCCATTGTTGAACGACACTTCCAAATCGATTGCGCGATTTTCACTCCGAACCCAGATCGACTGAATCATGTCAAGGAAATGTATCGTGAGTACAATGCCAATGGCGTCATTCATTACGGGCTCCAGTTTTGTCAACCCTATCAGATTGAATCGTACAGCGTGGAGAAAGCTCTGGAAGGCGAACACATACCCACTCTTCGAGTGGACACGGATTATAGTATGGAAGACGTTGAACAGCTTAAAACACGAGTGGAAGCATTCATCGAACGCCTTAAATAACGGCTACAGGGGGGGATTCAATTCAGCGTCCTTGAAAGCGCAAACGCGCATGCTTTTGCCAAAGGGCGGCAGCGTCTCTCGATAAAGGTGAATCAGGTTGCAAGCAGCAGGGATAGACGTCGGGTCTCGCACAATCAAGCTGGTTGTGCTGGACGTGACCAGCGGCGACATTGTCTCTTATCGTCGGACAGAGACCACATTCAACCCCCACGAGCAATGCCAGCGCATCCTCTCGCCCCGGCAATGGGATGCCCTCGTGGCCACGGGATACGGAAGAAAGCTCGTGCAGGAGAACTTTGAAGCCCATGCCATCACGGAGATCCAGGCTCATGCGCTAGGCGCGCGAAAAATGTTTCCTCAGTGCAAAGCAATCCTCGACATAGGAGGCCAGGACACCAAGGCCATAGCCCTGGACGAACGAGGCAAAGTGCGGAAGTTCGAAATGAACGATCGATGCGCTGCCGGTACAGGAAAGTTTCTGGAATTTATGGCGACGAGTTTTCAAGTACCGATAGAACGCTTTGGCGACTTTGCCCTGTCGGGAAATGCAGGTCTCACCATCAACAGCATGTGCACAGTGTTTGCCGAGGCCGAGGCAACCTCCCTGATGGCTCGGGGACACAATCCTCAAGACATCGCCCTCGCCCTTCACCTATCAGTCGTAAAGCGCTCAGTCTCAATGCTCAAAAGGGTCGCGACCGAGTCGCCGCTGGTTTTCTCTGGAGGAGTCGCCCGAAACCGCTGTGTCGCGACCCTCGTCGCAAAAGAGTTGAATTCGACGATTTTGATTCCACCGGAACCGGACCTGATAGGCGCATTAGGGGCTGCACTCCATTGTCGCCAGCGCATGCTCAGCGGCGATTCCCGTGCACAGTCATGACATAGGCCTATGAACGAGGCGCAGCGAGCCGCTGTCGCGTTCCCCTGGCGCTCGAACGCTTGCGTGTGGAAGGGCTTCAATATGCAACTCTCTCGCCGCTTGACCTTGGTCCGGAGC
>Ga0123519_10013759_pt1 | contig 11595 bp, 10 predicted proteins | sample YelNatPaOPRAMG02_FD_87396 | JGI IMG/M metagenome (GOLD analysis project Ga0123519, IMG submission 87396) | Hot spring microbial communities from Yellowstone National Park - Yellowstone National Park OP-RAMG-02 (version 2) | ecosystem: Environmental > Aquatic > Thermal springs > Hot (42-90C) ... | reverse complement strand
CAAGAATTCCAATTTTCATCATAACAAGAAAGCCAGTTAAAAATCCATAAATTCCCTGAGTTCCTGGCAAAGCAACAAGTAAAAGCATATTACCGAATTTCTCTGGCTCTTCTGATAAAACACCATTTGCCTCCCTTCCTGCAAGAGCAACTCCAATTGAAGAACCACTACCAGGTAAAAATATACTTAGTGCAGCACCAATTAAAGAATATAAAAGTCCAATTTCCATATTAACCTCCTTTTATTTCTTTCAATTTTCTTATTAAAATTGGTAAAATTTCAAATATATCTCCAACAACTCCAAGATTTGCAACTTTAAAAATAGGTGCCTCAGGGTCTTTATTTATTGCAATAATATAATCTGATGTCTGCATTCCTGCAAGATGCTGGATTGCTCCTGATATTCCACATGCAATATATAATTTTGGTTTAACTGTTTTTCCTGTTTGACCAACCTGATGAGGATATCCAATCCATCCAGAATCAACAGCAGCCCTTGAAGCACCAACAGCACCAGAAAGTAAATCAGCAAGTTCCTTAATAATTTCAAAATTTTTACCTTCTTTAAGTCCTCTACCACCTGAAACAATTATTTCTGCTTCCTGAAGGTCAACAACACTTTCAACCCTTTCCCTTTCACATATTTCACATCTATTTTTTATTTCAAATTCAATTTTTTCCTCTATTATTTCACCATTTAAATTCTCTTCATCAGATGCTACCTCAAATATTTTTGGTCTTATTGTTGCCATCTGGGGTCTATGTTTTTCACATATAATTTTTGCCATAAGATTTCCACCAAATGTAGGTCTTGTTTGAATTAAAAGTCCAGTATTTTCATCTATATCAACATCAGTGCAATCAGCAGTAAGACCTGTTTTGACTTTAACAGCAACAGAAGGGATAAAACTTCTACCCATCATTGTTGCTCCTGCAATTACAATATTTGGTTTATATTTTTTTATTAAATATGCCAGTGCTTCTGAATAAACTTCTTCATTAAAATTGCAAAAAACCTCATCCTCAATTAAATAAACCTTATCTGCCCCTTTTTTTATCAATGAATACACTTTATCCTTTATATTTTTACCAAAAACAACACCACATATTTCCTGATTTAATTTTTTCTTTAATTTTTTTGAAGCATTAAGCATTTCATAAGATACAGAGGCAATTTTATCATCCTTTACTTCAGCAAAAAACCATATACCTTTATATTCTTCTAAAGAAATCCCTTCTTTCTCTTTCTCCTCTTTAAATAATGCTTCAGATGGACATACCTTTACACATAAACCACATAATGTGCATTTTTCATTTATTTCAATTTTCCCTTCTTTAATCTCAATTGCTCCAAAAGGACACTCATTCACACATAAACCGCATAATGTGCATTTTTCATAAATTACCTTAATACCCATTATATAACCCCTATTTTTTTAAGTTCATTTATTATTTCATCTACAAGTTTTTCTGGCTCTCCTTCAATCTTTCTTCCTTCTTTCTTTATTATCTGTGTCCAGACATCAACAACTCTTGTTGGAGAACCATCCTGACCAAAAAATTCTTCATTACCATTTAAGTCATCTGCTTTCCAGACAGGTATTTCAATTTTTTTTGCCCTTAACATATTTTTTAGTGATGGAATTCTTGGTTGGTTTATTTCCTTTACAACAGTTATCAATAAAGGTAAATCAGTTTTTATAGTTTCATAATGGTCTTCCATAAGTCGTTTACATATAATTCTATTTTCCTTAATATCAATAATTTTACTCACATAACAGATATAGGGAATACCAAGCCAAACTGCAATTCCTGGCCCAACCTGTCCTGTGCTTCCATCAAGAGTTTCCCTTCCGCATATAATAATATCAAAATTCCCTATTTTTTTTATCCCAAGAGAAAGTGTATATGATGTTACAAGGGTATCACTACCTGCAAATTTTTTATCACTCAACAAAATCCCATAATCAGCACCCATTGCTATAGATTCTCTTATTGCACTTTCTGCTTGAGGTGGTCCCATTGAAATAATCCACACCTCCCCTCCAAATCTTTCTTTTAATCTTATCCCCTCCTCAATTGCATAAAGGTCATATGGATTTATAATACTTTTAACTCCTTCCCTTACAATCCTTTTTGTTACCGGGTCAACTTTTACATCAAGCCCTTCAGGAACCTGTTTAATGCATACAATTATTTTCATTTTACCTCCAGAACTTCACCTTTAAAATAAGAATTATAAACCATATCACTTAATAATGCAACCTTTTCAATAATATCCCATGTTGTTTTTGGTTGTTTGTTCTCTTTTTTTATACATCTAATCAGGTCTTCTGCTGGACTTTTAACTTCCAATTCAATATCACCAATATTTTTTCTTTCATTCTCTCCATTAAAATGGATATATGAATTATCTGAAAGAGAAACAAATATTAAATTATCATTTTCATCCCAGATATATAATGATTCTCTCCAGTAAGGGTCAATCCCGAGTATACCAAAATTTCCTATTGCTCCTTCTTTAAATTTAACTATAAATGATGAATTTATATCAACCTTTTCTCCCATAAAATCAATAAAGGAAGCAACTTTCTCTGGAGTAAGTTCTGTTAAGAAAAATATTTCTGCTATAAAATGGCTCCCTGAATCAGTCAATTGTCCTTTGCCACTAAATTCCGGATTCAACCTCCATGACCTTTTATCTTTTCCAGATTTAAATAAATTTAACCAATGCTGGGATAAGAGACCTGAAAGAAAAACAATTTTACCAAATCTTTCTTTTATAATTTTTCTTGCTGAATTGAAAACTGGCATATAATGTCTTTGATAAGCAACGACAACTTTTTTACCAGTTTTTCCCATTAATTTTCTTATTTCAACTGCTTCTTCATAAGAACAAACTGCCGGCTTTTCAACAAGAACATCTATTCCTTTTTCAAGTGCAATCTTTATCTGCTTAAAATGGAATGTATGTGGAGAGCATATAACAACACCATCAAGTTTTTCCTTTTCAATCATTTCTTCCTCATCCTGATAAATATTTAATTTTTCTCCATATGTGTCTTCAAATTTTTTTAAATTCTCTTCGTTTGGTTCAATTGCAGAAACAATTTTAACCTCATTTATGTTTTTTAAATCATTTAAATGCCTATATGAAATACTCCCACAACCAATAAATCCAATCTTAATCATTTTCCCCTCCATTTTATAAATATATTGGATTTGTCCATGCTTTTTTATTTTCTTTATCTGTTATCTCAATCCTTATATATCTTTCATTTCCTTTTATTTCATAATCTGCATAATTGATTTCATTTCCCTTTCCAGAAAACCTTCTTCCAGTTGGACCATATCCAATAAAATCAACTTCTTTTGAAGGAGTAAAACTTATTTTTATTTTATTATTTTCAATTTCCATATTTTCAATAATTACACCAGTTGATGAATAAAATAGGCCATTTTTGATTGAACTGACTATTTCTTCTTTTTTAAGCGATTTTGCCTTTACCATAATAAAACTTCCACATATATCATTTTCTCTATGTTCATCAAAGTGATAATGAGCATCATCCACAGCAAAACAGAAAAGTTTATAACCATCTCCAAGTATTTCATCATAATGAATATTTGAATAACCTTTACCTTTTTCTTTTTCACAGTTATTATTATATATTTCAATTCCAATAAAACCTGAAAGAGAAATAATCTCCTGACTTTTTAAAGCAGACCAGTAAGGATGACATATAACAGAAAAACCTCCAAGTTCATTTATTTTATTTATTATTTCCTGAGGGGATAAATTTTCTATATCAAAAATTTCATTTAAATCAAGACCGAGTATATGAAATCCATTTTTATTAAATTCAACTCCCTTAATAATTAAAAAATCAGAAAAAGGACTTTTATAATCAGTTATTTTATTGTGGTCTGTTATAAAAAGGAAATTGTAATTGTTTTCTCTATAGATTTTAACAATTTCTTCAGGTGATAAACTACCATCAGAATTTTTTGTATGTATATGTATATTGCCTTTAAACCATTTACCTTCCTCTGAAAATGGATTTCTAAATTCCATTTTTTCTCCCTTTCTAAATTTTAAAACTCAAAATATTTAAATTTTCAAATGGAGGGACCTTAAGGAAACTATATGTTACTTCATCTCCTTTGTCAAAAAATATATAAAGAAATAAAGGGATTTCTACCTTTCCTCTCAATGTTATTCTTAAATTTTTATCAAATTCAATTTTCTCAATTGATATTGATTTTAAATTTTTTGAATACAAACTTATATAATCATAACTTGTAAAGATTTTATCTTTTGTTCCAATCCCATTTATTATCCCTTCAATTATTTCTTCAAACTCTTCTATTTTTAAAAAGGAAATCCTTTGTTCATGTGCCATCAAACAACCAAAAAATTTATTTTCAAGTCCTCTTTGAATTTGAAATATCCCTCTTTTAATTGCTTTTTTAACATCTGTTTTTTCACTCTCATTCCAGAAATTTGTGCATTTATGTAAAAAATCAAAATCAGGATTTTTCTCATCAGAGATTTTCCCTTCTATTCTGTAGGGTAAAGACAAAACATTCAAAAAATCATTATCTTCAGGTATTTCACTTAAAGAAAAACTAATTTTACCATATGGCTTTAAATCCCATATATGTGCTTTTGGGTCAGAAAATGGTTTCCCGGGTCTTATTATATTCATTAAAAATGTTTGGTTTCTTTCTTTTAAATATGGCAGTGCTTTAATCCCAAGTTCACCAAAATGGACATTAACAGTTTTTGATGGTTTTATTCCGAAAAATTCAAATTTCTCATCAACTCTTTTAAAATTTTCCTTTAAAATATCATCTGAAAATTCCTCACCATTATGTTTCATATATATTGGAAATTCATTTATATTTTTTGGGTCAGAAAAAGCATGTGGAGAAAATTCTGCCTGTCTTTCATAATATTTTTCCCTTATTTTTGGTATATCCATTTCTCTTATATCATCAATAAAAAGGCCTATATTGGGAATAAAATTATATTTATTTAGAATATCAATGTATTTTAATCCTTCCACTGTTTCTTTATATTTTGCAACTTTACTACCACTTCCTGAAACATCATCAATTCTTGCAGTAATAAATGGAGGCATTGTTTTTGTTATAAATGGTTTTTTACTTGCCCATATCAAACTTCTGAAAAAGATGTCATCAAGTCCTTCTGTATGTCCCAAAATTTCATCCTGCCATAAAGAAGCAGAGGTAAGAAAAATAACAATTTTACCTTTACCAAATCTACCATATATACCACATATTTCATTATTTTCAGCATAAATAAATGGCTTCCATATTTTTCTATCTATATCAACTGAATAAAATATTAAATCATTTTTCAATTCAATCTCATCAAGATATGTTCCATTGCATATCCATGAAGACCTTTCAATTTTTAATTTTTTTGTTTTTTTAGGAATAAATTTTTCAATCTTTAAATTTTTTAAAAAATCTTCAGGATAAGAACCAATATAACCGTCAAATATAACAATTCCTGTGCCTGAATATAAATTTTTAATCATTATATCTATCTCTTCCTTACCAAATGAAAAACCAAGCCCTTCCTGTCCAATAACAAGAAGATTTGTATTTTCAATTTCCCTTTCAAAAAATCTTTCAAATGCAAGGTCAACAATTTTATAATAAAAACCAAAGTGTTCAATTGCAGTAAAAATTCCCTTTTCACACCTTGAATAATGAACTCTTTTTAAAGAATCAACAATAATTTTTGTTTCCATTTCATTCTAAATTTGTATGTCTATTTTCAATAAATTTTCTTTTAATTTTATTTTTTTCAATGTAATACTGGATAAATTCCTCAAGAAATAAAAAACATACCTGTTCAAATAAGGAATTGCCAATCTGTAAAGATTTTTTTACTGGTATTATTATAGAAAAATCTGATATTTTGGCAAGTGGATTTTTTTTATTTGAAGTAATTGAGAGTATTTTCCCTTTTTCCTTTTTACATATTTTTGCGATTTCCAGAAGAATTGATTTTTCTCCAGTTTTAGATATTAAAATTATAAGGTCTTCTTTTTCAAATTTTGGAGTAATTGTTTCTCCTGCAAAATAGGCATTAAAACCAATATGAAAAAGTCGCATACAGAAACATCTTCCAATAAATCCACTTCTACCAATTCCATAAACAAAAATTTTCTTACTTCCAAGAATCAATCTCTCAAGAAGTAAAAAATCTTCTTTTTTTATATTTTCAAAAACATTCAAAATTTCATCAATTACTTTTCCCATTTTTAAAATTTTAACATTAAACTTAAAACTTTCAATTTTTTTATGTTATAATATTTTTTTAAAAAGGAGGAAAAAAATGGAAGATATAAGAAAGGGAAAGGGAGATTGGGAATGGTTTGTTAAGGCAAGATTTGGTCTTTTTATTCACTGGGGTTTATATTCTATGCCTGCAAGACATGAATGGGTGAGGAATTATGAAGAGATACCGAATGAAATTTATGATGAGAAATATTTTAAAAGATTTAATCCAGACCTTTATAATCCATCTGAATGGGCAAAAATAGCAAAGAAAGCAGGAATGAAATATGCAGTAATAACAACAAAACATCATGAAGGATTCTGTTTATGGGATTCAAAACTTACTGATTATAAAGCAACAAATACACCTGCAAAAAGGGATTTATTAAGAGAATTTGTAGAGGCATTTAGAAATGAAGGATTAAGAATTGGATTTTATTATTCTTTAATTGACTGGCATCATCCACATTTTACAATTGACAGATGCCATCCATTAAGGAATCATCCTGAAAAAGAAAAATTGAATAAAGAAAGGGATATGTCAAAATACAGGGAATATTTACATGGCCAGGTTAAAGAACTTTTAACTGAATTCGGAAAAATTGATATTATCTGGCTTGATTTCAGTTATCCGGGACCAGATGGAAAAGGGAAAGAGGACTGGGATAGTGAGAAACTTGTCAAAATGATAAGGGAATTACAGCCACATATTTTAATAAATAACCGACTTGACCTTGAAGAAGAATGGGATTTTATAACTCCTGAACAGTTTACTCCATTTAAATGGCCAGAAATAAATGGTAAAAAGGTAATATGGGAATCATGTCAGACATTTTCAGGTTCATGGGGATATCACAGGGATGAGGCAACATGGAGAGAGCCAGAGGAATTGATAAAAACATTGATTGATTGTGTTAGTAAAGGAGGAAATTTATTGTTAAATGTAGGTCCAACTTCAAGGGGAGAATTTGATTACAGGGCAAGGGAACGACTTGAAAAAATAGGTGAGTGGATGTATTACCATTCAGATAGTATTTATGGATGTACACAGGCACCTGAAGAATTTAAAGTACCAAAGGATTGCAGATTAACATATAATCCAGAAAAAAATCGTCTTTATGTCCATGTATTCTCCTGGCCATATAAATTTCTTTTCCTTGAAGGGAAGGCATATAAAGATAAAGTTTCCTATGCCCAACTTTTAAATGATAGGAGTGAAATAAAAATAGGTGCTGATGAATGGTATAAAAAGCAGATGGGAGATATAGATGGAATATGTCTTGTTTTACCACCATTTAAGCCAAAAGTAATGGTTCCTGTTATTGAATTATTTTTAAAATGAGATTGATTTAAAAATGAATTCAAAAGAAAGAATGTTATATGCTATACTGAATAAAAAGCCAGACATGAAGGAATGAAATATTGCCTGAAGAAAGAAGTTCAATTATTATCATATACAGAGCAATTTAAAAAATCATAATCAGAAATGAATAGAGAAATAAAAGAAAAGATTGAAAAAATTAAAAATTGGTGGGAAAAAGAGAGTAAAAGACCATTAATCCAGATTTCTATTTTGAAGGATAAAAATTTTATAAATTTAAATGAATTCTGGAAAAAAGAAATTGAAGAACCTGATTTTGATAAACTTGTTGATGCACAGATAGAAAATATAAAAAAATTAGAATATCTTGGTGTCTCATATCCAGCACTTCCCCATTTATGGGGTGGTAGAGGAACTCCTATGACAATGGCTGCATATATTGGAGGGAAGGCAATTTTTAGAGATGAAACTGTCTGGATTGAGCCATTTGTTAAAAACTGGAAAGATATAAAAATTGAATTTAATAAAAAAAATTTCTGGTTAAATACAAGCAAAAAACTTATAGAAAAACAGGTTGAGAAATATAATGGTGAGTTTTTAATCTGGAATTCTGACCTTGGAGATGCCTTAACATGTTTTTCATTAATAAGAGGAGTTGAAAATTTACTTATTGATATAATTGAGATACCTGAAATAATAATTGAAAAAATAGATGATTTTGTCAATGTATGGATTGAGACACATAATTACTTTCTTAATATTTTAAATAAAAAAATTCCCGGGGATGCTTCATGGCTTTTATGGGCACCTGGAAAAACATATGCATGCCAGTGTGATTTTTCTACAATGATATCTTCTAAATTATTTGAAAAATTTGTTGTTTATGAACTTGAAAAATTAAAAAATTATCTTGAATATATTGTATGGCATCTTGATGGACCTGATGAAATAAAACATCTTGATATATTACTTTCACTTCCATATATAAAAGCAATTCAGATTGTTCCAGGAGCAGGAAGACCACCATGTGCTTCTTCTTTATGGTTACCAGTAATTGAGAAGATATTAGAAAAAGGGAAAAATGTTATTGTTTATGCATCAAATAAAGAAGAATTTGAGACCCTTATAAAAAAATTCCCCTCAGGCAATGTTTTAATTTCCTGTGGAACAGTTGATATTGAAAATGAGGAAAATAGAAATTTTTTAAAATCAGTTGAAAAATATCTATAAATAAGATTGAATTATGAAAAACATTTGATTCTTCCAACAGAACGCATAATATTCTGTTCCTGGATAAAAATAAATTTTATAATGTCAGCAATTTCATCAAGATTCACAATAAGAAAGAACCATGCATTTTTAAGTAATTTCACATATGGAAAAAATCTCTCCATGCCTTCTTTACCATATATTACTTTCCCCTCCTTTCTCTTCCTGGATACTATGTGTTAACCCGAAAAAGTGTTTGTCTTGACAAATTTCTTGGGAGTGGTATATTATTGTAATATAAAAAATTAGTTCGGACATTAAAAATGACAAGTGGAATTAGATGGTTAAATAAATGCAAATGCTATTTACTAAATATTTATTAGTTTCTTCCTAATTTTTACTTGAATACTAACTTGGTTCAGTATTTATTTACTCAAAAATGGATAAGGAAATAGAAAAATGTTGGGAAGTGGCAATTAAACTTTTAAATCCTTCCAGAAAAGAATTAGAAAAAGGCTTAAAAATTCATCAAGAATCAATTATATGGGATGCATATGGATTTGCTCCTATTTCTTCAGTTAATAGTGAGATTTTGAAAAAATTGATTAAAGAGGGCGCTACGGAAATAGAAATTCAAGATTTAAAAGAAGATATGATGATGACAGGTTATGTTTATAACAAAGAAGAACAAGATATATATTTTAATGCATGGAAAACTTCAGGGGTTACATGTATAATGCAAAATGCTGGAGAAGAGAGTAATTTGCCAACTGTAATAATGAAACGGCTTGCTCGTTTTATATGGGCAACCGATATACTTAAACCTTATTTGAGAAAAGTTGTTACTCCCGAAGAAGTAATAATAGTTAAAAAAGAAAAAATAAATTCTCTTTGTTTTTCTACAAACGGTGTTCCTTTAACAAATCAATTTATTTCAGTTGAAGATGAACTCAGATATATTAAGATTTTTTATCAATTTGGAGTTCGGATGATGCATCTTACATATAATAGAAGAAATTTAATAGGAGATGGATGCATGGAAGAAAACGATGCTGGATTAAGTGATTTTGGTAAAAGTGTGGTTAAAGAGTTAAATAGAGTAGGAATTATTGTGGATGTTGCACATAGTAGTCAGAAAACAGCGATAGATGCATGTAAGATTTCTTCAGCACCTGTTGTCGCAAGTCATTCTGCCTGTATGTCTTTATGGGAACATCCAAGAAATAAAACAGATGAAGTTATTTCAAAGATTGCAGATACTGGTGGATATATAGGTATATGTTGCATCCCTGCTTTTTTGGGAATGACAGGCGATATAAATTCTTTTCTAAATCACATAACCTATGTTGTTAAAAAATTTGGTTCAAAATATGTTGCAATAGGAACAGATAATGGATATCTATCACCAAATTTTAAAAAAGAAATGAAAAAAGTATCTGGGTATATAAAAAAGCATAGAGAAAGATGGAATAACTATTGGCCAAAAAAAGACCCTATATTTGATAGAAAATGGCAAAAGACAACACAAGTAAAAAGTTTAGCATGGACAAATTGGCCATTATTTACGGTTGGACTTGTTCAGAGAGGTCTTACAGAAAAACAAATAAGGGATATCGTTGGGGGAAACGTTATGAGGGTTATGAAAGAAGTAAATCCTTCTTCTCATTTATCATATAACAAAGGATAGTTTTTTAATTCATCCCATATCAAATTATTAAGTAATAAAACTACAAGTTTATACCAGTTTTATCTTTGATATTGCAGGATATATATATTTCTCAATTTCTCTTTTTTCATTTGTTTATGTAAAAGCATAAGTATGTTTGATGTGAGTTAACAAAATATAATACTTACTAAAATGGAAATAACTGAAAAATAAAACCAATATATATAGAAAATTAAGGATTTTTTAAAAAGGTTTTTGCTGAAGATTAAACTTATCATCAGAGAGTAAAACTATTCATCAATTCAAAGTTTCATCAACAACTGCAAGAAAAGTTTTAAATGATTTAGAGGAAGAGGGTTTTATTAAAAGGAAGGTTGGTAAGAGAAGTATTATAGTTTTATCATCAGAAAAAAGATAAAAGAATTAGGGGGTTGTGAATTGCAAGGGAAACTTGACCCTTTTTTGCAATTTCTGGTTCAATTTTTTTTCATTTCACATTGTAATAAAGAATCTATTTGGTGAATTTAAGAAGCAAAACTTTACTTTTGATTGATATTTTTTTGTTTAGGGATAATAGGAAGTATTTTCAAGGTAAAAAGCAAACCGTGAAAAAATGGGTAATAGTTAAATCGTAACTTTAAAGCCAAGTGAATTTAAGGTATAATAAAGAAAAGGGGTAAAAAATGGAAAAGGTGTTAATGTTTTTGAGTTTCTTTTTAGGGTTTTTGAGTGTAGTTATGGCATTTGTTTTAAGTTGGAATACGAATAAATTGGTAAGAACAGAAGATGAGAGAGCGAAAAGTTTAATAAGAGAATTAGGAGAGATGACAAAAGAGACACAAAAGATGATAGAAAGAATGGACAAGAGACATCAGGAAACTATGGAATATCTTGGTTCGCTTATAAAGGCAGATGGAGAAAAAACAAGAGAATTGATAAATAAGAGATTAGAGAAGATACCAGGGTAGAAAGATATGAATGTGAATTATTTGCTTGATGGACTTTATGTTATTTGTGAGTTTTCTGATAGTGGAGATGTGTTAAGGGAGTATGTGCCAGGAGTTTCAGTTAGTATTGGAGGGAT
>Ga0123519_10013758_pt1 | contig 11595 bp, 10 predicted proteins | sample YelNatPaOPRAMG02_FD_87396 | JGI IMG/M metagenome (GOLD analysis project Ga0123519, IMG submission 87396) | Hot spring microbial communities from Yellowstone National Park - Yellowstone National Park OP-RAMG-02 (version 2) | ecosystem: Environmental > Aquatic > Thermal springs > Hot (42-90C) ... | reverse complement strand
TGCGTGTTTCTATAGAATTTTACTTGAAAATTTTGGGGGAAAGATTCAATAAAAGGATATAACCACCATCAGAACATAATCGGCCCATTTGGGCCGATTATGTATCTTTTGGCAATACATATAAAAATTATTTATTTCCTGCTTTACCTGCACAATTTTTTACACAAACTTTATATTCATCATGCAAGGCTTTTATCTCATCTTTAAGTTTATCTCTTTGAACGAACAACTGATACAACTCAGGATTAGCCTTCTGTAATTTTGCCAATATTTCTTCTTTACTTAATTTTGGTTTTTGTGCTTTCTCTGCTTCTTTCTGTTTTTTCTTCTCCTCTATCTCTTTTTTCTTTGCTTCAATTTTTGCAATGATTTCTTCGTATTTCTTTGGATCTTTCTTTTTCAACTCTTCAAGTTTTGCTTGTCTTTCTGCTTCTTTTTTTGCTTTCTCAGCTAATCTCGCTTGCTTTTTTGCCTCCCTTTCTGCTTTCTCTGCTTCTCTTATTGCCTTAATTTTATCACTTATCACTTTTATCTCATCATGTTTGGCTTTTATTTGAGCAAAAAGCCCTGCACATTCTGGACATTTTGAAGCAATACTTTCAGCATTTTTCTGCTTGCCCTTTTCTACAGACAATAATACTCCTGTAGAGATTAAGCAAAAACATACCACAAAACCCATTATTTTACTTAGTTTTTTCATATATTTCACCCCCCTCCTTTTTTAAAATTTATTTTTGTTTCTAATAATTAGACTAAAAATAAAGTAAAAGGTTTACTTAATTACGCTTAAAAAATACGGAAAGTAGGTTATGATAAGAACTGCTGTAAATAAAAGTATTAAAAATTTGAAAGTGCATCGGTAAACTTCTATAACAGATTGGTCAAATCTATACGCGGATAAGAATAGATTCATCCCTACAGGAGGGGTAAGGTATCCTAATTCTAAATTTGCAATAAATATTATTCCTAAATGAACTGGATTTATTCCAAATGCTTCTCCTAAAGGTTTAATAAGTGGAACTACTACAACAAGTGCAGAAAAAATATCCATTAAACATCCAACAATAAGAAGAATAATATTCAGTAATAGAAGAAACAACAATGGAGAATGTATATTCGCCTTAGCCCAGGTAGTTACTGTAGCAGGAACCTCAGCATCTATTATAAAACTAGTAAGTCCCATAGCAATACCTAATATAATTAGTACACCTCCTATTAGTATCACACATTTCAAAAGAATATGAGGAAAATCTTTAAATAAATTTATATCCTTATAAATAAAAGTTTCAACAATAAACACATATATAACTGTTATGGCAGATGCTTCCACTAAAGTTGTATATCCACCAAATATTCCAAAAAGAACTATAAATGGAATAGCAACTTCCCATTTTGCCTTATTTAAAGCAAAAATTGCTTCTTTTATATTAAATGGTATTTTTTCTACCTTGTGTTTAACTCCTTCTATCATACTAAAAATTACTATAAATAAAACAAGAAGCATTCCAGGTAGTATCCCATTTTTAAAAAGGTCCGCAATTGATGTACCTGAAAATACTCCATAAAGGATCATAGGTAAACTAGGAGGAAAAAGTAAACCTAAACTACCTGTAGCAGTCAGTAGCCCTACTGCAAACTTCTTTTTGTATCCACTATTAATAAGTATAGGTAGAAGTAAACCTCCTAATGCTAAAATAGTTACTCCAGAAGCACCTGTAAATGTTGTAAAGAAAGTACATACTAATGTTGCTGCAATAGCAAGGCCTCCAGGCATCCATGCAAATAATGCCTTGAATAATCTCATTATTCGTTTATTCGTCCCACTCTCAGCCAATATATATCCTGCTAATGTAAAAAGTGGAATAGTTGGTAAAACTGGATTAGTAACTATCCTGAATGTTTCAACTGGTATGGCTGAAGTAGGTACTCCATTATTAAAGAATAAAAGTAAAGATAAACCTCCAAGAACCACAAAAATTGGAATACCAAAAAGAGACAATATCAATAAGATAACAATCAATGGCACAATTAAATAAGATATATAAGAAGATAAATAAAATCCAAGTAATGCTGTTAAAAGAATTCCAGCAGAAGAAATAACTTTATTTAATATCCCTTTTGGAATACTTATTGCAAAACGAAAAACCATAATTAAAAAACATACAGGCATAATTAGCTCTACTACCCAAACTGGAAGCCAGTTTGCTATTTTCAAAGGAGAAGACATTTCTGCACGAACCATCTGAAAACTTGCCCAAAATAAACCAGTACATACCATAGTTGAAACAATGTTTCTTACTGGTATAGCAATCCTAATAAATTTTTGCGGTATAAACTCAACTCCACTGGATAATGTTAAATGTCTTCCATCACGAGTTGCAATAATTGCACCAATAAAACCGATAAATAAAGTTAGATGTTGAACATAAACAGTAGAACCTGCAATCCCTGTACTAAAAATTTTTCTTAAGAATATCTCTGCGGTAGGAAGTATTGCCATTACAAAAAGGAGTGTCCCTGCTAATGTATTTTCTATCTTATGAAAAAAGTATTCTATTCTGTTTAGTATATTCATTACTTTTTATTTTTTGAAATAAATTCTTCATGATACTTATTTACTTCTTCATACATCTCCTTAAGTTCGGGTGTATTAAGCAATCGAGGGTAGGCTGCTTTTGATTTACTCATCCATACATCCAAAGCCTCTTTTGGAATTTCATTTACAACAAGACCATATTTTTTCATTATTTCTACTGCTTCTTTATCTAACATTCGTATTTTACCCTTTAATGTCTCACCTTTTTTTCTTGCAATTTCTTCTAATATAGTTCTTGTATCTTTTGGAATCGTTTCCCATGTTTTTAAATATACTACAGTACCTCCAATAAGAGGAGCCCATCTTAAATCTGTCATATTATTTGCTAAACCAAACCACTGAAAAGAAAGTGCTGCTAAAGCAGTTGTTGAAAAAGCATTTATCATTTTTGTTTGAAGTGAAGTTAAAATATCAGTAGGTGCAAGTGGAACTACTTTAAAACCAGCATCCTTCCAAGCAGAGATAACATTCGTATCTCCACCCCATACAAATAAAGACTGGTCTTTAAGGTCATCTGGATATATAACTTTTTTCTGAGAAAAGAATCTGACCCAACCAACATCTCCCCAATTTAAGACTTTAAAACCTTTTTTCTCTAATCTGTCTTCTAACTTTTTTGATACCTTGTCAAATATATAATCAAGTTCTTCATAAGATTGTATCATCATAGGCATCTGCATTGCTTGAACCTCAGAAGTAATATCAGAGAGTCCTACACCTGTTACAGCAACAGAATGAAGTTGACCTATTCTAATTTTTCTTATCATATCAGACTCATCTCCAACAGTTCCACCTGCATATATTTTTAAAGTTATAGAGCCATTAGATGCTTTCTTCCATTCTTCACCCATTTCTCTTAAAATATCATACCAAACTGACCCTTCTGGAGCTAATGTCCCTAATTTAATAGTGAGCGAATAAGTATCTTTACTTAAAAATGTTAAAATCACAGATAGAAGAAAAATTATTATTTTGTCTTTCACATTTCCTCCTATTCTTTTTTCATTCATTCAAAAAATAATCATTTATATTATCCAATAGCCATTTTGCTCTTCTTTGCATAATAATATTTGATAAACGGTATTTTGGATTTTTATTTACATCTATAGAAAGTGCTTGATTTAGTAAATTCTTAAATTCATTTACATCTTGTTTCATAAGACAAACACTTGTAGCAAGGGATAAATAAGGACCTACTTTTTCGCCTTTTGATAATTCAACTGCTCGTTTAAAATGCTCCCTTGCTTTCTTTTCACTTCCGCCCATTGCTTCACTACGACTACCCTCATATGATATAAAAAATTCATGAGCAGAGCCATCATCAAAACTCTCATCAAGTTCAAGCACACGGTTTACCATTGCTACTCCTATTGGCATTTCAGCAATTAACTCTACATTATCTTTTGCTACTGTCAATGCAGCAACCCATGATGCACCACACCAGTAAAGTAATGGAACATCTTCTTTATTTGTCATTGCAATAGCGGATTTTAAATCTTTTCTAATAAGTTCTGAAAACCCTCTATGATTTAACTCAAGTCCTCTTAAAGCATAGTCTCTTGCTCTCAAATAAAGTAAATATGCCCTATGTCTTAAATATTTTGCTTTTTCATAGTCCTCTTTATCCACCCTTTCTGATTCTATCTGAACAAAAGCATAGGAGTACATACAAAACGCCTTTGATGTTGCTAAAATTAATCCCTTATGGTCAGGAACTCCCTCAAGAATTGACTCATGAAGTTTTAAAGCAAAAGGAAGAGCATCTTTAATTAAATCAGGGTCATTATCAGAAGTAAAAACAGAACTTTCTCCTGAAAGAGCATCTCCAATAGAATTTAATGCTATACTTTTTATTGAACAACCTGTAAAAATAAATAGACAAAAAAATATTATTATATAGTATATTTTATTATTCATAATAAACTTTATTTTAATTAAATTAATATATTCCCAATAAAATTATAAAAAAATTTAAAATTTGTTATTATTATCCCATTTTTTATATAATTTTTTGACAAAATAATATATATCATCCCATTTTCTTCATAATTTCATATATTCTATTTAACTCATCTAAAGTATAATAATATATCTCTATTTTACCTTTCTTTTTACCTTTTATTCTAACTTTTGTTCCAAAAATATACTGCAACTGTTTTTCTGCATCTATAATATGAACATCAATCTCAGGCTGAATCTTTAATTTGTCTTTTGATTTTTTAATTTTAGATACCAATGCTTCTGTTTGTCTAACAGATAATTTTTTCTTTATTATATTTTCGCATATTTCATTTTGTAAAGAAGAATCTTCTATCCCAAGCAAAACCATAGCATGTCCTACTGAAATTGTTTCACGTGAAACATATTCCTGAATTTTGGGTGGCAAATTAAGCAAACGCATTGTATTTGTAATGGTAACTCTATCTTTTCCTACTTTTTTACCAATCTCTTCATGTGTTAGATTAAACTCTTCTGCAAGTTTTTTGTAGGCATTTGCCTCTTCTATTGGATCTAAATTTTCCCTTTGAATATTCTCTATTATTGTCAATTCTAAAACATCTTCTTCTTTAACGTCTTTTATAATAGCAGGTATTTTGGTTAATTTTGCTTCTTTTGCAGCCCTTAATCGTCTTTCTCCTGCTATTAACTCATATTCGTTTTCATTTAATTTTCTAACCAATATAGGTTGAACTATTCCTTTTTCTTGAATTGAAGCAATAAGATTATTAAGTTTATCTTGGTCAAAATTTTTCCTTGGTTGATATCTATTTGGTTTAATTTTATCTATCTCTATTTCTTCTATTCCCGATTTTACTTCTTCTTTTTCTTTATGGCTGGGGATTAGTGCTTCTAATCCCTTCCCTAATCCTTTCGGCATTTTGAATCACCTCTCTTGCTAATGATAAATATGCTTCTGAACCTGCACTTTTAATATCATATAAAATTGCAGGTTTTCCATAAGACGGAGCTTCACTTAGTCTTACATTTCTTGGAATTATTGTATTATATACCTTTTCTTTGAAATATTTTTTTATTTCATCACCTACCTGTTGAGAAAGAGTTGTCCTGCTATCATACATTGTCAAAAGCACACCTTCTATCTCTAAATTAGGATTTAAGTTTTTTTTAATCAATTCTATTGTATTTAAAAGTTTGCTAACTCCTTCAAGAGCATAATATTCGCATTGAATTGGTATCAAAACACTGTCTGATGCTGTTAAAGTGTTAATTGTCAATAAGCCTAAAGATGGGGGACAATCTATAAAAATGAAATCATAATTATCTTTTATTGGGACAATAATATTTTTTAGACGACTTTCTCGTGCAATTAATGGGACAAGCTCTATTTCTGCTCCTGTTAAATCTATATTTGAAGGAGCAATTTCAAGAAATTGTATCTCTGTTTTAAGTATTATTTCATTTATTGGCTTATTATTTATTATACAATCATAAATGCTTGCTTTAATATCATAAGGATTTATCCCAAATGCAGTAGTAGAATTACTTTGAGGATCCATATCAATAAGAAGGGTTTTTTTTCCAATATTGCTTATTGAAGCTGATAAATTAACAGCTGTTGTTGTTTTACCAACTCCACCTTTTTGATTTGCAATTGCAATAACTCTACCCATGTCTTAAATTTTACTAAAATTATGCAGTTTTGTCAATAAATTTTGTTTCACGTGAAACTTAATTTTAGGCTAGACTCTTTTTAAGAATTTTTCTTTAGTAAAATTTCTCTTACTATTTGAGAGTTTTCTTTAATTTGATTTTTATATTTCTGAAATACTCCAACAACCACTGCATCAGAAGGTTTTATATTTTCAAAAGCATATTCAAATGACTTTTTCACTTCATCAAAAGTATTGCAATTTCTACCTGCTGCTAATATCTTAAATCCTAAACAAGGTTTTCTTATCAACCTCATTGTTGCAGTCATTTTATCTGGATCATCTTTTAAATACTCTTCTTCTACATTAGTTGTTATGACTGCTTGATATGGCTTAAATTTCCTAGCAAGATTATAAAAACAGCACATATAAAAATCTGTCTCCCATCCTTTTTCTTCTGCATATTCTATTACTTCTGGATTATGAGAACCAATACCTGCTAACATATTATTATCTTTAATAAACTTCACTATATCTTTTACTTCATCTATTTTTCCCTCATGCCATTTATTATCAACATCTGTTCCATGATGATATATCGCTATTGGTTTATATTTAATTATTTCTTTTATATTAGCCTTGATATCTTTAAGTTCACTTGCTGTTTGACATATCCACTGAATATTTCCACCTGCCTCATAATGTTCTAAAATTGCCCTCATAAAAAATCTATCTCCCCTAAACTGAACAGTATTAATTCCATTTTTTAAACATTCTTTTAATAATTTTTGAACATTTGACATTGTATAATATTTTCTCATCTCCCAATTTAATTCATCACTTTGATGAGAAAATCCTGCTATTGGATTTCCTCCTATGATTAATCTACTAACTTCATACTTTCCTATTTTTATCTTAGGTATATCTTTCATATATCTAAATTTAAGTTAATGGATATTTTTTAGGAATCCCAGATTTTCTTGGATACTTTATATTTGTAACTTTTTCTTTTTGTATTACAACAATATGCCTTTCTTCTTTAAAAAATGGTAGTTTTATCTTTTCTATCTTTTTTATCTCTCCACCTAAAAGTTTTACTACATTCTCACTATTTTTTATCTCTTTCTCATCTTTTCCTTTTGATGCTAAAAATATCCCTCCTATTTTAACAAAAGGTAAACATAATTCAACAAGTTCATTCATCTTTGCTAATGCCCTAGCACATACAATATCGTATTTTTCTCTAAAATCTGTTTTCCTTCCAAAATCCTCTGCTCTTCCCCAAAAGATATCTGTATCTTTAAATCTTAATAAATTCTTTATATGATTTAAAAAAACACATTTCTTCCTTGATGAGTCGAGTAAATCAATATTTAAATTTTCAAAATAAATTTTTAATGCTAACCCTGGAAATCCTGCACCAGTTCCTACATCAATCATCTTACAAGGTAACTTAATATAGGGGATTAAAGTAAATGAATCAACAAAAAGATTTATTAAAATATCTTCGTCTTTTTTAAAAGAGGTAAGATTACACTTTTTGTTCCAAACTTTTAATTCATTAATATAAATTTTTATATCAGCGATTTGTTCACTTGTAAGTTTTACATTAACTTCTTTTAAAACATCCTTTAAGAATTTATCTTCCATAAAATTTACTATACCATAAATACAAAGAAATTTAAATTATAAAATTCTATCCATAGTATTTTTTTAAGTATATCATAATTATACTAATATCCGATGGTGTAACACCAGAAATTCTACTTGCTTGTCCAATTGACTCTGGTTTAATCTTACTTAATTTTTCAATTGCTTCAAAAGATAAACCATGTATTTTTTTATAGTCAATATCTTCTGGTATTTTTATTTTCTCCATTTTCTCAAATTTTTCAATCTGTGCATTCTGTCTTTTTATATAACCTTCGTATTTTACCTGAATCTCAACTTGTTCAATAACTTCCCTTAAAATTTTCTCATCAGTAACTTCTTCTTTTGGCAAAAATTTCTCAATATCCTTATACCTTATTTCTGGTCGTTTTAAAAAATCATACAATGAAATTTTTTCAGTTAAAATTGGCATATCATCTGGAGATAAAAATGTTTTTTTTAACAACTCTAATTTTTCGTTAATTAACTTTTTTTTCATTAAAAATTTATTATACCTTTCTTCTGATATAAGTCCTAGATTATAACCTTTTTCTGTAAATCTCAAATCTGCATTATCCTGCCTTAAAACTAATCTATACTCTGCACATGAAGTAAACATTCTATAAGGTTCTTTGGTCCCTTTTGTAACTAAATCATCTATCAAAACTCCTATATATCCATCAGACCTTGTTAGTATAAACTCCTCTTTATTCTTTACTCTTAAAGCTGCATTTATACCAGCAATTAATCCCTGAGCAGCTGCTTCTTCGTAACCAGATGTACCATTTATTTGACCAGCAAAATATAAATTTTTCACTAATTTTGTTTCTAATGTATGTTTTATCTGATAAGGTGGAGAAAAATCATATTCAATAGCATATCCTGGTCTCATTATTTCAACATTTCTTAATGCAGGTATTGTTCTTAAAAAACTTAACTGTACATCATAAGGTAAACTCGTAGCAAGTCCATTAAGATAAATTTCTAAAGTATTTAATCCTTCAGGTTCAAGAAAAATCTGATGTCTAGTCTTCTCAGGAAACCTCATAACTTTATCTTCTATTGATGGACAGTATCTTGGTCCAACTCCTTTTATTCTTCCACTATAAAGAGGTGAACGATGGATATTCTCTCTTATTATTCTATTGGTCTCCTCGTTTGTATAAACTATGTAACATGGCACCTGTGTCTGGGTAATTTTTTCTGTTTCAAAAGAAAATGGAATAGGTTCCTTATCTCCAAACTGTACTTTTGTTTGAGAAAAATCTATTGTATTTCTATTTACCCTCGGATTGGTTCCTGTTTTCAACCTACCTAATTCAAATCCGATCTCTCTTAGAGAATATGACAATTTTTCAGCGGATAATTCACCATTTCTACCTCCAGGATAAGAAACTTCCCCAATATGAATTAGTCCATTTAAAAATGTACCTGGAGCAACAACTACTGTTTTTCCTTCATATATTGTTCCAATATTACTCACAACACCTACACAAACTCCATTTTCTACTAATATTTTCTCAACTATTTCCTGTTTTAAATCAAGATTCTTCTGGTTTTCTACAATATACTTCATCGTGAATTGATATGCTTTCTTATCACATTGAGCTCTTAAAGAATGTACTGCAGGACCCTTTCGAGTATTCAACATTCTAAATTGAATACCTGTTTTATCTGTTACTTTACCCATTTCACCACCTAATGCATCAATTTCTCTTACTAAATGGCCTTTTGCTAAACCACCAATCGCAGGATTACACGACATTTGAGAAATTGTATCTAAATTTATAGTAAAAAGCAATGTTTTACACCCCATTCTTGCTGCAGCCAATGAAGCTTCCACTCCAGCATGGCCTGCTCCTACCACTATTACATCATATTTCTTAGCAAATTTATACATATTGCTCCACTTTTCATTTAAAATTCATATAAAAATGGGAATTCATTTAACAATATATTATCCACAATTTTATCCACAGGTGTGGATAATATAATGTTAATAACTTTGATAAATTTTTTATTTTTAAAAACCATTGTATAATATATAAAAATCATAATATTTTTTTAACTTATCCACAAATACCAACACAAAAGTGGATAACTTTTTATATCGCTAACTATGTTAGAACTATCTAATAAAATTAAATGTTCTTCTTATTTAATGGTGTAATAAATCTGCACAAAAGGCAATATCAATATAATAAATATTTCTTCCGTTAAGTATATATTTTACCAGAAAAAAAGTATTTTTTAAATATTTTTTATTGAATTCATAAAATAAAAATACTATAATTTACTATATGACAAAACCAACTAAAAAAGAACTATACCTTAAAGCATTAAGAAATCAAGAATTTGAAGCATTAACATGGGCTCCAAATTTCGATTGGTGGTATCAGGTTAATAAAAAAAATAATACTATCCCTGAAAAATATCAAGGATTATCCCCTAATAATCTAATAAGAAAAGTCGGTGGAACAATATGGAGGAGAGTAGGAATTATTAATACATCTTATGATAAGACTATAAAAATCATAACAAAAGAGAAAGAAGATTTGGAGGAAGTAAAATATGTAACACCTGTTGGAGAAGTTAGTACAGTTCATTCAAAAGCACATGATTTATCAGAGACATATTTTTTAAAACAACATCTTATTAATAAAGTAGAAGATATTAAAGTAGTAAAATATATAGTAGAAGGCACTCATTATGAATTGGATTTATCCTCATACTACAAAGAAATAGAAGATGTAAAAGAAGATGGTATTGTCTTAACTTGTTTACCTCCTGTTCCTTATATTCAAGTGATGAAAACCGATATTGGTTATGAAAATGCATTTTATTTTCTTGCAGATTATCCTGATGAAGTGAATGACTTAATAAATACATATCATAAAAAATTTCTAGAAGCATATAAGATTGCTTCCAATTCTCCTATAGAAATAATTTCAAACGGAGATAATATGGATTACTGGACATGCCCTCCTGATTATTTTAAAAAATATGCTATTCCATATTACCAAGATGTTAGAAGAATATTACATGAAAAGGGAAAACTTGCTCAAGGACACTGGTGTGGAAGAACAAGTAAACTTATGGAATTAACAAAAGATTGTGGTCTTGACATAGTAGAAGCAATAACTCCAAAACCTATGACTGATTTAGATATTGTTGAATCCATTGAAATTTTACAAGGAAAAGTAGTTATTCAAGGAGGCATCCCTTCTATTCTAATGTGTAATCAGGGAGGTACTCGACAGGATTTAATTAAATATGTAGAAAACTTACTTGGTAGAATTGGCAAAAGAAAAGGTTTTATACTTGGTATGGGTGACAATGTTCCTGCTGATGCTGATTTTGAAAGAGTAGCAATTATTTCAGATTTAGTAAAAAATTTCAATAAAGAAGTTTATAACTTTGTCCCTGAGTGAAACGAAAGAGAAAGATTGTCCGCTATAATCTTTACGACCAGAGGAAGTCCCGTTAGAGATAACGGAAATCTCGTATTTATTAATAGGTACTTTTTTCTTTTTAACGCTCTTAAAAATATCTCTCTTATATATAATCCGTAATTCGCAATCTGCAATTCGTAATGAATTTAATTGGTAGCGCGTACGGGGTTCGAACCCGTCACCTCCACCTTGAGAGGGTGGCGTCCTAACCAACTAGACGAACGCGCCACTTAAAATTATTATAACCTCTATAATTAGATTTTTCAAGACTTTATTACCTATTTTT
>Ga0123519_10013749_pt1 | contig 11599 bp, 9 predicted proteins | sample YelNatPaOPRAMG02_FD_87396 | JGI IMG/M metagenome (GOLD analysis project Ga0123519, IMG submission 87396) | Hot spring microbial communities from Yellowstone National Park - Yellowstone National Park OP-RAMG-02 (version 2) | ecosystem: Environmental > Aquatic > Thermal springs > Hot (42-90C) ... | reverse complement strand
GACGCTGGCCTGCCATCATTGCGCGCGGCCGCCATGCGCCGAGGCCTGCCCGGTGGGCGCCATCCACAAGCGCGCCGAGGATGGCGTGGTGGTGCTGGAGGCTGCTCTCTGCACTGGCTGCCGGGACTGCGAGGCTGCCTGCCCGTACGGGGCGCTGCAATACGATGAGGCCAGCGGAACTATGGGCAAGTGCGATTTCTGCCTCGACCTGCTGGCGCGGGGCGAGAAGCCGGCCTGCGTGTCCGCCTGCACGCTACGAGTGCTAGAGTACGGCTGGCTAGACGAGATGGGAGGGGAGCCAGTAAGAGGACCGGCTTTGCCTGATCCCGGTGAGACAGAGCCCTCGATGCGCGTTCGCTTCCACCGCGATGCCAAGTAGGCTCTTGCCGTAGGGCGCCGAGCGCGCTAGGCAGCCCCTGTACGGCCCTGGGCGCTGTCGGCCCTGATACGTAGGCAGGCTTCTCCAATTAGCAGGCAGGCCCCAGCTGAAGCGGCGAGGGGTGCTCGCACTATCGAGAATGCGGGACAGAGGTAGCCACCGGCCCCTAGAGCTTGGCCAAGTCTGGCATCCTGCTTGCATGAGATGCAAGGGTTCACAATCTAGCTGGAGGAACCGGATCGATATGAGCCAGAGCAAAGCGGCGGCGAGGGCTGGTGGTCACGGACTCGAGATTAGCCGGACTGGTTTGTGGAAAACGCTGCCAGGACTGGCCCTGGTGCTAGTGGTCGCCCTAGCGGCACGGCTGGCCAGTGGAGTCAGCAGCTTCGTTCCTGACGTCGTGATCGCACTGGTGTTGGGTGCGGTAGTGGGCAACGTGGTGGCCCTGCCTTCTGCTGTCCAGCCTGGCATCAAGTTCACCCATCGCTACCTACTGCGGACGGCCATTATCTTGCTTGGTGCCAGCCTCAGCTTTATGGCTGTGGTGCGTACCGGCGGAGAGACGCTATCCATCATCCTGATCTGTCTGGTCGTCTCCTTTTCGCTCTGTGTGCTGCTGGCGCGGCTGGCAGGGCTTTCGGGCCGAGTGGGAACGCTGCTGGGCGCGGGCACGGCGATCTGTGGGGCTACGGCCATCATCACTGTTGGCCCTCTCATCGCTGCCACGGAGGCAGAGATCGCTTACGCGGTGGGCACTATCTTCACCTACAATGCTCTGGCTGTAGTCGCCTACCCTATCATCGGGCATGCTCTCCACCTGACAGATCTCAGCTTTGGCACCTGGGCGGGAACTGCGGTCAATGATACCTCGGCCGTCATCGCCACCGGCTACATCTATAGCGACCCCGCCGGCATCGCTGCCACGATCGTCAAGCTAACTCGCACCGTGCTCCTCGTGCCACTGGCGGTGGGCATCGGCCTGGCGGCCGGCGTGCAGCAAGGAAAGCAGACCGGACAAAAGATGAACGTCTGGAAGATGATCCCCTGGTTCGTGCTCGGCTTCTTGGCTATGGCGGTGTTGAACACAGTGGGGATCTTTCCGGCTGCTATCGTCAAGGCGCTCACGGAGTTGGCCAAGTTCCTGATCGTCATGGTGCTGGCTTCGGTGGGGCTAGGGATGAGCCTCACACAGATGCGCAAGCTGGGCCTCAAGCCGTTCGGCATTGGGCTGCTGGTAGGGGCAGTAATGGGCCTGGTCAGTTTGGGCCTGATCGGGTCCTTGGGAATAACCTGAGAGGCAACGCTTTGCCTCCTTCCGCCGGCAGGTGAAGGCGGCATTGCTGGTGCAGTCTCGTTTCATATGGCACATACTCTGGCACACGTTCGCTGTGGCACACAACTTGCGTTAGCCTGGTTGAAAAGTCGTCGGTGGTCGACTAAGTACTCAGTAGGCGCGGGCCGCCACTAGCATACGGTGGCGTTGCCGGCAAAGGGAACCGAAGGGGAAAAGCGCTCCGACGGCTTTTCGTTTGCTATGGCCTGGCTCTGCTTCCTCGGCGCGTTCTTCAGGGGGGGCAGCTGTTCCTGAGGCAGAGACTTCACGACATCCAGGTTCACGGTGCTTGACAGGCAAGCGCCTTGCTGCTATAGTCACGGTTGGTTTCAGCAAACCCTGAGATTGACTGGCCAAAGCTTTCACTGGAGCAGCGGCCGGGCGGCACAGGTGCACGTGAGCAAGTCTAGAGTCCTGGTCGTTGACGACGACCCGGATGTGCGCAGCTTCCTAAGCGCGTTTCTGGAACTAGAGGGATACGAAGTTCAGACAGCCGCTAACGGAGCAGAAGCGTTGCACTCGGTAGCCGAACAGCGTCCGGACGTCATTCTCTTGGACCTGATGATGCCAGTGATGGACGGATGGACCTTCTGTCGGCAGCTGGCAATGAACCACCATACTTCACATCCCCCTATCATCATCATCTCTGCTTCCCATGAACTGGACGGTCGGCTCCAGGAAGCGGGCGCTAGCGCCTTCATCGCCAAGCCGTTCGACCTGGATTGCTTACTGTCCTGTCTCAGAGAACAGGGAAGTGCGGCTGTCGCCCGCTGAACCCTCACAATCTGGCCTTCTGGTACGCATGCTGCATGCGAGTGTTCTGCACCGGTGCTTCTGCACCGGCAGCACTAGTGGAGGGCGATTCACCATGGCCAGACTGTACCAGCCAAAACTGTCGTTGCAGCAGGTCGTGCCCGATTTCGAGCTGCCCTCGACCAAGGGTGCCCGATTGGGCTTGTGGGACTTCAAGCCGCAGCGGAATTTGGTGCTGTTCTTCTTCCACAACAGCGGCTGTGCAGCCTGCCGGGAACTGTTGCTAGGCCTTGCTCGAGATTACCCACGATATAAAGACGAAGAAGCCGAGATACTGGCTGTCACAACCGCGCCCCTAGATCAGTCGCTCAAGCTGGCGCAGGACCTCTCATTGCCTTTCCCCATCCTATCCGATCCGACGGGCGAGACTGCCCAGAAGTTCACCTATCTGGATGAGCGCGGACAGGCGGTGCCATCAGTGTTCGTGCTGGATCGCTTCGGGGCCCTTTATACGCAAGTGATCGCCGAGCAGGAAAGCCAACTTCCTTCCAGCGAGGAGATACTGGAGTGGCTAGACCTGATCGAAGCCCAGTGCCCTGAATGCGGGGCTCCTGAGTGGCCGAGCCTGAGCATGCAGTAGTCTCGGCCGGCTCTCCACCAGGTGCGACCGGGGCACTATCGAATCTGAAAGTACTTGAAGGCCTCGGCGTATTCCATACCATCTTGGTTCTCAGCCGCCCTTCTTCCCCAGTCGCGGATTCTGCGCTCTAGGCTCTCGGGGTTGACCTGACTGCGATGCTTGAGTAGAGCGCGGGTCTTGAGGTCGATGGTGGGGGAGATGTCTATCCAGCGATCTGGCTGCTCGGTCCCCATCAGGTAGACTTCGGGCACTTTGTGCGGCTCCAGACCCTCTACCAGTAGCTCAGGAAAAGCCAGGCGATCGCGAGCCGCCGGATACACGGCCGCCAGAGCGGCTTCGCCAGCGGCGAGGTGATCGGGATGGTTGATGTACTCTCGCCCATGCCAACGCTGAGTGGGATCCTGGCAGAACAAGGCATCGGGCCGGTACTTGCGAATCATGCGGGTAATATCGCGGCGCAAGGCAATGGTGGGCTCTAGCAAGCCATCGGTGTAGCCAAGAAAGACAACATCCTTCACACCCAGCACCGAAGCAGCCTCCAACTGTTCCTGAACTCGAATCTGTGCCAGCTGCTGGGGGGTTATGTTGGGATCGCTGCTTCCCCGGCTGCCATCGGTGCAAATGACGTAGAAAACGTCGGTGCCCTGGCGTGCCCAAAGGGCAACGGTGCCAGCTACCGAGAATTCGGCATCGTCGGGGTGAGCCACAACTACCAGCGCTCGCGCCGGGCGAGTGTCGTTATTCTGCACAGTGGCCACTATGCTTCCTCCGCGTAGAACTGCTTACAGGCTCCGTTCACGCTAGCAAGGCTTGATGTCGATCGCAGGCACGGAGCCAGCCTTGTGAGTATAGCACACGAGCAGGAGCGCTCGCGTTTCTTATGTCACAGACTAGAACAAGGGCGGATCTAGCGCCAAAGGCAACTCGATGAGCGTCGGGCCCGGCGCCGCGAGAGCGTCTCTCAGGGTGTCGGGCAATTCTCGGGTGCTCTCAAGGCGATATCCCTGCGCCCCAAAAGCGCGCGCGAGCTTCACGAAATCGGGATTGGTCAGGTCCACCGCGATGTAACGTCGGTCATACTCGAGCTCTTGAGCAGCCTTGATCATGCCAAAGCGCTGGTCGTTGACCACGATGATGGGCACAGAAACGCGAGCCTGCATTGCTGCTGCCAACTCTTCCAGCGTGAAAAGAAAGCCCCCATCTCCAGCGACGGCCACAACCGGCCGCTGTGGCTCGGCCAGTTTGGCGCCAATCGCCGCTGGAAGGCCAAACCCTAGCGTGGCCAGGCCGCTGAAGAGCAGACTGCGCGGCCGTGGGAGCGGCAGAAAGCGAATCATCCAAAAGGCGGCGATAGTGGAGTCTAGAGCGATGATGGCGTCGTCGCTCAGAGTCTGGCGCAACATCTCCATCAAGGCGAAAGCCGGGGGAGAGTGGCGTTGCCCCGCCTGCCAAATCCGCCGCTTCTCGGCCTCGATCTGCTCTCTTCGCCAGGCGCTGCCCTGGTAGCCCCCCGCTCTCAGCTCGTCCAGTAGTAGAGGCAAGACGACACGAGCATCGACAGGCAAGCCAACGCGAGCCGGGTAGTTGCGACCGATCTGGGCCGGGTCGATGTCTATCTGGACCAGATTGGGCGAAACGGGCAGGGTCCAGTTGCCGGTGTTCATAGCGTCGAAGGCCGTGCCAATAGCCAGCCAGAGATCAGCTTGTTCCCAAAGGCCAGAGTATGTATCGGGCGTGGGCTCCAGGCGCCAAGTCGTTCCCAATGCCAATGGATGGCTGTCAGGGATGACTCCTCGACCTTGAAGGCTAAACAGAACGGGCGCTCCCAGAAGCTCGACCAGCTCTCGTGCCTCTTCTTCTACCCCCGCGGCTGCCGCTCCTCCTCCCAGGTAGACCAAAGGATACCGAGCCTGCAAGAGCATAGCTGCTGCCTGCTCAAGGCTAGCTCTCAGTTCAGGGCTGCCAGATCCGACTTCGGTCGAGTAGCAAGCCTGGCGCTCCTCCGCCTGGAGTGCTGCCTTCTCTGGTGTCGCCCGGTTTCCACTAGCTGCCGGTACCTGGGAAAGCAGGAAAGGAACCGGTATCTCGACCGACACTGGGCCGGGCCTACCCCCGCGCGCCAGGCGGAACGCCCTGTGCAAGGTGGCTTCGATCTCTTCGGGCCGCTCCACTAGCAGAGCCGCAGACACTGTATGAGAAAGCAAGCCGTGCTGGTCCTTCAGCTCGTGCAGAGCTCCCCAGCGCCCGGACGCGTTGGGGGATGAGACCGAGGTGGCAATGAATACGAGAGGCGAGGAGTCGGTATAGGCGTTGGCTAACGCGGTCAGAGCGTTGGTCACGCCCGGCCCAGTTGTGGTCAGCACTACCCCCACGCGACCGGAGACGCGCGCGTAGGCATCGGCCATGAAGACTGCCCCTTGCTCGTGGCGGGCCAGGTGATGCTGAACCGATGAGCCCTCCGCCAGGGCATCGTAGATGGGCAAGTTGTGCACGCCCGGAATGCCAAAGACAGCCTCGACACCCTCAGCCTCCAGAGTCTCAACGACAGCCCTGCCCCCAGTGATCGTTCTTGGGCTGTGGGCCTTTGCTCGGGTCCTGACCGCTGCCATAGTGATGTCTGCGCCCGCTGTAGGCGCGCCTCCTTCCCGGTGAATGCCACGCGCAGAGAATAGGCGCAGTCTCGCTGGCCAGCTGCGCCAAAGCGCACGGGGTCAGAGGGGACTTTCGCAGGGCTCGTGCCGGTGGGCAAACCGTGCAGGCTAATTGGTAGGGCAGGTTGGTGAAGGAGAAGGCCGGTTCCTCAGAGAAGAGCTCTTCTCTGAGGAACCTCAATCAGCGCTTGCTTGGAGGGCAGTACTCTAGTTGGCTCCTAGCTGCATAGCAGCCACGGGGAAGATAGCACAGCGGGCGCTAGTGCCGTGATATTGTTCAAGCAGGGCGCGGGCCTCGGCCCAATCGGCGCAGAAGGCCAAGCCGGGGTCGGCGCGCATCTCCTCTGACAGGTCCAGCCGATTGATGTTAGGAGAGAAGAGGATCATGCGTCGGTCACCGAACTGGGCGCGTGGGCTATGAATGTTCGGCAATGCCCCGTCAGGGCCGTGCAAGGAATGGAAGCCCGGCCCTTCGCTGGCCGCACTGGTGACCACGATCGTTCCTCGCTCGTGGACTAAAGGCTTACTGGCCGAATGCCAGGGGTTGAAAGCAAGTCCGAACTGAATGAACTCGGTGTCTTTCGGATAGCAGTTGAGCACCACCACGTCGGCATTCACCGGAGCTGGTGTGGTCAGGGCCTGGCGAGCAAAGGCCACGCCGGCCCGGTGCGCCGCTACCAGATCGCCCACGAAGAGGGCGGCGATCTCGCGCTTGGGGTTGACGACCACGTTGGCGATGGCATCAATCCCAGCCATGCGTGCCGCCTCCTCCATATCGAGGCGCGACTGGTTATCATCCACGCGGTTCAGTCCTTTGGCAGGCCCGCCGATGGACTCGGGGCGATGGTTATGAAAGGTCGTCTGGATGCCGGTCACTCCGGGCAGAAAGAGCTTGGCTCCGCCGCCAAAACCAGGGCCGCCGTGAGGGAGGATGCCACCCAATAGCACCTTGAAGTCGGCAGCCAGGAAATCCTTGTTCACGTGCACCGGGGTACCGTACGAAGTCGTGCCCAGGTAGGCCAAGTGGTCCCACGCAAAGTGATTCTTCACGCGCAGACGGCGCAGAATGTCTTTGCCGAGCTTTTTTTCCATGTCTTCGCGCATCAACTGCCGATGGCAAGCCACGCCCATAATGATGAGCACGTTATCAAGGCTGATACCGCCTGCTTCCAACTCTTCGAGCAGAACAGGCAGGACACGAGAGGCTGGCGTTGGTCGGGAAAGGTCGTCCACCACTATGGCCACGTTACGGTGGCCACGAGCCAGCTCGCTGATGCGGGGGCTGCCGATAGGATTAGCGAAGGCTTCCCGAATGCCGACTTCCCCGATATCAGGGCCGCCCGGGGGATTGCACACCTCTAGCGACCAGCCGGCCGGGAAGCTCAGTTCCATTTCTCGGTCGCCAAACCAACTTGCCCAGGGAACACTAACTATCTGGTCCTTCTCTACCACGCCAGTTCTCCTTGTCGCGCATTGGGTCTATTCGATGAGTCCGCAAGTCTAGTCAGGCAAGAACAGGAAGGATAGGAAGACGCTTTTTCCAGTGGAGCGCAGTCAACTCTTCAGCACCCGCGCCACGGCAGCCAAGGCCGCCTGGATGTCTGCCGCCTCAATGCCGTAATGCGTCACCATCCGCACCAGGTTGCCCATGCCCATCGTGGCCAACACCCCTTCATCCTTCAGCCGCGAGAGGAAGGCGGCTCGCGACATCAAGGCAGGGTCCACCTCGAAGACGACGATGTTGGTCTGAGTCTTGGCGGGATCGATACGAATACGGTCAATGTTCGCAAGGCCCTTGGCCAGCAACTGGGCATTGGCATGGTCTTCGGCCAATCGATCCACCATTTGAGTGAGGGCGACGATGCCGGCTGCAGCCAAAACGCCGGCCTGGCGCATGCCGCCGCCAAGCATCTTTCGGTAGCGGCGCGCACGGGCGATGTATTCCCGAGAGCCGCAGAGGAGCGAGCCCACTGGAGCCGAAAGCCCTTTGGATAGGCAGAAGGTCACTGAGTCGGCATCAGCCACTAGATCGCGCACTGGCAAGCCGAGGTAAACAGAAGCGTTGAATATGCGCGCGCCATCCACGTGCACGGGCACGCCGCGCTGGTGGGCCGCCTTGCTGACCTCTCGCATCGCCTCCAGGGGAACGACGGCGCCGCCACGACGGTTGTGCGTGTTCTCCAGGCAGACGAGGCCAGTGCGAGGAAAGTGGATGTTCTCATCCCTGATGGCAGCCGCTACCAACGCTGGCTCCGGCCAGCCCTTCTCGTCAGAGACGGTTCGCATTTGCAGGCCACCAACCACGGCCGCGCCAGCCACTTCATACACGAACACGTGCGCCTCTGCGCCTACGATCACCTCGTCACCACGGTAGGTATGGGATAGCACCCCCACCAGATTCCCCTGCGTGCCGCTAGTCACCAGGAGGGCGGCCTCCTTGCCAGCGAGCTCTGCCGCCATTTCCTGCAGGCGGTTCACGGTAGGGTCTTCGCCGAAAACGTCGTCGCCGACCTCGGCCTGGTACATAGCCTGGCGCATTGCCGGCGTAGGTTGAGTTACAGTGTCGCTCCTTAGATCGATAAGTCTCACTTCCACCGCCCTTTAGCTAGAGTATGACTGCCCTCTGTCGGCCGACCCGGCTGTTCGGAACCGGGCGCTAGTCCAATTATACTCCTGCGCCCGCCCCGATGAATGGCCGCACCCGGTCGCCTGCCTGATTTGTTGACAGGAAGCGGTGACCGCCGTACACTCGAAAGAGAGAAGCGAAATGACCGCTTGAGGATTTTAGTATCCTGTTCGCGCCTCTGTCCGGAGGAGGACAACATGAAACGTTTGGGCAATCTGATTCGGTGGACTGGCGTGGCCCTAGTCGTATGGGCTCTCTACCGAGAACTGAGCAAGCCGCCCGAGGAGCGGACTTGGCACGGGAAGCTGGCCGGCTTCATCCCTTACGATTTCCGCGTGCCGACCCTGGAGCAGCTGCGCGCGGCCTATTGGAACCCGGAAGGCAACTACCTGTTCAGCGATCGAGTGCTGGGAGTGGGCTGGGGCATCAACCTGCCTGAACTGTGGCGACGTCTGCGAGATCGGGTTCAGGAGATGCAGAGCGGAGCTCGCCGCGCGGAGTGATGGTGCCTGTCAAGAGCCCCCGGCAATCCCCTAAGGCGCCGGAATGCACTACCAGAAGCAGGACCTCGCGAACTCGCTACTAAGCGTAGTCCGTGGCCGTCTTGCAGTATGCCGGTACTATCGCGTGCCATCTCGGTGTGATCTCGTGTTATAATGACTACCACTCAACCTTGCCGTGGCGGCCGCCTGATCCGTCCTACTCCGTGTGTTGGCTAGATAGACGCCGGCCAAGTCGAGTAGGCCACAGTGCCTCAGCAGCTTGAGAGCTTAAGCTTGCCGCCGGGCTGGCCTGCCGGCTCCGGGAGGGTACTTTGCAGGGTTCTTGGCGGACCAATCTCCAGCGCAGCAGCGAGCGTGACTTCCGCCGCGGGGACTGGCTCTGGCTGCTGGTGCCTTACCTGGGAATCGTGCTGATAGCGCTCATGCTCGGGTTCGTCGTCCTTGTCTATCAAAGCACGGATGAGAGGCTCTCCTTGTTACGCACCGTCTCCGCCAGCCTGTTCTCCTTACCAGTGATCTACGGCGCCTATCGCTACGGCTGGAAAGGAGGGATATTGACGGCACTGGCCAGTGCCGCCGCTATCCTTCCCTATTCCCTCCTGCACGACTCTCCAAGCCAACAGACCGCACTTGCCGGCGAACTGGGGATCCTCTTCATCGTGGGCGCCGTCACCGGCTTGGCCATATCAGCCGAGAAAAGGCAGGACGAGCGGTACCGTCGGGAGAGAGAGCGTTACCGGCGCACAGCAGAGGACCTCGACGAGGCCATGCGCTCGCTGCGAGCGCATATGGAAGAGATCGAGAAGGACAAGCGTAACCTCGAGCAGGCGTATTTGGACGTGATCAAGTCGTTCATCGTCACTCTGGAAGCGCGTGATCCCTACACCCGCGGGCACGCAGAGAGGGTGCGAGAGTTTGCCCGTGCCATCTGCCGCCAAATGGGCCTCGACCGCAAGGAGACTCGCACCATCGAGTTGGCGGCGGTCTTGCACGATCTGGGCAAGATCGCCATTCCCGACCAGATATTGCTCAAGCCAGGGCCGCTGACGCCGGCAGAGTGGGCGCAGATGCGGAGGCACCCGACGAAGAGTGCCGAGATCGTGCAATTCCTCGGCTTTCTGCGCGATACAGTGCCCATCATTGCCGCCCACCAAGAGCGATACGATGGCCATGGTTACCCTTCGGGCCTGATGGGAGAGGAAATCCCGCTGGGGGCGCGTATTCTGGCCGTGGCCGATAGCTACGATGCTATGACCTCGAGCCGTCCGTACCGGCAGGCCATGGGCGATCGCGAGGCCTGCCAGGTCCTTAGCGCCGGGGCCGGCACCTATTGGGACCCGGTGGTCGTCCAGGCCCTGCTCACGAGCCTCTCCCGAGAACAGCAGTACTGGTCGGCACGAGTCTGACGCCCGGAAAGCCGACACACAATGTCCTCACTGCGCCTGCCCGTTCCACGATATGCAAGGACGCCACGAGAACGCGTGCTTCGGGCCTTCGTGCTTCCAGCCAGCAAAGGGCCTTCACTCGCTGATCGACCAGGCGGGGGCGAAACGGGTGCGGCCCGAATCTAGGCCCGCCTATCCAGTACTCCGCTTCCCAGTCTGGTCGAGTTGCCACGATCGCCGCTGGCGATCGGCTCTCGCCCCCGATCGCCAGCGGCGATGCCTGGCGGCTGCTGACGGTTGCAGGCACGAATTGACGCTTCCTCCCAAGGAAAGCTATACTCGCTGCACTGGCCGGACCGACGAACGCACTCGCTGGCCAGGCCAGGCAACGCGAGGCCAAGGGGGAACCAGATGGGCAAGGGCAATCAGGCTGCCGGCTGGACCGGCAAGCTTCTACGGGTTGACCTCAGCAGCGGTGATGTTCAAACGCAAGATAGCCTGGCGTACGCCCCTTATCTGGGCGGTCGGGGCTGGGGAGCGCGGCTAGCGTGGGAAGAAATCCCTCCCGGCGTAGGGGCTTTCGATCCCGAGAACTTGCTCATGTTTCTGGCCGGTCCTCTTACCGGCACTACCGCGCCCTTCTCCGGCCGCGGCGAGGTCTGCGGCCTCTCGGCCCAGGGCTGGCCACATGAGTGGTATGCTCGCTCCGGGATGGGCGGCCATTGGGCGCCAGAGATGAAGTATGCCGGCTACGATGGCATCGTCGTGAAAGGCCGAGCAGACCGACCGGTTTACCTGCTGGTGCAGAACGACAAGGTCGAGATCCGCGACGCTAGCCACCTCTGGGGAATGACAACCACGCAGGCGCAGCTGGCCTTGCAGGCCGAGCATGGTCGGGAGGTCAAGGTGCTCACCATCGGGCCGGCGGGAGAGCGTCTCAGCCGCATCGCCGTCGTGCAATCGGAGACGGAATCGGCGGCCGGCCAGGGCGGGTATGGCGGCGTTATGGGCAGCAAGCGCTTGAAGGCCATCGTCATCCGCGGCACCGGCGTCATCCGCATCGCGCACCCGGAAGAGTTTCTGCGCCGCACCCTGGCCATCACCAAAGAGGCGCACGCGCCGATGGGGCATCCCAAGCCAGCGCAGCTCGACCCCCAGTTGGCCAAGTATAAGCAGCGCTTCTGGGCTTGCTCACAGCAGTGCACCGCCAACTGCACCGATTGTCACTACTACGAGGACGTCCCCGGCGTAGTCAACCCGGGCCTTAACCGCGGGCAGCTCCATTGCGTGGCCGCCCTCTTCCCCGGCTTTCCCAACTACAAGCTCATG
>Ga0123519_10013748_pt1 | contig 11600 bp, 10 predicted proteins | sample YelNatPaOPRAMG02_FD_87396 | JGI IMG/M metagenome (GOLD analysis project Ga0123519, IMG submission 87396) | Hot spring microbial communities from Yellowstone National Park - Yellowstone National Park OP-RAMG-02 (version 2) | ecosystem: Environmental > Aquatic > Thermal springs > Hot (42-90C) ... | reverse complement strand
ATTTCCCTCACCTTTTCTGTGATGTCGTACAACCCTTCACGGTGGGTCGTAGAAACGGCGATTACTTTCCTCATGTTCTCCAGCCGACTATTTTTTCACAATGACAAATTCCACCCGTCTGTTTTTTGCGCGTCCTTCTTCGGTTGTATTAGGGGCCACTGGTTTTTTGCTTCCGTACCCCACAGCCCTGAGCCGGTGAGGATCCACACCTCCCAGTTCAAGAAATTTTTTAATGGCCTCGGCACGTTCGCGCGACAGTTGCAGGTTAAATTCTTCCGATCCGACATTATCGGTATGCCCCGCTATTTCTATTTCAAGGGAAGGATTTTCAATTAACAGCTTGAGCAGCTTATTGAGTTCTTCTGAAGATTCTTCCTTAATCACTCCTTTCCCTGTTTCAAAAAAGATATTTTTCAGTTGCACGGTGATTCCGATTTCCATGGGAATCAGGTGAAGGTCGATGTTCATTTCAGTGTATTCTTCTATTTCAATGGCATAGATATGTTCGCTCCATGAAATAAAGCCTTCTTTACGAGCCATCATGCTGTAATCTGTTCCGGGAGGCAATACAATGTTGTAGCTGCCATCCACAGGCGAAGAGATGGCAATGCCTGCTTCTTTGTCGGTGAGTAAATCGTAATAGCTGATGCTGGCAGCCAGAGGTTGGCCGGTGGCTTCATTCAATACCTTTCCTTTAATAAGGATCACCGGTTTGGGCTTAACCTGTCGGGGAAGATCGATGCGGAAAATATCGGTGCCCCCCAGCGAATTGTCTTTGGAAGTCATCAGGGCATAAGCACCCGAAGCAGGCATGTTGTAATCAGCATCGAACGAGGGGGTGTTGATTTCTTTCCCCAGGTTTAAAGGTTCCGTCCAGTTAAGCCAGGTATCGTCCTGGCGGGTAGTAACAAAAATGTCATTGTCGCCGTATCCCGGTCGCCCGTTGGTAGAGAAATAAAGTGTCGTTCCATCGGCAGCAATAAAAGGAGCACATTCCCTTCCGAAAGAATTCACACCCCGCAGGTGACGGGGAACTGACCAGGTGGTGTCGGGCTGAAGAAAAGAGACATATAAATCAAGATCTCCTTCACTCTCGGGTGTTTCAATGGCCATCACCATTACCTTGCCATCGGGAGAGAGGGAATAATTGGCAAACTTTGAAAGATTGTCAAACCCGTTAATAATCACCGGCACAGGAACCGTCCAGCCTGTGGTGGAACGGAACGACCGTGAAATTCCTATTTCGGGTTTATAGCTTCCGTCCTTGTTATAACGGTTGGCAACGATAAGCATGTTGTTGTCGGGACTCACTGCAATCACCCAGTTGTGATTGCTGTTATTCAATGGTTTTCCGATGTTTTTCCGCCTGTTCCACACAGAATCATTGACCTGTGTGGAATACCAGATGTCGTAATAATCGGCTGTCATGTTTTTTGGATCGCCTTTTACTGCCCAGTACATCGTTTTTCCGTCGGCACTGATCACAGGAACGGCCTCGTTGTATTTGCTGTTAATGTTAGGGCCCAGGTTCCGTTTGTGCAAGCCCGAAGGCATATTTTCTACCTCTTTGATCACATTTTCCTGCCTGAGCTCAACAGAAAGAACACTGAGCTTTGAATAGCCTGTGAGTTCAAAACCTATGTTAGGTCTCTGAACAGGGAAATCAGCTGGTTTGCCTGTATAAATAACCGAATCATTCAAGGCAAAACTGATCTTATCTCCCTTCTTTGAAATACAAAAGACATTTGTTTTTTTATTGGGCCGGACAAGCCGTGAAAGTTCTTCTTTATAAAGAAAAGAAACTTTTCCTCCTTCCATTCTTTTTACAAAAATACTTCCGCCGGCGGTAATGGTAAAAAGATTTCCTGTTTCCATGTCCTTTACTCCCCAGGCCAGTCCATATTCATTTTTATCACTCTGGGCCTGAATCATCATCTGACAGGAAAGAGTAAAATCCTTAACAGGATCAAGATATATCTTTTTAAGCATCTGAAACCTGTCCACACTCATTTTGTCAATCACATAGGTTCCGTTGCGGATGCCTGTTTTAAGAAATTCTTCCTGGATAATGTCCCATCCGTTGCGGTTGTCGTCAAACTCATCCTGAAACCATATTTTTTGTCCATGGAGAGGACAAACAAATAAAAGCATCACGTAAACAAACCAAGTTGTTCTCATAAAATGGTATAATTTAAAAAACTTCGCTGTTTGTACTGCCGGTATGTTACAAGCTTACTTTTTTGTCTGTGTTTGTTTTGCCTGCCGGTGTTGCCGGGCTCTTTCCCTGGGGGTGAGCTGAGCATCGGCTTTGCTGTTCTTGGCACCGCTGGCCTTCGGTGACACGGCGGCACTGTTGGAAGTGTTTTTATTAGCCGGCGAAGAAACTTTCTGTGTTGAACTATCGCTTCTCCCGCTGGTTGTTTGCACGGAAGAAGGACGGGAAGACTGTGTTGTTTTTGTACGCTGCTGTGCAGCCATGCCCATGGGAAGTAACACAACAAACACCATGGCCGTAATCCAATTTTTTTTCATTCCTGTAATTTTTTTTCAAAGGCCGGAAGAAACCCACATGCCTCAAGTCCGGAACATTCCTTATTCGGCTTAAGTTATTCACCCGCCTTTGTGTTCAACATGCTGTACCCACATTGTGGGTTTCATTTGCATATATTTTTATGATCCAAATACTCCTTGTCCTCATCCCACGATGGTTTTATTTTCCCATCCGTACAATTTACGGGCTATCTGCATGGCTTTCAGAAATGTGTTCCGTGTTTTCAGAAAACCCAGCTTTTCCTGTTCCACCAGCGGTTTGTATTCAGGCATGTCAAGAATTTCCGAAAGGATAAACCGTATCCGCCGGGAAGCTATTTCTTTAAGATATTCATTAAAATTGGTTTCGATGGAAAGGCTGCCTCCATAAGTCTCCAGCAATTCCTCCTGTTTTTCATCATTCAGGACAGCCTGAATGGCCAGTGCCCACATTAAGTTCCGGGCGCTCCTGATGCTGTAGTATTTATTTTCCCCTTTGCTGATAATTTCCCTGATCATTGAACCGGTACGAAACTGAATTTTATAACAGAGGATGATTTTCCGCGTATCGGCTTCGAGGTAAGAAGTACGGAAGGTCCGTTCATACAACACATCATTTTCAAATACCCTGGTCATGTCGGGGATTTTGTCTATTTCGCCCTGAATGGCCAGAAAAGTCTGAGCCAGTTTTTTAATTTTTATGTCCTTTTCTTGCGAGATCCCCATTTCCTCGTATTCGGCTGAAGTCAGATTGCTGAATGCATTTTCCTGACGTTCATAATAAATACCTGCCTTACGGAATTTATCATCAAATTCAAGCTGTATCCTGTCATTGGCCCGTAAATTCCATGGATACACATGATTCTGTTTGTTGTTGGAAATGGTAATCTGAGTAACAAAATCAGCACTGCAGCGGGTAATGAGTTTCCCTATCACCTGAATTTTTTCAATGGCATTTTGCGAGAAACCACTTTGGTGCTGATTTTCTTCCACAAACCTGGCAAAGGTGGTAATGGTTTGTGCCCCGTTCAGAATACGGGGTTCAACAATGGAAATGGAATGATCGTCAAGTTCAATATTTTCTGCATACAGAGTGATTCCATTGTGATGAAAAGTAAAATACTCCGGATTTTTTCCGTTAAAAGCAATGTCGCGAAGCGATTTCTTAATGGCCATGTTAGGGGGAAGATCGTCCGACAGGCCTGCCCGGATGTTTTTCTCAAAAAGACGGTGCTTCATTTCAATAAACATCTGATATACATCCCACAGATGAATAAATCCGATATACATTTGTTCCCCGCCGGCGGTTTGTTTTTCTGTCTGGGCATAAAAAGGAATGCGGTACGAAAAAGTTTTCCTTGTGGTGGCTACCTGGTTGTATTTACGGGCAGTATTGGATATATACTGAATGACAAGGGTAATGTCATGCCGGTCAAAAAAAGAATCGATATAATATTTTTTGGTTTCCAGTTCTTCCCGGAAATTTTCAAGAACCCTGCTCGACTCTGCCTTCTGGGGATCGCCGTTAAAAACAAAACTGATGATTACCTTTTTAATACTGTTGCGGCATTCTGCCAGTTCACGTTTTAACTTCGGAATCATCGAATCAGCCCCTGTGGCGCCGGGCCCGAAAATTGCCTCTATGCCCCGATCAATAAGATTCTGGTAAGCCTCTTTGAATGCATCACGGTTATCGGTCCATCTGAATACATAGAGATATAAGATCTTCGTTTCTCTGTCAATAAAATACGCGTCTATCCCCAGGTCATGCTTCCTAAAGGCGCATTTTGACAACACACTTTCGAGGGGCACTGAAAATTTCTCCGCCAGAAACAAAGGAGCAAAATAATCCTGCCTTGTACCTCCATGTTTCTCCTTATAGATACGGAACGCCTCATTAAGCTGTTCTTTCGATATTGCCATAAAGAATGGGGTTTAATGTTAAGGGTAAATGTAATAATTTTTCTGCAAAACCACCGGAACAATAAGACAATCAAGGGGAAAACATTTTTAAAAAATATATAAGTTGTTGATTATTAGAATATTTCAATCTATGTAGGAAACTCATAAAAACAGGACAAACAACCTTTTAAGCGCATTGCTGAGAATCCTGCCGAAAAATAATTTTAAGAAACTAAAAGGATTTATTACTTTTCCGTTTTCAGGAAAAGATGAAGCATTAAATACATATATCATTGCAAATAAAATAGTTATGACAAAGAAGCATTTGTTCTTTCTGGTATTGTGGCTGTATTCATGGAACCTCATGGCCGATGAGGGAATGTGGCTGATATCGCTCACCAAAGATCTTATTTATAATGACATGAAAAAAATGGGGCTGCGGCTTACCCCCGAACAGATATACAGTGTAAATCATTCCAGTGTGAAAGATGCCGTGGTGATCTTCAACGGTTATTGCACCGGCGAAATGGTTTCTCCCGAAGGATTATTGTTCACCAACCATCATTGCGGGATGGATGCCATTCAATCGCACAGCACAGTGGAACACGATTATCTTAAAGAAGGTTTCTGGGCTGCTTCCCGCAAGGATGAATTACCCAATCCGGGCATGTTTGTTTCTTTTCTGGTGCGTATAGAAGATGTATCTCCACGGGTTCTTTCCCATGTAAATGACACCATGAAAGAAAGCGAAAGAAGGGCTCATGTGGCTGCTGCCATTGATGAAATCATCCGCGAAGCCACTGACAGCACTTTTTACAATGCCGAAGTAAAAGCCATGGACGAAGGCAATGCTTACTTTCTTTTTGTATACGAAACTTACAAAGACATCAGGCTGGTGGGTGCTCCTCCTCAGAGCATAGGAAAATTCGGAGGAGAAACTGACAACTGGATGTGGCCCCGCCACACAGGTGATTTCAGTATTTTCAGGGTATACTGTTCCCCCGATGGAAAACCTGCAGAATACAGCCCGGAAAATGTTCCACTCAAACCACGCCATTTTTTCCCTATTTCCATGAAAAGCATCAGGGAAGGTGATTTCACCATGGTCATCGGATATCCCGGCACAACCGACCGCTACGCTACTTCGTATGCCATCAAGGAACTGGCCGAAGTGGTTCATCCCATCCGTATCAATGTAAGAGGACTCAGACAATCCATCCTGATGGAAGAAATGCAGAAAGACGAAAAAATCCGGATTCAATATGCTTCCAAATATGCCCGTTCGTCCAACTACTGGAAATATTCCATTGGCCAGATGAAAGGCATACGCCAACAACAGCTGATAGAAAAAAAACAACAGGAAGAACAACAATTTGCCCGCTGGTACAACGCCGATTCAGCACGAAAAGCAAAATATGGCAATGTACTGCCAACCCTCGACAGGGCCTTCAGCTCACGCAAAGAACTTTATTCTGCCCTGATGTTCCTTTCCGAAGCAGTCTTCCGGTCCATTGAGTCCATCAACTTTGCCCTCAGTTTCAATGACCTTTATGAGGAACTATCCAAAAAAAATCCTGACCCTGAAAATGTGAACGGAGAAATACAATACCTTAAAAAATCAGCTGGTCAATTTTTTAAAAATTACAACCGCCATGTGGATATGCGGGTGGCCAAAGCCATGTTCTCTGCCATGATGACCCAGATGAAAGATCCCTTCCGCCCTTCTTATTGTTCCTTCATCGAAAAAAAGTATCATGCCAACCCTAACAAATTTGTAAACGAAATCTATAAACAATCCATGTTCTGCGATTCCCAACGCCTGATGACTTTTCTCGAAAATCCTTCACTGAAAATCCTTAAAAAAGACAAAATTTTCCAGGTGGCCATGGCAACTCATGAAAAGTATACAAGCATGCAAAGAGAAAACAACATGATTAACCTCATCATCTCCGGAGAAAAACGTAAATACATCCGTGGCCGCCAAGAAATGGAACCGGGTAAAAAATATTATCCGGACGCCAATTTCACCATGAGGCTTTCTTACGGCAAGACGGGGGGATACCGCCCGGCCGATGGCGTAAAATACGATTATGTCACCACTTTAACAGGGGTCATGGAAAAAGAAAATCCGCTGACAGAAGAATTTTATGTGCCCGGTAAACTAAAGGATCTTTACCGCCAAAAAGACTTCTATCCTTACAGCAAAGATTCCGTGCTTACCGTATGTTTTATTTCCGACAATGACATTACAGGAGGTAATTCCGGAAGTCCTGTGCTCAATGCTGAAGGAGAACTTACAGGCATTGCCTTTGATGGCAACTGGGAATCCATGACAGTAGATATTCATTACCATCCCCAACTTCAAAAATGCATCAGCGTAGACATCAGGTATGTATTGTTCATCATCGACAAATATGCAGAGGCACGCTATCTTCTTAACGAATTAACGCTCAAAGAATGAAAAAAAAACCTTCTTTCCCTCCTCCTGAAATAATCATGTACACCGATGGGGCAGCCAGTGGTAACCCGGGGCCCGGCGGATACGGCGTGGTATTGATTTCAGGTCCTCACCGGAAAGAATTATCACAGGGATACCGCCACACCACCAACAACCGCATGGAATTGATGGCTGTGATTGCCGGTCTTGAAGCCCTGAAAAAAGAAGGCTGCCACGTGACCATTTATACCGATTCGCGCTATGTGGCTGACGCCGTGGAAAAAGGATGGTTGTTTACATGGGAACAAAAAGGCTTTAAAAAAACAAAAAATGCCGACCTCTGGGCAAAATTCCTTACACTGTACCGTAAACACCACGTAAAATTTATATGGATAAAAGGCCATCAGGACAACGCAGAGAACAATCATTGCGACAAATTAGCAGTAGCTGCCTCACATTCTTTCAACTTGCAGGAAGACGAAGGATTTATCGCTGCCAGGGGAGAAGAAACTGCGTCATAAGACCATCTATTACTCATTAAAAAAACAAGCTTTTTCAGCAATATTTATAAATAAGAATATATTTGTTGTGGAATTCAAAATATTTTTTATAAATTGCTCAATCTTTTGAATCAAACCCCCTTAATGGGATGGCAGAAAGCGAAGTGATTATAAAATACAACGGACCTTTAAGTTTCGATACCATCGGGAATCTTCTTAATACGTTGAAAGACGAAACTGAAGCGCGGGGAATTTCTATGGTTACTTACAAGAAGATTCTTTCGGTGATGATAGAAGCACTTGAAAATATTTTCAAATACACAGACAAGTTTGTCAGCGAAGCTTCCCTTTTCCCAAAGTATTACCCGGATATCGTTCTGGAAAAGAAAGAAACTTGTTTTTATTTCCGTTGCAGCAACCCTGTTCAGAATAAAGACATTGAACATCTTAAAAGCCGGATAGACCGCGTCAATCAGCTCGACCGCGAAGCACTAAAGGAATTATACCGGCAAACCATTCAGGACGGGCAATTTACACAAAAAGGAGGGGCAGGCCTTGGATTTATTGAAATAGCCAAAGTAACAGGAGAAAAAATACAATATGAATTCACTCCTATCAACGAGGTTTTTTCTTTTTATACCTGCACGGTTCCCATTCCTATCAAACTCTGATTTCTTCGTATGTTTAATGCTTCTGTTTACCGTTTGAGACGGCAACAGTTAAAAAAGATACTCAAAGAAGGCATTGTGATTTTTCCCGGTAACAATGAATCGCCCATCAATGATCCTTCGCATTATTACCCCTTCCGTCAGGACAGTAATTTTCTGTACTATTTTGGCATCTCCCGCCCTGGTCTTACAGGCATCATTGATATTTCAGGCAATAAAGAATTCCTTATAGGCAATGATCCCCCTCCTGAAAGTCTTATCTGGCAAGGGAAACAGCCTTCCGTTCATCAACTGGCCATGCAATGCGGAGTAAAAGAGACTCTTCCTCCACAGGAATTTCTTATGCAACGCAATAAAATTCTTTCATCCAGAAAATACCACTGGTTGCCCGTTTTTCGCTGCGATGCACTAAAAAAACTGACTCTGTTCACAGGGAAAAAAGAAGAAGAAATCCTTTCCCACCCTTCGGAAGAATTGATCCGTGCAGTGGTACAGATGCGAAGTGTGAAAACAAAAGAAGAAATCACTGCCATTGAACAGATGGCAAAACTTTATCACGGCTGCCTCGACAACATCATCCCCTACGTCCAGGCAGGGGTGAGTGAACAATTTATCGCAGGCCGTATGGAAGGGTATCTTAAATCCATGGGAGCACGACATCCTTTTCAAACCATTTGCAGCGTAAGAGGAGAAATTCTTCATAATCCCTTTTACCGCAACACCCTCCGGAAAGGGGACTTGTTGCTGATCGACGGCGGAGCCGAATCGGAAGAAACCCACTATGGTTGTGATATTACAAGAGTGTTCCCTGTGAACGGGAAATTCTCTCCTGTACAGAAAGAAATTTATCATATTGTACTTGCTGCCCAACAGCAGGCCATTAACATGTTACGTCCCGGCATACTGTTTCGCGATGTTCACATGGCTGTGTGCCAGTTTATCGCAGAAGGTCTCAAAGAAATGAAACTGATGAAGGGCCATGCAGCCGATGCAGTTCATGAAGGGGCTCATGTTCTCTTTTTTCCTCATGGCACAGGGCACATGCTGGGACTTGACACACACGACATGAGTAGTCTCGGTGAAAAGCATGTAGGATATGACAAAAAAACCAAACGCTCTTCCCACCCTGGATTAACACACCTGCGGTTTGCCAGGGAACTGCAGCCGGGTTTTGTGCTCACAGTAGAACCGGGGATTTATTTTGTGCCGGAGAAAATAAAACAATGGAAAAAAGAAAAAAAATTCACGTCTTTTATCAACTATCATGCCCTTGAAACATTCTTTACTTTTGGCGGTATCCGTATTGAGGATAATATTGTGATTTCTTCTTCCGGAGCGATTAACCTAAGCCAATTCATTCCGAAAAAAACAGACGAAATAGAAAGATGGATGAAAAAGAGAAGAGGTGCTTCTTAATATTTATTCCACGAAGAAATTTCTTCCAGAGGTTTACGAATCTTCTCGCGTATTTTATCGTCTGCAGGATAACCTACACAAATGATCAATTCCGCTCTTTTATGACGAGGGATTCCCAGTAATTTTTTTACTTTATTTTCATTAAACCAACCGAGAATGCAGGTACCCAAGCCCTCGGCAGTAGCCTGCAGACAAAAATGGGCGGTTGCAATGCCCACATCCATCAGGGTATATTCTTTATTCCGGATCACGGTACCGATGGCTGAGGTAAGATTGGGAAGTTCCCTTACCACGACCACCATCACAGGTGCCTGACGTGTAAAATGATTCATGGAAAGGAAACGGGTAGATGTTTGTTCTGCGATTTTATTTTTCAATTCAGGATCATTCACAACAATAAATTTCCATGGCTGGGCATTGCATGCCGAGGGAGCCAGCCGGGCTGCTTCCAGACACCTTTTGATTTTTTCTGGTTCAACCGGTTTATCCAGGTATCCCCTTACGCTTTGACGTTTTGCAACAAGTTCAAGAAAATTCATAATACCTCCCCTGCAATTTCTTTGATCTGTATGTTTTCATAATAAATTTCATGTTTCTCCTGTTTAGCCACTTCAAGCATTGCCTTTGCTACACTCAACGCCCTCACAGGTTCATATTTTTTCATCCTCCCCCGGAAGAGAAAGCGGCTGAAACGAAAAAGTTTTTCGGCAATTTCTTCCATCCTTCGTTTTTCTTCACGTTTCCCTATCAACAGGGAAGGGCGGAAAAATGCAACCTTTTTAAAACCCAGCTGAAGAATGGCCTGCTCCATTTCTCCTTTCAAACGAAGATAAAAAGAAAGACTTGAAGGATTGGCTCCAAGGGAACTTACACAATAAAATCCTGAAAAACCATTTTCCCTTGCATAGGCAGCAAGGGTGACAGGAATTTCATAATCCACATAGCGATACTCTCTGATATTTTTTGCTTTACGGCGTGTGGTCCCTATGCAACAAAAGAAATCATCGCCACGAATAGAATTTTTTAGTCCTTCAAGATTGCGGAAGTCGGTTTGAAAATACTCCAGTTTTTCATGGCTCTTCATAAGAGGAGATCGCGTAAAAGCAATCACGCTGGTATAATAAGGATCGTCAAGCAAAAGATCAAGCAGGTGCTTCCCTACCAGACCGGTTGCTCCCACAATGACTGCTGTTTTTGAGATTGAATTTTTCATTCTTCCTTTTTACTTGCTACCACACCATATCCACGATAGCAAAGATACTAAATAATATACTGGCTATGCCGTTGACAAGGGTAAATGTCCTGTTTATTTTTGCAATATCTCTTGCAACAATACGATGCTGGTAATAAAGCACCCCTGCATACAAAAAGAGTCCCATCCAGTACATCCATCCCTGCCGGTAAAGATATCCTGCCATGGCCAGTACTGCTGTTGAAAGAATATGCAAAAGGGCTGAGATTACAAGGGATTTTCTCCTTCCCGCCACAACAGGAATAGAATATAATTTTTCTTTTCTGTCGAATTCCTCGTCCTGCAGGGAATACAGAATATCAAAACCACTCACCCACAACAAAACGGATATTGAGTAAAGCAATGGAAGAAGATCAAAACGTCCTGTCACCGCCAGATAAGCCCCTATGGGAGCAAGGGAAAGTCCGAGGCCAAGGATGAAATGACAAAGAAAAGAAAACCGTTTGGTGTAGCTGTATCCAAGAATCACCAGCAAGGCAACAGGAGAAAGAAAAAATACCAGTCGGTTAATATGCCAGGTAAGAAACACAAAGGCAATGGCATTAAAAAAAACAAAAATCAGGGCAGCAGCAGGAGTGATTACGCCGGCAGGAATTTCACGATGAAGGGTACGGGGATTCTTTTTATCAATATCCCTGTCGAGATAACGGTTAAACGCCATTGCTGCGGTACGGGCAAAAACCATGGATAACAAGACTTATACCAGTAAACCAAAAGAAAAAACACCTTTGCCATACCACACGGCAGTAAAAAAACCCAGCAGGGCAAATGGCAAAGCAAATACCGTATGACTGAATTTAACCAGTGATAAATAATTGCTGACAGGTCTCACTTTTCATCAAGGTGTTTACGATACAAAAGATAATTTTCTTCATCAAAACAAACAAAAATAATTT
>Ga0123519_10013747_pt1 | contig 11600 bp, 8 predicted proteins | sample YelNatPaOPRAMG02_FD_87396 | JGI IMG/M metagenome (GOLD analysis project Ga0123519, IMG submission 87396) | Hot spring microbial communities from Yellowstone National Park - Yellowstone National Park OP-RAMG-02 (version 2) | ecosystem: Environmental > Aquatic > Thermal springs > Hot (42-90C) ... | reverse complement strand
GACTGTGAACGATGCGATTCGGGATTATCACGCCCTTTTCGAGCGGGCAACAAAGGAGTTTTCTCGCTTTATTGGGGGATTGCCCAATAGCGAAAACAAAGTCTTCTGGGCTTTGTGGTATCCTAAGGCTTACAAGCACCACTGCGAGGTGCTTGCCCACAGGTTTGGGATACCAGAGCTCTGGGTCTATTCGATAATGAGACAGGAGTCACGCTATCGCCCCCACCAGATTTCATATACCGCAGCACTCGGGGTGCTCCAGATGATCCCCAAGACCGCAAAGATCGTGTCGAAGGCGCTTGGTGTGCCTTTTATTGTGCAAAGGTTTTTCAATGAAGGGCAGAACTTGTTGTTCGGGACATATTATTTGAGCGCACTTTACAAAGACTTCAAGAAGCAGATAGTCTTTGCATCAGCAGGCTATAACGCTGGCGCACCGCCCATAAAGCGCTTCATGCAAAGGCACAAAGGGCTTCCTTTCGACGAGATGGTAGAGCACATCTCTTACAACGAGGCTCGCAACTATTGCAGGATGGTGGCATCGCACATCCTTCATTACATCGCAATCTATGGGGCGCAGGGCGACCTAAGCGCACTTATATCAAGCGTCTTCCCCCAGATTGCAGACTACGAGTTCGAAAATGCCGTGGATTATTGAAACGATGGGCAGTGGCTGGGAGCGCAACCTTTGACCCATTGCCTTTTTTCAAGCCCGCACCTAAAAAATGTGAAAACCTTGCAAAAAACAGTCACTTCTTCCGACGCCGAGCCTCGAGGATTATGTACAGTGGATATATCTCGTTGACAAATCTGTAAGTCCCCCTTTCTTTCTCGACTGCCTGTTCAATCACTTTGAGCTCTTGCATCTTTCGCAAGAAGTTGTGAAAAACTCGCTTTTCCTCGCTGTCGAGATTCTTTTCCACATCCTTTTTCTGGAACTCGCGAGGTGCTAGCATCTCTGCCAGTTTGTCCAGTATTCCTCTGTATCGTTCACTCCTGATTGCTCTGTACACAACCGGGTCGAGGTATTTCTTCCCCACGCTTTCCGCCGCCACCTTTATACCAGCGCTCGCGTCCAACTCGTCAATAACTCCGTCCTTATCTTCCCAGTAGGTTGCCTCGCCAATCTCTTGCATCAGCAAAGGCAGTCCGCTCGAGTAGCGAACCAGAAGCCTCAACGCCTCTGGCATAACTTTCATCTCTACCTTCGAGAACGCCTTCTCAAAAAACTCTTTCACTTCGCTATCTGAAAGCCTGTCTATCTGTACCAGCCTGAATATCCTCATCAGCGAAGCCTGATGTTCATACAGACGGTCCCATATTTGAGGAACGCCTATCAGCACCACACAAACTGGGTACCACCGATAATGCGTGGCAACCTCGTCCGCGAAGCTTTTATACCAGTTTGCGAACTCATTTGAATGCAAAAGCCCGTTGATATCGTCAAGAACGAGGAACAAACCTCTTTTTTGCCTCTCTATCTTCTTCAACAGGTTGGACAGAGCCTCGGGAAATGCCTGAACCAACTTATTCAAGTCTTCCTCGGGAGGGGCAAAAGTGACCGAGATCCCAAGCGCCTCCACCTTCCTAATGTGCTTCCCAAACAACGGACGAATCACCTCGAACAAGCTCTGTTCTTTTGTCTCTTTCAAAACCGCCTCGAATATATGATGCACCATTTGGGCTAAAGTTTTCACTCGACCCAACGAGACATGAAGGCCCAAAATATTCTTCTCTATACTCAAGTAATATCGAACAAACGACGCCAATGAACTCTTGCCAATCCCTCTGTCCCCCATCAGAAAAACATTTTGTTGCTTTCCTGACAACACCTCGCAGGCATAACGAACTAAAATCTCCCGTTCCGCCATCCTCCCCACAAAGAGGTCCTCGGGAACAGGATTACCGGGGTGAAAAGGACTACCCTGCTTCTCTCTCATTTTTCATGCTTCTCCTTAGCAAGCAAGTTACGCCCAGTCCTGGACATTCTGCTGAGCGCTTATAAACAGGTATTTTTGTTCGGGAAAGTATGATTGTCAACCCTGTTCTGTCGCTCGGAGGACATCTAACCTACGACCATCGCCTTTTCCTGAACAAACCAGACATTGCAAGAACGCCAGATAGAGTTTTTATCATCTTCCAGTCCCTCCCCCTTGAGTCCTCAAAATCGCATTAGCGCACACATGGTGCCAATATCATGCAATACTTCGAAGACTTTGGTTGCCCTGCCCTCTTCACTTTAGTCACTGGCTTGGAGCACCTTTTGACGATAGAGTGAGTGGAGCATTTTCGTCACCTTGCCCGGGCGTCCATCCCCAATCTTGATCCCGTCCAACCTTACGACCCCGATGACCTCGGTCGTTGTCCCGCAAAGCATTACCTCGTCAGCGCTAAGCAAGTCATCAACTGTGCATGTTCCTTCATAGACGCCGTCCACTATCTCGCGGGCGATCTTCAGCAATACCCCCCTTGTCGCTCCGCTCAAGAGCCTTTCTGACAGGCTTGGGGTCTTCAAGACCCCATCCTTCACAAGCATCACATTTGTCGCTGTCCCTTCGTAGACTTCTCGGTTCTTGCCCACGAAAATCGCCTCGTATGCCCCTGCGTCCCTTGCACATAGCCTCGCAAGCGTCCTTGGAAGGAGGTTTGTTGTCTTTAGGTGCGCATAACGCCATCTTATATCTTCGAAGGTTATGGCAGACACACCCTCGTCATACATGCGCTCCTCAAGGCATGTGTGACCGTCAACTGCGATCATGACTGTCGGATGCTCGGGCAAAACCGTGTCTGACCTGAACCCAACATTCCCACGGGTGATTTGCATATATATCGTGCCTTCATCTAGTCCGCTCTGCTCTATCAAGGACAAAGTCCTTTCCAGAAGCCAGCCCTCGTCGAACCCAAGTTCAAGCCTTATCCCTTTTGCACTTTGCAAAAGCCTTTCGTAGTGTTCCTTCCAAAGGATGGGCTTGCCCCTTGCAAACCTCAGAGCCTCGAAGACCGCATCTCCGAACAAAAATCCCCGATCCCACACCGAAACCTTCGCATCTTTCGTATCAGTCACAACACCATCAACAAAGACCAGTGCCCTACCCTTTTCATCCACGCTCCACCTACCTTTCTTTTGGCACAACAAGGCGCCTCAAAGCCTCTGGCCATAGCATCGCCTCGGGATTTTCCAAAGCAAGATGCGACAACAACCTAACCCTTATTGCGAAACTGGAAACTGAAAGGACATCGAGGTCGTTCAGCCTTTTTCGACCGCTTATGACCTCATCGTTCAAAAGCACGCGCTTGCCTTCTGCTGGCACCACATACTGGGCATAAAGCCCATAGTTTTCAATCGAAGCCACCCTTTCGTTCAACCCTGGCAGGAGAAGCCCGCCCTCCTTCCCGCCGACCGCTATCTGGGTTTTGCGGGTGCAAAACACCTCCCAATCCCTTTCATCATCTCGCCCCGCATGATAGACGACAAAAAGCAAAGCCACATCCGACAAAGCCCCGCCTTTTGCAAGCCTTATTTTTACATCGCCAATCCTTAGCAAATCCGAATATCTTATCTCCTCGCTGTAGGATTCGAGCACATCATCTCCAATATGCACGGGCGCGTCTCCGAGCCTCCTCACATAGAAGTGCCCGTCCACATACGAGAGCAGGCAGTGATATGGGCTTACTGTCGGGTCTTTGATCCTCACGATGTTCTCTTGCGCACTCCCAATAGTCGTGGTTGCCTTCGTTATCTCGTATTTGTAAACCCTGTCTTTGACCTCGATGAACAAAAAGGCATCTGCCGAGATCTCTTTCATACTGTGCGCCCAAAAGACCTGAGCCCTTCTTTTATCCTTTCTAATGCCTCGCTAAGTGACTTCTCGCGTTCCCTGAGCTCTTCGATAACATCCTCTTTCGCCTTTGCGAGGAAGTTAGGATTTGATAGCCTTTGCCTTGTCACCTCAAGTGCGCCCTGCTTCTCGTTCATCTCTTTTTCAAGCAAGGATACAACTGCATTCACCCTGTCTTCGCCTATCTCCACAAAAACATCGCCAAAAGGCAATACAGAAACCGCCTCTGCTTCAGTCCTCTCGTGATTTTGCACGATCTCCAGCGCCTGAAGCCTTGCAAGCCTCTCCACATCAGCCCTGTGTTCATGAATGTGGCGCAGAACTTCTTCGTCCCGTGGCACGACCAGCGCCCTTATCATGTCAGCAGGCTGGACTTTAGCCTGACTTCGCACACCCCTTATCGCACTTACTAGCGCAAACACCTCGTCCATCGCCTGTGCTTCGTCATCCCATCTTGGGAACTCCAAGCCAGAAGGGAAGTCCGCAACCACGATATGCTCGGGCACTTTATCCAGATACCCCTTGAACTTTTGCCACAACTCCTCGGTGACGAAAGGCATAAATGGGTGAAGCGCCCTAAGAAGCGCAGAAAAGGTAAACACAAGCACATTCTGCGCTGCACTTCTCCTTTCGCCCCCCTCTGCAAGCGCCCCTTTTGCCATCTCGATATACCAGTCGCAGAAAGAATGCCACACAAACTGATAAAGGGCGTTCGCTGCCTCGTTGAACTTGAAGTCTTCAAGCGCCTGTTTCACTTTAGCAAGGCATTCGCCAGTCCGTGTAAGCACCCACTTGTCCGCAGACCACAGGTTCAAGCCGTCAAGCCCCACCTTACCCGAAAACCCTTCCATGTTCATCGTGATGAACCTTGCTGCATTCCATATCTTGTTCACAAACTCCCTGTAGCCTTGCACCTTCTCCAAAGAAAGTTTCACATCCCGCCCCTGAGCAGTCAGCACCGCAAGTGTGAACCTCAACGCATCCGCCCCCACACTTTCAACAAGCTCCATGGGGTCAATCACATTCCCCTTTGTCTTGGACATCTTTTTTCCGTATTCGTCACGCACCATAGCGTGGAAATAGACTGTCCTGAACGGCACCTTCCCCGTAAAGTGCAAGCCCATCATGATCATTCTGGCGACCCAGAAGAAGATGATATCGAAGCCTGTTTCCATCACAGAGGTGGGGTAGAAGACGCGCAAATCAGGTGTGTCGTCTGGCCATCCGAGGGTCGAGAAAGGCCACAGAGCAGAAGAAAACCATGTATCAAGCACATCCTCGTCCTGCTTGAAGGCTCGCCCCCCGCATTTTGGGCACTGATATTCCATGCTCGGCGCCTCCATGCCCACAAAAATGCCATCGCATCCAGCAGTCTGACAATACCATACTGGAATCTGATGCCCCCACCACAACTGCCTTGATATGCACCAGTCCCTTATGTTTTCCATCCACTGGAAATAGACCTTCTCCCAGTGGGCGGGGATGAAGACAATCCTTTTGTCAGGGTCTGTCTCGCTCTTGTTTCGAACCACCTCGATGGCAGGCTCGGCAAGAGGCTTCATCTTGACGAACCATTGCATCGAGACCATTGGTTCAACTGGCACTTGCGACCTCTGACAATGTCCAACAATATGCTTGTAGTCTTCGACACGCACCAGAAGCCCAAGCGAGCGCAAGTCCCTGAGCACTGCCTCCCGTGCCTCGAACCTATCCAGACCTCGGTATTTTGCAGGGGCGTTTTCGTTTATTCTGGCATCATCGGTGAAGACGCAGATTATGGGGAGGTTGTGCCTTTGCCCTGTTTCAAAGTCTGCGAAATCGTGCGCTGGAGTTATTTTCACTGCGCCAGTTCCAAACTTTGGATCAACTGCAATGGGGTCGGCTATCACAGGGATTTGCCTATCGCAAAGCGGTAGATGCACCATGCGACCTATCAAGTGCTTGTAACGGTCGTCATCAGGGTGCACTGCGACCGCTGTGTCGCCAAGCATGGTTTCAGGTCTTGTGGTTGCAACGATTACCTTTTCATCTGAACCGACCACGGGATAAGCGATGTAATAGAGGTGCCCCATCACCTCTTTTTCTTCCACTTCGAGGTCGGAAAGGACTGTGCGGATTGCTGGAGACCAGTTGACCATTCGTCTGGCTCTGTAAATGAGACCTTCGTTGTAGAGGCGCACGAACACGGCGCGCACAGCGCGAGAAAGCCCCTCGTCCAGAGTGAATCTTTCCCTGGACCAGTCAACCGAGATGCCCAGCGCCTTCATCTGAGCGGTAATCCTTGCGTGAGCCTTCTTTTTCCACGCCCAGACCTCACGAAGAAATGCCTCGCGCCCAAGGTCGAACCTAGTAAGCCCTCGTTTTGCCAGCAAGTCCCGTTCGACTACCATCTGGGTGGCGATACCTGCGTGGTCTGTGCCAGGCAGCCACAGGGTGTTGTAACCGCACATCCTTTTGAACCGCACGATGATGTCCTGAATCGTGAATGTAAGGGCGTGCCCCATGTGCAGTGCCCCTGTGACATTGGGAGGAGGGATGGCGATGCTGAATGGCGGTTTATCACTATTCGGGTCAGCCGTGAAATAGCCTCGAGATACCCACAGGTCATACCACGCTGGTTCAACTTCTTGATGACGATAGCCTTTTGACAATATCTCCATTTTCTAAAGCCCTCCAGCCCAAAAAGGCAACGAAATTTATCATATTTGGGAAGCGGGTGCGCAAAAATTGTTAGGGTTTGGGTAGCGATTTTCTATGGCTTGGAGGTTTATCAATTGCGTCCGAAGCAGTTCCCATGAATGGCGCGGTCGTGAGCAAACCCAAGGATCGCCAAGGGATTGCGCGGTTTCTGCAAGTTTTTACATAGATGCCATACGCCGGATCAGGTCAACGCACCTGACCGAGTAACCCCATTCATTGTCATACCAAGCCACGACCTTGACCATCCTGCTGTTCGGGATGACCATGGTTGACTTGGCGTCGAATATCGAGGAATGCGGGTTATGGATGATGTCGGAAGACACAAGTTCTTCCTCGGAATATTCGAGGATTCCCTTGAGCTCACCTTCTGCCGCCTCTTTCATCGCAGAGTTTATCTCTTCAATCATCTTCTTTGGTTCTTGAACCTGAATCCTCTCGAGCTCGCAAACGAAATCAACTATTGAGCCATCTGCAACAGGAACCCTTAGCGCCATGCCGTCGAGTTTTCCCTGAAGTTCGGGGATGATCTTTCCGATAGTCCTTGCAGCGCCCGTTGTGGTCGGAATGATGTTCGTTGCAGCGTTTCGTGCCCTTCTTAGATCGCTCTTGTGGAACATATCCAGAATACGTTGGTCGTTCGTGTAGGCGTGCACCGTAGTCATAAACCCTCGCAAAACCCCAAACTTCTGGTGCAAAACCTTCACCACTGGCGCTAGACAGTTTGTCGTGCAAGAGGCATTCGACACTATGCGGTGTTCTGGCTTCAGGGCATGGTCGTTTACGCCAAGCACGATTATTGCGTCAACAGAATCCTTTGGAGGCACAGTAAGTAAAACCTTTTTCACATGTCCAGACCTCAGGTGCCCCTCTACCTGCTCCCTCTTCCTGAAAACCCCCGTGGATTCAACGACGACATCCAGGTCATACTTTTCCCACGGCAGTTCCGCTGGTGACTTGAAGGACAAAACATCAACTGCCTGCCCATCAATGATGATCTGGTTTTCGCGAGCCTCGACCTTGCCCTTGTAGCGCCCATGAACCGAATCGAACTCGAACAGTTTTGCCAAATAGTAAACGCTTTTAGCAAAGTCTTTGGGGTCCAAAAGGTCATTTACAGCGCACAGTTTGAACCCACCTTGCTCGAACATGGCTCTTGCGACAAGCCTTCCGATCCTTCCAAATCCATTGATTGCAACCTTGATCTCGTTTCCCATATTTCCTCCTATCCAATGAGCCAAGATGCTCCAACGGCTCAAGTATCCCGACTGAGCGTTCGAATGTCAATCGGAAAAGTCAATTATTCAAGAACAGCGTGTCATCGGCACACTTGTGCAAAAATCACACATTGAACCTGAAGGTCATGATGTCCCCATCGTTTACAATATATTCCTTCCCTTCAAGCCTTATCTTCCCCAATCTTTTTGCTTCCACTTCTGAACCGATCGCGATGAAATCGTCGTAATGGATCACCTCTGCCCTGATGAACCCCTTTTCCATGTCTGAATGAACGCATCCAGCAGCCTTGACCGCTGTCGTGCCCTTTGGTATGAGCCATGCCCTAACCTCGTCATCCCCCATGGTAAGAAAACATATCAGATTCAGCACACGAAAAAGGCTATCTCTCATATTCTTTAGCAGGTTGCCCTCGAGCCCGTATGTCTTTCTGAAAGTTTCTTGCTCGCTTTCGTCGAGTTCTGCGATCTCCTTTTCCATGAGTGCGCAAACCGCATGGGTCTCCAGTCCATACGCAGGCAAGGAAAAAGACGAAAGCACTTCTTTTTCTGTCTTTCCCAGCATCTCTTCCCCTATGTTCACTACCACAACCATGGGCTTTGCGGTAAGCAAAGTAAGATGCACAAGTTCGCTTCTAACTCTCGGGTCTTCCATGAACAAAAGTCGCTCACCTTCGAGCCATGCCTTGGCTAAAAACAACGCCTCGAGCTCTTCCTTTTTTACATCCTTCCCTTTCTTCTTGTCAGCATCAAGACGCTGGATCCTGTTTTCAACAACTGCCAGGTCCGACACAATCAAGTCGAAAATGACCTTTGCAAGGTCTTCCTTCGGTCGCCCGTCGTCAAACGCCCGAACAACTATGATGAATGCATCTGCTGGGCGCACAGTGTTGAGCGTGGCGGGGTCTAGACCATCGCTTTTTTCCTTCGCAGGCATCCGAACCTCGACAAGTTCGAGCGCAGGATACACCTTTCTTGCAGTCACAAAAATCTTGCCAAGCGTGTCCACCCGTTCATCTGGCAATGGGAAACTCGCTATTGCAAGCCCGCCCTTTTCTTTTGCCATCTGTCCACGAGAAAGCGCCTTGAAAAGCGTGCTCTTCCCGCTTTGCGAGAGTCCTATGATTGCCACCTTCATTGCTCCCTCCGCATCCCCGCCTGCATTTCATTTTGCACTTCTTTTGCTTTTGCCATCATGAAGTTCTGGATGCGCAACAACGCCTCGTGATTATCCGCCTCGAACCTGAAGACAAGGACAGGCTGGGTGTTGGAGGCACGGACGAGCCCCCATCCATCCTCGAACCTTACCCTTGCACCATCCACTGATACCACATCAAACCCTTGGGCGCTAAAAAAGTCCACAAGCCTCGATACCACATCGAACTTAATCTCGTCAGGGCAATCAACCCTGATCTCGGGGGTCGAAACCTTTTTGGGCAATCTTCCAACGACCTCTGACAGAGGTTCATTCGTGCGGGACATGACCTCCAGAAACCTCGAGCCAGTATATATTGCATCATCGAATCCAAACCACCTGTGCCTGAAAAAGATGTGACCGCTCATCTCGCCCCCCAGAAGCGCCCCTTCCTCTGCCATCTTCGCCTTTATCAACGAGTGCCCGACCTTCCACATGATAGGCACTCCAGATGCCTTAGCAATCTCGTCAAAGAGCACCTGACTGCATTTCACTTCGGAAACTATCTTCGCACCTTTTTCTTCTTCCAGAAGCGCCAAAGAAAGCACAAGCAAAATCATGTCCCCAAACACTATGTCGCCCTTCTCTGTCACAACCCCAAGTCTATCTGCGTCCCCATCGAAGGCAAGCCCCACATCCGCCTGCACCTCGACCACCTTCTTTCTTAGCGCCTCCAGATTCTTTGGCACAGTGGGGTCTGGGTGGTGGTTCGGAAATGTGCCATCCATCTCGCAAAAAAGTGGGACAACCTCGACGCCCAGTCTCCTGTAAAGGGGCACGGCTACCACTCCCCCAGTGCCATTGCCAGCGTCAACCACCACTTTGAGCCTCCTTCCTCCCATCCGTGCGTCGGATGCAACCCTTTCAATATAGGGCGGGACAATATCGTAAGTTTCTGCCTTGCCATGCCCGCTTCCAAACTTACCGCTTTCCGCAATCTTTTGAACCTCCTTTATTTGCTCGCCGAACAATGCCTGCTTGAACGCACAAAGTTTGAAACCGTTGAACTCGTTAGGGTTGTGGCTTCCTGTGACCATCACCGCACCATCCACATCAAGGTGAAACATCGAAAAATACAGAAGTGGAGTCGGGATGACCCCAATGGCGATGGTGTCAATCCCTGTTTCCTGAAGCCCAGCCTGAATCGCTTGCAAGAAGCCCTGGCTCGATGGTCTGCAATCCATACCCACGGTTGCCTTTGAAATCCCAAGATTCCTAAGGTATGTGCCAAAAGCAAGCCCAAGCCAATGGACGCTTTCGTTGGTCAGGTCTTGCCCGATCACGCCTCTTATGTCGTATTCACGAAAAATCTGAGGATTGAGTTTCATCTTGAACGCCTCCTTTGCATGGTGGTTGAAGTCAAAGGTATTCAGTAAATCCTCTTCTTCTAAGTTCTTCGACAAGCGCTTTGACATCCTGAGTGCGCTCAACTGGGCACACAAGGCAAGCGCCTTTTGTCACCACCACTACCATGTCCTTGCACCCCACAGTGCACAAGATGCCCGCTGTGCAATAAAGCACATTGCCTGAAGAATCCAGCGATACGACACGCCCCCTCACGAAGTTCCCTTTGTCATCTGTGGGAAAACTACGGAGCGCCCTCCACGAGCCTACATCGCTCCAGCCGAAAGACGCAGGCACAACAACAAGCCCCTGAGCCTTCTCCATGACGCCATAATCAATGGAAATGTCTGGCATCTTTGCCCATGTGGTGAGCAGTGCATCCGACGGCGCTCCCAGCGCTTCCAAGCGCACCACTTCCTCGACTAGGTCAGCAAGACCAGGCAGATGAATCCTTATTTTTTCCATCATCTGCTTGCACCTGAACACGAAAATCCCGCTGTTCCACAAGTATCTGCCTGCCTTCAGGTAGGCGACGGCTGTGTCAAGATCTGGTTTCTCGATGAACTCCAGAATCTTGCGTGCCCTGTGCTTTGGTTCTTCCTTGTTTTCCGTTGCCTCGTGTTCGAACTCGCCAAACTTTATGTATCCGTAGCCAGTCTCTGGGTGCGTTGGGGTGACGCCAAGTGTCACGATATAGCCCTTCCTTGCATAATAGACCGCTGATTCGATGATTTCCAGGAAGGCATTCATGTCAGCGACATAATGGTCAGACGGGAGGGCAATCAGGATTGAGTCCTTGTTTTTGGCGAGCAGGCGGGCACACGCAAGGGCGATACAGGGGGCAGTGTTGCGAGGCAGGGGTTCGGAAATGAAGTTTTCCAGCGGGATGTCCGAGAACATCTGCTGAAGCCTTGTGACCAGAAGCGATGTCGTTGCCACTAAGATGTTTTCACGAGGGACGACAGGTCTTATCCTTGCGTAGGTCTCTTCGACCAGGGAACGACCCGAGAAGAGTTGAAGGAGTTGTTTGGGGTGTTCTTCACGAGACAGTGGCCAGAACCTGGTCCCTCTGCCTCCAGCGAGTAACACAGCGAACACATCTTGCCATGGTTGCATAACGCACCTCCATGCACAAGGATGCCATACTTCATCAAATAGTGCAATGGATTGTTTTAGTCCAGTAGATCTGGCACTCTGGGTAGTATTTATTAAGCCACTGGATGGGGGAGAGGAGTTCTATACTGTGGTGCGGTATGATGGTATTGTATTTGATTAGCCATTGGGCTAGTT
>Ga0123519_10013745_pt1 | contig 11601 bp, 9 predicted proteins | sample YelNatPaOPRAMG02_FD_87396 | JGI IMG/M metagenome (GOLD analysis project Ga0123519, IMG submission 87396) | Hot spring microbial communities from Yellowstone National Park - Yellowstone National Park OP-RAMG-02 (version 2) | ecosystem: Environmental > Aquatic > Thermal springs > Hot (42-90C) ... | reverse complement strand
CCTACACCAGCGTGGTGGACGCCCTGGAGGAGGAGCTGGAGAGCGGCGTCCCCGGAACGTGAGCCCTGCCGGGAGCCAAATGCCCGGCGCCAAGCCCGGGCAAGGCACCCAAGACCGGTAAAAACCGAAGCGTGTGTACCTGTATTCCTTAGGTTACCCTTCTCCTTGATGTATCTATCTCCAATAGTTTACCCAGGTTCTGACCAAATATCTTTGCCCTATCTGCTTCAGTCAGCTCCGGATAACCATATTCCTCCTGCATATCCTGTGGAATTTGGAACTCCCGGAATCCTTGTACCGCAGCCTTGATCTGGATGCCAAAGCCGGCGTAATCGGTACCCCAGACGATGCGGTCGGGGCCTACGAAGCGCATGGCCTCTCCCAAGATCTTGGCGAACTTCCGTGGTGCGCTAATCGACCAAGGGATGAGCAGGGAGAGACACAAATAGATATTAGGATGTCCGATGGCTACCATGTTAAGGTCATCGCAGTAAGGATATCCCATGTGAAAGGCGACTATTTTAAGCTCCGGGAAATCCCGAGCCACGTCATCGAGCTGTATGGGCAGGGCGTGCTTGCTCTTTCCCGGGGGTACCCAGCAGAAGCCAGTGTGGATATCCAGGATGATGCCCAGTTCCTGGGCCTTCTCGTAGAAGGGCCAGAGGTCAGGGTCGTTGATATAGGTATCCTCGGGGGGATAGAACTTGAAGATCTTGGCCCCCTTCTCCTTAACCCAATACTCCAGTTCCCAGATGGTGTTCTTTACCCCCTTGAACTTAATGGGGGATAGGTTGGGCTGGTACATGAAGCGATCGGGGTGGGATTCAACCACCTTAGCCATGGCTCCGTTGCTCATCCAGCGGTCGGTATATCCCGTGGTGTCCATCATGGACTCGGGTAGCAGGCAGGCTATATCTATACCATACTTGTCCATATACTCCAGGATGACATCCGGGTCCTCCTGTTTTGTGATCTCCTTGGGATCTAGCCCCTCGAGAAGGCTTGGCTTCACGCCCATCATCAGTGGCATGCGGACGTTGTCGATGGCCCGCCACCACATCTGCACCCCGGGGAAATGATTGATGGTCTCCATCTCGCCGATGAGATGCAGCTCGGGGTCGATCTTGAAGAAACCGTCCTTCGAGAACTCGCCACCCATGACAACCTCCTTGCGCTGAGCACCTCTACAAATCCCTCTCGAAAACTAACCTTGAATCGATCACCGGTAAAAGAAGATGCGACGGGCAAAGGCGCGAATGATAAATGGCATTTATTCCCACATAAGGATCGGGCGCGTGATAATAGATCAAGTCGAATACGGGAGACCTCTGGCTGGCCACCTCCAGGCGGATGCGGTGGCCGGGGTGGAAGGCGTTAGATGTGGGCCAGAGCTCGATCTTGAATTCATAGATTTCTCCAGGGCGGAGTTTCTCTTCCTGCTTGTGGGGATGCCACGGCTGGTAGGGCTTGCTTTTCTCCTCGTCGACCTCCCGGTGAGAGGCCTTAAGCCACCCGCAGGTGAGCAAGCGGCAACGGCCCCGCGGGTCCTCGTCGAGTAGGTTGACCTCCCAGGTGGTGTCACCGACCGTTGAAGAAGCGTAAAGGGTCAACGATAGGGGGCCGGTCACCTCCACCCTTTCCTTGATAGGCGGCGTGCGGTAAACGATCTTGGGCAAGCCAAGCAGGCCGGTTAGGGAAAAGGGAGTGAAGCGGTATCTCAATGCCCCCTCATCTCCACAAGGAGCCCTATTGTCCAGCTTGCCATCCAGCCTACCCCCACCAGGATGCAGGTAGAGCTTCTCCCACTTGGTCCTGGCCAAGGGCCACTCGTTTTCGGGCCGCCAGCGCTCGTCGCCCATGACGTAGATGTTGACGGGCGCCCCCTCCATGATCCCGGTGTTCATTCCCTTGAGCCAGTGATCATACCAACGCAAGGTTTCCGTGCGGTAGGAACGGTAGGGCCGGGCGGCGAAAAAGGGTGGGCCTATGAGCATCTTCTTGGGGGTCTTGATACCTTCCCAGCCGGTGAAGGCTCCCCGCAGATGGAGACCGACGGAATACCAGCCGGAACCCAGGTAAACCGGCACCTCGATATCCTCTAGGTGACGGTAGGGAGAGCGTTCCCAATGGAAGGGACCGTCGAATTTTCTCCGCTGGGAATATAACTCCCATGCAATCCTCGCTGCCTTGAGCCGATCACGTGTGAGGGGAATATGGTGCGCCTCTTCCGGGTCACGAACAACGCGCATGGTGGGGCGATCGGCATAGAAGCTCCGCTGGTATTTCCACAAGGAGTAGCTGTTGTTCAAAACAAAGGTAAACGCCCAGTAGGTGACGAATCCCACATTGAACTTACCTCCCTGGTAGAGGACATCCCGGTAAACGTCCTCCAGGGCGTCATAAGGGAAGATGGCCTTGAGATGGGGAGGCTTCTTAGCGGCCACCAGAAGCTGGTTGATGCCGAAGTAGGACATGCCCAGCATGCCCACGTTCCCGTCACACCATTCCCTTTGGGCTATCCATTCCACCAACTCCGCCCCGTCTTGGGCGTCGCGGTCGGAGAAGAATCCGAAGGTACCCTCCGAATGGCCGGAGCCACGGCAATCGGCGATGACATGGACGTATCCCCTGCTTACGAAGAATTCAGAGTCGCCCGCCTCATGGCTGGCGCTCCTATCCCTCGAGTTCTGGAGCTCCTTTGTGTATGGGGACACGGAGAGGAGGGCGGGGAACTTTCCCTCGGAGTCCGGCCGGTACACATCCACGGCAATCCTCGCCCCGTCGGACATCTCCACGTAGATATTTCTCTCCACCACTACCTGGTATCGCGGCTGCGATAACTCCCTAATAGGAGGTGGTTCGTTGTATGGATACTGCGGGGCGGTCCAAGGTCTAAACCTGCGGAATATGGGCGGTATGATAGGCAACCTTTGATTGGATGCGAGTCTCGACTCTCTTCTTCTCCCCATAACCTTATGCCTCCCTATTTTCTCAAGGAATGCTTGCGTTTCGCTATACATCTCTACCCTTCATGGCCAACCGCGAAGCCCTTCCGAGCCGAAATGTGGATCCCATCCCATACCCCGGAATAGGAGATTAACGAGCCGGGATGGATATGATCTTTCCTCTCATAACGCCCGGCCACCCCGGTCATGCCCTACCGCAACACAACACCGGAGAAAGGTGCTTAGAACCACCCTCGAGTGCCGTATTAATTGTCTACAGTACCTCTTTTTAAGATCGACCAGCATGACAGGGAAAATTCTTCTCACAGCACTCGTTCTTTCCAACATAAAATCGTCCGATGCGATATCCCCCCTTCAATACCTCCCCTACTCCACGGAAAACTCTTATAATCTCCGACAGGACGACGATTGCCTCGTTTTACGACGGGAGGTTTTTAAGCTCCTCGCGGACCTGGCGGCGCAGGATCTTGCCTATGGGCGTCTTAGGAATGCTTTCCATAAAAATCACCCTCTTAGGGCACTTGTACCCGGCAATGCGCGCCCTGCAGAAGGCGATGAGTTCAGCCTCCGTCGCCTGCATGCCCTCCTTGAGGGCCACCGCCGCAGTAACTTCCTCGCCCCATTTTTCACTGGGCAGGCCTACCACCGCAGCCTCCAGTACCGCCGGATGCTCGTAAAGGACTTTCTCAACCTCGAAGGGGTAGACGTTCTCGCCGCCAGTGATGATCATGTCATGCTTGCGGTCCACGATGTAGATATATCCGTCCTCGTCCACGGTGGCCAGGTCCCCGGTGTGCAGCCAGCCGTTGCGCAGGGCTTTGGCGGTGAGCCCGGGGTCTTTCCAGTAACCCTTCATCACGTTCTTCCCACGCACCACGATCTCGCCGATTTCACCCGGTTTAACCGGACGATCCTCCTCGTCCACCACCATTACTTCGGTAACAAAGGTCTCCCTCCCACAGGAATTGATGCGACGGACCATCTCAGGTGGCCCCTCCAAGCGGCACTGGTCCTCACGGCGGAGCATGGTGGCCAGGGGAGCGGCCTCGGTAAGTCCGTATCCCTGTTCAAAAATGGGGCCGAAGCGAGCGATGCAGCGGCGGAGCAAGTCTTCGGGCATGGGAGCCCCGGCATACGTGAAGTACACGATGCTGGAGAGGTCGTATTTATCCAAATCCGGGAAGTTCAGAAGCCAGGAGAAAAGAACGGGTACCATGTTCACGTGGGTCACGCGCTCCCTTTCCAAGGTCTTCAGGATCTCGTGGAAGTCGAAACGCCTTGCTATCACAGCCTTACATCCGCCGCAATGGTGGAGAAGGATTGGCCACCAGGAGGTATGAAAGATGGGCAATACCTGGAGGGTGGCATAGTGCGGCTGCATTTCCCGGCCCGCCGCCATGCCCATCGCCGTGGTCAGGTAATTGCGATGGGTGATCATCACTCCTTTGGGCAAGCCCGTTGTCCCCCCCGTGTACTGCAGCTGACAAAGGTCGTCCTCGTCCACCTCCACCTCCGGTTCGGACTCGGAAGAGTGAGTCAAAAGGTCTTCGTAGGCAATCCAACCTTCCTGCTCCGCTTCCCAGACAATAGAGTGCCTGACCCTACCCACCTGAGGGAGAATCTGCTTCGCGATGCCCAGCATCGCCTGGTCCGCAAGGAAAATTTCCACTTCGGCGTGGTTGACGATATACACCAACTCATTGGCAGATAAGCGGAAATTAAGCGGGACGCATACCGCTCCCAGCTTGGAGGTGGCGTAATAGGTTTCGATATAACGGTGACAATTAAGTGCCAGGACGGCCACCTTGGTCTCTTTTCCCGCACCCAGACCCGCCAACCCGTTGGCCAAGCGATTGACCCTTCGGTTCAATTCGTTCCAGGTAAGCCTGGTTTCCTCGCAGACCAGACATTCCCTGTTGGGGTCCAGCCGGGCATGCTTTCTCGGGATATCTCCCAAGGTTAACATGTGACTCACTCCTTCTCCCGCCCATTCTTACCCTGCAGGTAAGAGAAGAGGTCGTTCGCCTATACCCACTTGCCGTCCTGCCTGAGCGAAATCCCGCCTTCAAAACGACTTGGGCAATCCGTAACATTGAGCCAGGAAGTTCTTGCTCATCTCCTGTGAAATAGGGCTGAATACCATCTGCTGGGAATCGCGCCAGTATCGTTGCATATCGCACTCCATGGTGTAGCCGTACCCGGCGAAAATCTCCATGCCTGTGGTGGCCGCCCTAAGAGCCACGTCCGCGGCGTACAACTTGGCCATGGTGGCTTCCACGTGATATGGATAACCGTTGTCGCACAGCCAGGCGCATTTGTAGATGAGGTTGCGGGCCAGCTCTATTCCTACAGCCATATCCGCCAGGTAATGTTGTATGATCTGGAACTGACCGATGGGCTTTCCGAAAGCATAACGCTGTTGGACATAGGAAAGGCAATCCTCGAAAACGGCCTCCGCCAAGCCCAGGGAAATCATGGCCACCCCGATACGCTCCGGGTTGAGGGTGGAAAGAAGCTCGTACCAACCATTGTTAAGATTCCCTAATAAATGGGAGGAAGGCACGCGGACATCGTCGTAGAAGACCTCGCATGCACCGCAGGCGTGCACCCCGACCTTGGGTATGAGCCTGATGTCCAGCCCGGGCGTGGAGGTGGGGACCAGGAAGGTGGATAGCGCGCGCGAACGCTTTGGGTTCTCCCGGTCAGTGATCACCACCGTGGTAATGTAGTCCGCCACGTGAGCGCCGGTTATGTAGATTTTCTGGCCATTGATAATGTAGTCATCTCCATCCTTCACGGCATAGGTTGAGATGGCACCGAGGATGTCCGTCCCGCCTGCCGGCTCGGTGAGGCCCAGGCTGAATTTAACCTTTCCCCTTGCCATTCTGGGTAGGACGTCCCTCTTGATATCATCAGAACCCAGCTCGTTCACCGTGCGTGCTCCGAAACCCACCGTGGCTCCCACCGCCAGAGCTAAAGCCGTAGAGGCCTTGGAAATCTCTTCGAAGGCCACCATAGCGGTGACCATGTCCGCTCCCTCTCCTCCATATTCGGGAGGTACGCTGAAAGCGAAAAAACCCAATTCTGCCATCTTGTCCCAGATTTCCTGGGGTGGAAAATTCAGGGACTCGTCCCATTCGCGCACCTTCTCGCGGGTGACTTCCTTCTCGCAAAATTCGCGTATAGTTCTGCGGATGAGCTCCTGCTCTTCGGTGAAGGAAAAGTCCATCTAGCCCTCGTCTCCTTTCTTCCCCATGGCTTCAATAGCCTTCAAGGCCATCGACCGGAGATTGGTCACGTGTTCGCTATGGAATAGCCAGGCTATGGCGTTCCGCTCGATGGCCATGGCCGAGTCCCAAGGAATTCCCTGGAAGGAATGGTTTAATACCGCTTTCCCCATGCGAAGGGAATCGGCGGGGTTTGCACAGAGGAGTGCAATGATTTCTTCCACCTTGCGGTCCAGCTCTTCGTCCGGGTAAACGCGGGTGAGCAACCCCATCTCATAAACCTCGGCGGCGGTGTAGTCTTTGCGCCCCGTGAGAAGTATCTCCCGACCGCGAAAAATGGGAAGGCACCTGGCCAGTCGCACCGTCCCACCCCAGCCCGGAAGGATGCCCATGGTGATCTCCGTGACCCCGAACCTGGTTCTCTCACTTGCGTAAAGCAGATCGCAGGCTAGGGCCAGTTCCAAGCCCCCGGCAATGCAATGACCCCGAATCTTTCCCACGATGACTTTTTCGTTCTCGATCATAGCCTGGACGATGCCGTAGCCGGTCCTCCCCATCCAGTCCATGACCGAGTAATGGTCAAAACCGGGGAGCACGGAAAGGTCGCCGCCTGCGCAGAAGGACTTCCCTTCCCCTGTGAACAGAACCACTTTCACGTCCTTCTCGTCCCGCACGCGTTGAAAAGCATCCAGCAGTTCCTCAGCCATTTCCCGGTTGATGGCATTGCGCTGTTCCGGGCGGTTCATGGAGATAATGCATACTGCATTATTAAGACCGCCGATTTCGTAGAGGATAGTTTTGTAATTGCTCATCTTGATTTACCTCCAGGTTAATATTGGCCAAACTTCAGCCCTTCTCGCTAGTCGGCCGACTAGGATTCATGCGCCAAAACAAAGATCGATTTGGGTCAATCCTCTATCCCCTTTATTTACCTTCCTCCAAGTCAGATCAGCTCTTGTTCGTGGAAGAACCTCAATCGAATGAGCGCAGTTCAGGCAACCTGGGTGGTACTTTCATCTTGATCACCGGTTTACTTTTCACGGGCGGGCGCCAGTACTCGGGCATATACTTCTCCCTCCCCGTATTGGGGTTCTGGATGCAACGCACAGGCAAGCCTACGGTAGTGCGCATGAGGCATTCATTACATCTCTTGCAACGCTTGATCTCCTCTACCCGGCCCTCAGCAACCTTGTTTCCCCATTCTGGATCGGCAAACATTTGGCGCCCCAGGGAAACGATGTCGCATTTACCCTTGGCTATGGCCTCATCCGCCAGGAAGGGATCGTGGATAGAAGGACAAATCACTGGCAGGTTGGTCGCCTTCTTGAAGTTAGCAGCCTCTTCCAGCATGGTCCCATCCTCGTCGGGAAAGAAATATTTCAATGCCTCATAGGAACCGTCCGAGAGATGGATGTAGTCAGCGCCCAGTCCGGCCAAGGTTCGACCCACCTCCAAAGCCTCCTGGTGGGTGAATCCTCCTGGTAGATGCTCGTCCGCGGAAAGGCGTACACCCAGGATGTAATCGGACCCTACCGCTTCCCTTACCTTGAGGTAGGTTTCCACCAGGAAACGCATGCGGTTCTGGAGACTCCCCCCGTAAAGGTCGGTCCGCCTGTTGGTGAGAGGCGAAAGGAACTGGTGCTCAAGGTAACCATGCGGGGCGTGGAGCTCTATCCCGTCGAACTGCGCCCCCATGGCGAAACGACATGAATTGGCGAACTCGTCTTGCTCCCGCCTGATCTCCTCCACGGTCATCTCGTACGGCATGGTGCCCAGGGCTCTCTCCGCCGTCTGGGGATACTTTTCTAAAACCTTGGCAAACCCCCGGGGCATATATTCCGGGGAGACCATCATGGGAACCACTGAAGGCGCGGGGGGTTGTTCCCCGGTATGTGAGTGACCTTGGCGTCCGAAGCCAATGGACATTTGGATGAAAGCCACCGAGCCGAAAGCATGGATGGTCTCCGCCAACTCCGCCAAGCCGGGGAAATGAGACATGTCATAAAGGTGCAGGTTGGTGGTGTAAGGAAATCGTGAGGCCAGACGGGTACCTAGAACGCACTCGGTGATGATAAGTCCGCAGCCCCCCTTAGCTCTTGCCGCGTAATAGGCGAGTATCTGTTCGTTCACGTAACCGCGGTTGTCCAGGGACATAAGGGTATTCATGGGAGCCAACGCGATGCGATTGCGTATCTCCACCCCTTTAATCTCGATGGGGGAGAGTAGGTGAACAAACTCTTTCTTCCTCGTTCCTTTTTCCTCCATTCTTAAACCCCCTCATAAAATCCTGCGGTTCACTTTTTCACTGGTCTCCACTTGGGAAGCGTGATTTCCTCGCTCACGTCGTCGAAAACCACCTCAAGTTCCATCCCGTTCTTCAGTTCCCCGAATTCGCATTCCACGATGTTGGAGATCATGCGTACCCCTTCCGGGAGGTCGACGAGGGCGACGACGTAGGGCAGGTCGGCCCAGAAGGGGAATGGAACCCCGAAATAGTTGATGGCATAAGCAGCAAGGGTCCCCTTCCCCGAGGCCTCGATCCACTCGTGTTCGTCTGCATGACAGTTGGTGCAATAGAGATAGGGAGGATGGTCTATATAACCGCATTTGGAGCATTTCCTGAGGATTAGACGGTGTTGTTTGGCGGCTTCCCAAAAGGGTTTGGACCAAGGTGTCGGCTTGGGCAGTGGCTTCTTTAAATCCTCGTCCGAGAGGTTCAACATCGCCTTTATAGCGTTGATATCTATGTGTTCCTTATTCATGGCCATCTCCTCCTCTTGAGTTCAGTCTGGATACCAGACGCGATCACTTCAGCCCGGTATTTCAGTACCCAGCACAGTGAAATGACAGTCCATGAAAGCCCCGCCTCCGCAGTTCTCGATGACGAACCGAGCGCCGGGAACCTGAGCTTTTCCTGCCTTCCCCTGGAGTTGCCGGACCGATTCCACCAGCATGGCGAATCCCACCCCGGTGCCCGTATGACCGAAGCTCATCGCCTCCCCGTTGGTGGAGCAGGGGTACTTTCCACCAGGGCTTGTCTCTCCCGCCTCCACGAGGGCACCCGACCTGCCGGGCTCCACAAAACCAAGGGAATCCATGATCATCAGGTGGATTACGGGATATGAGCCGTAGATCTCATAGATATCCATGTCTTCCGGCCCCAGCCCTGCCCTCTCATAAGCTTCCCTGGCGATGGGAGCGAGAAAATCGACCAACTGGTTAAAATCCCTGATTTTTGCCCTCGTAATGGTGCGGTGCGAATAGTCGGAGGCCTCGCCCAGAATATAAACCGGCTTATCGCATACCCTTCGCGCCTTCTCTGCGGTGGTCATGATAAAAGCGCTTCCCCCGTCGCCCAGGACATTGCACATGAGAGTGGTCAGGGGATAGGAGACCATCCTGGCGTTGATAACTTTTTCAATGGTAAGTTCCTTCTGGTTAAACATGGCGTTGGGCTGCAGGCAGGCCCACTTGCGGCAGGCCACGCATACCGCTGCGATCTGCTCGATGGTGGTTCCGGTATGGGCCATATATGCCTGGGTAATCATGGCTGCCAAGGAGTTATAGGTCATGCCGTAGGGTACTTCCCACTCCACGTCCGAACCGGCGACGGAAAAGTACTTAGCCTGTTCGTTTGCGGTGAACTGTGAAAATCTCTGGGCATGCACCACCAGGACGGTATCCGTTTCTCCCGAGCGGAGGATTCCTTCCGCCGTCTTGCGAATGGAAAAGCTGGAGGCTCCCCCTGAACTGGTCATGCAGGTAACCCGACAATTCCTGGCCCCGATAGCTTCGGGCAAACGTCCAAAAACCATTTCCGTATTGTAGTCATTATCCGGATTGGACATAATGTGTTGAGCACAGAGGATTGCGCCTATCTCGTCCTTGTTGATTCCCGCGTCCTGTATGGCCATTCTGGATACCGTGTAGGCTATCTCGAATTCGGATCGCTCCGGGTAGTTGCCGGTGGGGACCTCGCCGATGCCGATGATTGCGAATTCGCCCTTCTCCATGGTCGGCTCCTTTCTTCTCAAGACAATTTCATTCCCCGGGATTGAATAGTTTTGTCATCGGGCAAAAGCCCTTGAATCGCGCCTTCGACTAAAATTATTAACTTGGAATGAATATTCATTCTCTTATTTTAATAATTTTTATTTCCTCCAACCACGTTTATTAATTATTAAAATATTTATTCGTTTTTTAGTCAAGTATTTTGTCCATGGCAAGTTGACAAAAAGTTAAAACTCATATATTATAACTACATAATTACTTAACAATAGGTGAGAGCATGGAGCACCACGAGAAAAGACCTTTGCGCATATCGGACCTGGAAAGAATAACCGGCTTGAACAGAAGCACCATTCATTACTACATCCGGGAGGGACTGCTTTCGCCTCCACACCGGACAGGGAAGACCATGGCCTACTACGATTCCAGGCATGTAGCCGATTTACGAAGGATAAAAGAGCTGCAGAAAAGCGGATACCCCTTGGCCATCATCAAGGAGATGAAATCGGGGGCGCGGAAATCGAGTAAAACCGATGAAGAGGAAACCTTTCCTTCCCCCAATCGCCGGCAGCAGATAATGGACAAGGCGGTGGTGGTTTTTGCTCGTAAGGGCTACCATAAAGCCAGGATAAGCGATATCACAAAGGCTGTAGGGGTGGGGCAAAGCACTTTTTACATCTACTTCCCGAATAAAAAAGCCCTCTTCATGGAATGCGTGGACCAGGTTTTTCAGGCCATGTTCAGTGGCGTCTGGGAAGAAATCAAGCATGAGAAAAATCCGATAAAACGCTTGCGCATGAGGGCTGAAGTGGTGCTTAAATCATACCCGCAGTTTATCGATATCCTTCATGTTCTGCATGGGACGTTTGAAGATGACCCCAATCTCGATGCCAAACGGAAGGAAATCTACGATTCGGTGGCCAGGACCGTTCAGCGGGATATACAGAAGGCTATATACGAGGGACTTATGATCCCGGTGAACACCGAGATCGCTAGCTACATGTTGGTGGGGTGGCTTGAGACGGCCCCACTCCTCCTCGATGGGGAAAAGGGCTATACCGTCGAAGAATTGCTGGATACTTTAGAAAATCTGTTAAAACAAACCTTGCGGTATAGAAAGGAAACTCGATCTGAACCAAGGGCGTAAGGCATTAACAGAGTGTCACGTTTGCGTAGGCATAGTGTGGAAAACGGTCACTCAAGCATCCAGATCCTCTCGCCTATGGGTTACTCAAACCCCGATGACGTGAAATCCAAAATCAATTCCACCTTGTTGCCGTGGTGGACGCCCTGGAGGAGGAGCTGGAGAGCGGCGTCCCCGGAACGTGAGCCCTGCCGGGAGCCAAATGCCCGGCGCCAAGCCCGGGCAAGGCACCCAAGACCGGTAAAACGCCGTGGTT